>Ga0307378_10003985_pt1 | contig 21339 bp, 13 predicted proteins | sample UN1MG_FD_202238 | JGI IMG/M metagenome (GOLD analysis project Ga0307378, IMG submission 202238) | Soil microbial communities from Risofladan, Vaasa, Finland - UN-1 | ecosystem: Environmental > Terrestrial > Soil > Coastal area > Acid sulfate soil | place: Finland: Risofladan, Vaasa | collected... | reverse complement strand
TTGACCCGCACCAGCGGCGTCGGGTCGAGTTCGCGGCGGCTACGCTCGGCGAGCTTAGGGCGGTGAAGGACCGGCTGCCGATCGCCCAACTGATCAACGAGGCGCTGCGGAGGACCGGCTACGACGCGATCTTGCTGAGCGAGTTCCTCGGCGAGCGGAAACTGGCCAACCTGAGGAAGCTCATCGAGCAGGCGCGGAGTTTCGACCGATCGGGCATCTTCACGCTGGCCGATTTCATCACGCAGCTCTCGCAATTCGTCGCCCGGCAGCCCGACGAAGCGTTGGCGGCCACGCAGCCGGAAGCGACCGACGTGGTCCGGTTGATGACGATTCACCAGTCGAAGGGGCTGGAATTTCCCGTGGTCGTGGTGCCCGACGTCGATCGCCGTGCGATGGGGCGGACGTCGGCGGCCGCGTTCACGCGAGAGCTGGGACCGATGGTCAAGGACAGCGAGGCGATCGGCGGCTTCGATCTTCACGCGCTGGCCGAAGGCGACGACGATCGGGCCGAGCGGACTCGCTTGCTCTACGTGGCAACCACCCGGACGGCCGATTACCTGATCCTCTCGGCCGGCGTGACGCGACTCGGTGCGGTCCGCGGGCCGTGGATGGAGCTGCTCGCCCGGCGGTTCGCAGACGCCATGTGGGGTGAGGGCAATGGTCAGACGGTTCTCGGCCGAAGCGATTCCGGCGACGAGGCTTCACCGCGGGTCGAGGTGAGAGTGACGACGACTCCGCCGCCGGTGGAGACAAAGCCGCCGGGGCTCTCGCGGCGCCGCAATCTGGCAAAGGTGATCGAGAAGGCCCGGAAGATGGCCGAAGGCGGCAGCGGCCGGTCGCCGCGATACTTGGCGGCCGTCGGGCCCGATTCGTCGGCCCGGCGCCAATACTCCTTCTCGCGACTGACCGGTGTGCTTCATGCCCGAGAGAATTCCGGGCGGGTTGATCTACCGGTCGATGACGCGCAACGCCCGCCGCTGGATCCCTGCGGTTTGGGCACGCTGGTCCATGCGGTGCTGGCCGAGATCGACTTCCGCCGGCCCGGCGACGTGGCGGCGCTGGTCGAGCGTCATGCGCCGCGCCATCTGCCCGACGCCGAGGACCTCCGCGAGCCGATCGAGATGATCCGCCGGTTCCTCGATTCGCCTCGTGCGGAAGACTTGGCCCAAGCCAAAGAGGTTCACTGCGAGCTGGAGTTCCTGCTGGCCTGGCCGCCCGACGGAAAGGGGCCGAAGGAGCGGTACCTGCAAGGATTCATCGACTGTTTGTATTTGGACGCGGCCGACCGGTGGCACGTGCTGGATTACAAGACCAACCGCGTGACCGAATCGACGCTCGAGGCGACGGCGACCGAGTACGAGATGCAGATGCTGCTTTACGCGCTGGCCGTCCAGCGGATCCTCGGCCGCCCGGCGGACGAACTGGCGCTCTGTTTCCTCCGCCCGGGACTGGAGCATTCTCTCCCGTGGAACGACGCGGCCCAAGGCCGCGTGATCGAAATGATCGACAGCTCGATTCACAAAGCCGCGACCGGTGGTCGCGCCCCATAAAGCCGCGACCGTTGGTCGCGCCGTAGGGTTCGTATGCACGTGTTCATTAGATTGTCGGGCGCGACCACCGGTCGCGGCTTTGTGCCATTGCGGTTTCTGCCGCGCACGAATAAAATGACCACATGCCAAGCACGATTGGTTACCATATCGTCATTGCCGGATACGGCTTGTGGCTGCCGGGTGACGGGCGCGGCTCGTGGTCGACGGCGTGGGACGAGCGACTCGGACTGATCGAACCACACACGCTGCACCCCGGCGACCCGGTCAGGTTGCGAATGGCGGAAGAACGGATCAAGCACCCTGCCGTGCGACTTGACGCGGGGATGATCCAATTGGTTTTGGAGATGCTGGCGGATTGCGTGAGAGAATCCGACTGGTCGATCGCCGCTGCTTCGGTGGAAACCACGCACAGTCATTTACTGTTGACGTATACGGAGCGTAACATCGATCATACGATCAAGTGGATCAAGGACAGGACGACCAAGGAGATTCACCGCCGCATGTCGCATCAAGGCCCCGTTTGGTGCAAGGGCAAGTGGCGGTCGTTTCTCTTCGACGTCGACCAGTGGGAGGCCGCGCAGAAGTACATCGAGCAACACAACGTTCGTCGCGGCGAAGGGCCGCGTCCCTATTCGTTCATCGAGCCCGATCTTCCATAAAGCCGCGACCGGTGGTCGCGCCCCGTTTTCCGGCGCGACCACCGGTCGCGGCTTTGTGGGCGCGACCACCGGTCGCGGCTTTGTGGGCGCGACCACCGGTCGCGGCTTTTTATGACTGTACCCGAACAACAACGCCGATTTGCTGCCGAGGTCGTTCGCCGGCTCCGCGACGCGGGGTTCGTGGCGTATTGGGCCGGGGGGTGCGTGCGCGATCAACTCTTGGGTCGTGTGCCCAAGGACTACGACGTGGCCACCAACGCCACGCCGCCGCAGATCCGCCTTCTCTTCGGCCGAAAACGGACGCTGGCCATCGGGGCCGCTTTCGGCGTGATCACCGTCATCGGGCCCAAGCCGGCCGGAATGATCGAAGTCGCCACCTTCCGCGAGGACGCCGCCTACAGCGACGGACGGCATCCCGACCACGTCACCTTCAGCTCCGCCGAAGAAGACGCCCTGCGACGCGATTTCACCATCAACGGGCTCTTCTACGATCCGATCGGCCAAGAGGTCCTCGATTTCGTCGGCGGGCGCGAGGACCTCGCGGCGAAGTTGATCCGGGCAATCGGCCAGCCGCGGCAGCGCATCGGCGAAGACAAGCTGCGGATGCTCCGGGCGGTGCGGTTCGCGGCCACGTTCGGTTTCGAGCTGCACCCGGACACGCTGGCGGCGATTCGCGAAATGGCTTCCCAGATCACGGTCGTCAGCGCCGAGCGGATCGCCATGGAGATGCGCCGCCTGCTGGTCGAGCCGCGGCGTGCCGAGGGCGTCGGGATGATGATCGACGCCGGCCTGGCCGACGCCGTGCTGCCGGAGGTCGTACCCCACGACCAGACCCAGCGTCGCCGGCTGGATCACACGTTGGGCGTCCTCGCCAGGCTCTCGCAGCCGGGATTCCCTTTGGCCTTGGGCACGCTGCTGCACGAGTCGACCGACCCGGCCGGCGCGCGGGAAGCGTGCCGTCGGTGGCGGCTGTCGAACAAGGAGACGGATCGGGTCGCATGGCTGGTGGAGAACCAAGCCGCGCTGGAAAACGCCCGATCGATGCGTTTCTCGGCCTTGCAGCCGCTGTTGGTGGCCGAGGGGATCGAGGACCTTTTGGCGCTGCACGACGCGTTGGCGCTCGACTCGGAGGCGGCGGCGTATTGCCGCTCGCTGTTGGCGCAACCTCGCGAGGTGCTCGACCCGCCGCCGCTACTGACCGGCGACGACCTGATCGAGCACGGCATTTCCCCCGGCCCGCGGTTTCGCGATCTGCTGCAACGCGTTCGGGATGCCCAATTGGACGAGGAAATCCGGACCAAAGAAGAGGCGCTGGCGATGGTCGATCGGTTGCTGAACGAATAGGCGTTTTGCGGCCGCGGACACGGCGGCCCGTTTCAGTGGTTCGTGTTTAGCGGGCGGGCTTGTCCGCCGTTGTGGAAGCAGCCGTAGTCCTAATTGGAGCAACCTGATGGATAAGAAGGCGAAAAAGAAGATCCTAGCGCTCAACCAGCGGATCCAGAAGCTCCGTCAGCAGTCGGCCGGGGCGAAGAAGCAGATGGACGATCCGCGGGAATTGAAGTCCATCGAGGAAGAGCTGGCCGCCGCCGAGGCGGAACTGGCCAAGCTCAAGGGCTCTTAGGACGAATCGCTATCACGATTCCGCTTCGTCCTGATCATCTTCCTCTAAGGGGTGGTCGGGATGCATCCCCTGCTGAATCATGGTCATCCGCTCGCGGTGGGCGATCAACATCTTCACAATCCCGCAGATCCCGCCGACAAGGATCGACACGATCGGGATGCACAACGCCAGGCAGGGAATGAAGAGACTCGGCCTCGAGAAGAATGCTGGCCAGTCGAACATGATTGTCTCCGCGAGGGATACTCCGAAGCTCAGCCACCTGAAATGATCGCTGTAAGATACGCGCACAGTCCTTGCCGGGTATTCGCCGGAAAACCGACAATATTGGAGACCATTTCGGGTTTCTTGTCAATCGATGCATCTCGCGGAGCGAGATGGCTACTATACCGGCGCCGTCACGAACCACTCGCGTAGGCCTCGCGCTCGAAGGGGTTGTCGCGATAGGGGTCTTTGCCTCTGAGCCACTGAACCCCCGAACAAAGCAAATAAGCGGGCACGAACAGCAGCCCCCAGCGTTCGTATTGACGGACGTGGATCAGTTCGTGGCTCCGCGCCGAATCGAGCAGCGAGGCCGTTCGCCCGAGCACCGTATGGCCGAGCGTCATCGCGCCCGGTCTTCCGGGGAAGTGCGCCAGCAGCCAGGCCACCAGGCCGCCGTAGAACTCGACCACGGTCCCGCGCCGCTGCGTGCGTCCGCCGGTGGCCAACCCCACTGCTCCCACCAGCAGCCCCAGCAAAGTCCAGGGCGATGCCCAGACCACGCACACCAGCTTCAGGGCTTTCGGCACGATCTTCGTCCCCCGTCAGACAGAAATCGCAGAGAGGCCTTTACCTCGTTCATCACGGGAGGATATCCTATCGGCCAACCGGGGTCTACCGCGTAGTTGCGTAATCCGTGTAGCTGAATTCGCAGGAATTCAGAAACCCCCGGACAAAGTCGCTGTTTATTGCTGTTTATTGCTGTTTATTGCTGAATTCTTGCGAATTCAGCTACGCCGGAAGGTCCTGCTCGTGGCACCGTACGGAATATTGAATCTCAACAAGCCGGCGGGGGTGACGTCGCGTCGGGTGGTCGATGACGTTCAGCGGCTGGCACGGCCGGCGAAGGTGGGTCATGCCGGGACGCTCGATCCGCTGGCGACCGGCGTGCTGGTGGTATGCACCGGCGCGGCCACGCGGCTGATCGAATACGTCCAGCGGATGCCCAAGAGCTATACGGGCACGTTTCTCCTGGGGCGAGAAAGTCCCACCGAGGACGTCGACGGCGAGGTGACCGAGCTGGACAACCCGCCGGTGCCGTCCCGGCAGCAGATCGAGGCGGCCGCGCGAGCCTTCGTCGGCCGGATCGAACAGCGCCCGCCGGCATTCTCCGCTCTGAAGGTCGGCGGCCGTCGGGCGTACGACCTGGCCCGGCGGGGACAAGCGGTCGAATTGGAGCCCCGGCCGGTGACGATCCATCGGATCGAAGTCGCCCGGTACGACTATCCGGCACTGACGCTCCGGGTCGAGTGCGGCAGCGGGACCTACATTCGCTCGCTGGGCCGCGATCTGGCCGAGTCGCTCGGCACGGCGGCCGTGATGTCGAAGCTGGTGCGGACGGCGATCGGGCGATTCCGACTCGAAGAGGCCGCCGATCCGAGCCGCTTGACGAAGGAGAATTGGACCGATCTTCTGCTGCCGCCGCTCTGGGCAGTAGACGCCCTGCCGCGCGTCGAACTGGCCGGCGGCGAAATCGCCCGAATCCGCAACGGCCAGACCATTTCCGGGAAAGGGAGTCTGCCGCCATCGCCGGGCCAGGAGCTGGCCGCCGTCGACGCACGCGGCCGGCTGGTGGCGATTCTTCAGCCTCGGGGAGCCGATTTGCTCGGACCGGTGCGGAATCTGCCGCCGGATGAATAGCTGTCCCCATTTTCGGGCGGTGACTGCCGGGACCCCGTGGAAAAAGGGGACAGGCACCGAGCCGGCAGCGCTTTTCCGCGACTTTCACACCCTTTGCGGCTCGGAGCCAGTCCCCATTTTCCACTCACCGCTTGCAGTTCGAGTCGTCGCGCCAGGCCCTTCATCCACTACGATCGTTACCTCCGGCCCGCGATCTTCGTCAAGGGGCGCACCGTCGGACCTCGTCGTGCGGATTGTAGCCACGGGGTGGGTCTCGCGTATCGCACCCGCCTGGTAAACGGTCCGGCCGGATCGAAGGGAACTAATCGCCAAGTCCCGGCCCGGCCGATACTTATGTCGAACAGACAGGATTTCGTCAGGGCACGGACGCGCCCAGGTCGGATCGCTTTGTGAAGTTGTGAGCCGAGATTCGGAGGAATTCCGCCACCGGACTTCGCTCTGTCGAAGCAGACGCGTCTATGCTCGAAGAACGTAATCTGAAACTCGATCTGCTGGCGCTGGGCTTGCTGGCGCTGACGATCTTCTTGGCCGCGGCCCTGCTGAGCTACGAGCCGGCCGATCCGCCCGGCACGCTCGTCTATCCCGAGCGCGCCGAAACGGCCAACGTCTGCGGCCGCACCGGGGCGCTGGCCGGCCAACTAACGTTCCAGGCCTTCGGGCTGGGCGCCTACTACGCGCTTTTCTCGCTGGCTGCGCTGTCCGCCCTGTTGTTGGCCCGACGCCCGATCGACCAACCCGCGGTGCGAACGGCCGGATGGCTGCTGTCGCTGGTGGGCGTGACGACGTTGGCCGCAATGGCCGTGCCCAGCTTGGGTCCGGGCCCGGTGATCGGCTCGGGTGGATATCTCGGCGCCGCCGGACGCGGCATGTTGGAACTGAACTTCGCCAGCGTAGGGGCCTACATCCTGGCGGTCAGCCTGATCCTCGGCGGCCTGCTGTTGTCTACCGATTACGTGCTCGTCCGCCTTCTCGCCTGGATCGTGGGCAAACCGACGAAGAGTTTCGGCCGCGGGGTCGTCCACGCCGGCATGGCCTATGCCCAAAAGGCGAGTCGAAAGCCGGCGGAAGTCGAGCCGCGAAAAGCGGAAGCCGAAGAGGGCGAGAAAGAACGTGCCATCCGCATCGTGAGCCAATCGGCCAACGAAGAGAAAGCGGAGAAAGAACCGGACGAAAAAGAGGAAGCTCAGGAGGAATACCAGGAAGAGCGCTCCGCGTCGCGGGCTGCCCGAAAGCCGTTCGCCTCCTGGCTGCGCATCAAGAAGCCGAAAACCGGCCAGCGGCAGCAGGTGCTCGAGAAGCTCGACGCGGCCGGCGACGGGCACGACACGGCCGACTACGAGTTGCCCGGCATGGACCTGTTGTTGGAAGGCGAGACGTTGCGCTTCGAGGAACAGGAGAAGGAGGTTCGCCGCAAAGCCAAGATCATCGAGAAGACCTTCATTGAGTTCGGTTTCAACATCCGCGTCGTCGAGATCCAGACCGGACCGGTCGTCGCCCAGTTCGAGGTCGAACTGGAAGCCGGCCTGCGGCTGAGCAAGATCACCGGGCTGGCCGACGACCTGGCCATCGCCCTGCGCGTACCCAGCGTGCGCATCGTGGCCCCGATCCCGGGCAAGAATACCGTGGGCATCGAGGTTCCCAACAGCGAGCGGCATCTCGTCCGGCTTCGCGAGGTCATGGAGCAATCCGACGGCAAGGCCTCGAAGATGCGGATTCCGATCTACCTGGGCAAGGACGTCGCCGGCAATTCGATGGTGGTCGATCTGGCCAGCCTGCCGCACCTGCTGATCGCCGGGCGGACGGGCACGGGCAAGAGCGTCTGCCTGAACTCGATCATCATCTCGATGCTGATGACCCGGCGCCCCGACGAAGTCCGGCTGCTGTTGATCGACCCGAAGATGGTCGAACTGAGTCCCTACAAGCGGCTGCCTCACCTGATGCACCCGGTCGTGACCGACATGCGCAAGGCCGAAGCCATCCTGGCCTGGGCAGTCGAAAAGATGGAACAGCGGTATCAACTGCTGGCCCGCGCCGGCGTGCGGCACATCAGCGTTTACAACCAGTTGGGCGAAGAGGAACTGATGGAGCGGATCCAGCCGGAGGACGAAGAAGACCGCAAACGGATCCCCACGCAGATCCCCTATGTGGTCATCGTGGCCGACGAAATGGCCGACCTGATGATGACCGCGGCCAAAGAGGTCGAAGGGCATATCATCCGTCTGGCCCAGAAGAGCCGGGCGGTGGGTATCCACCTGGTGATGGCCACGCAGAAGCCGACCGTCGACATCATCACCGGCTTGATCAAGTCGAACCTGCCCGCCAGGATCTGCTTCCAAGTGGCCAGCCGCACCGACAGCCGCGTCGTGCTGGACGAAATGGGGGCCGACAAACTGCTTGGCGACGGCGACATGCTCTTCCTCTGGCCGGGTACCAGCACGCTGATCCGCGGCCAGGGGACCTACGTCTGCGACGACGAAATCTCGCGGGTCATCGCGTCGGTGGCCACGTTCGAGCCGCACTACGTGACCGAACTGGTCCAGTTGAAAGCCGACGACAAGCCCGCTTCGTCGGGGCCGCAACTGGGCAACCGGGACGAACTCTACGATGCGGCCGTCGATATCGTCATCCGCGAGGGACGCGGCAGCGTTTCCCTGTTGCAGCGGACCTTGGGCATCGGCTACGGCAGGGCGGCCCGGCTGATCGACTACATGGCCGAAGACGGCATCGTCGGTCCATACAACGGTTCCCAGGCCCGCGAGGTGCTCATGAGCCTCCCGGATTGGGAGGCGATGGGCGACGAGCCGCCACAGGAGCCAGCGCCTACCCCGAGTCGGCCCCGCTCGAACAACCGAATCCTGCTGAGCACACCGGCAGCCAAACCATACGAGACCGTCGCCCAACGGGCACCCCAAGTGATCGACGCGGAGTTCGAAGACAAAGACACGGAGGCCGACGACGAAGCTGAAGACGAGGACGATGTTCGTGACGAGGATGATGCCCATGAGGAGGAGGACGGCAACGACGAGGAAGCCTGTGATGAATATAAAGAATTCTGCGAAGACGACGAATACACAGACTACGACGGTCGGGATGATGAGGAAGAATACAATGAATACGATGACACAGAAGAGGACGACGAGGAGGGCTCGCAGGACGATGAGGCCGACGAGGAGGAGGAGCAATGGGCGGCCGAGAGCGCGTAGCGGTCGGCGGCGCCCCCCCTGAAGGACGGCATGCCGGGCCGGTTGACACACTCGCCGGCCGGTTGTAGATTTGCTTGTTGTGAGGAACCGTAACGAAGCTCTGAGTCCGACGATGTCGAAGCTGGCCGCCAATCCGATACGAAGCGTTTTCGACGTTCCGAGCGTCGGCGTGGTTGTCGGCGTGATTATTATTGGGGAGGTGCGGCCTTAAGGGCTTCGAACCGGTGCCAGACCGAAGGAACCAAGCCCTTGGGCCGAAGCGGCTCGAGGGTTTTTTTGTGGGCGGTATCGATGCCTCGGAAGGTTTCGCAGACTGGTTCATGAACTCCAATCCATAACGCGACTTTTGGCCACAGCCAAACGGCGGGCAAGCCCGCCCGCTAAACAGCATTCCTTACCCGATCCCAGACGTGACCCCGAACCCCGAACCCCTAACCCCTAACCCCTAACCCCTAACCCCTAACCCCTAACCCATGCGTCGCATCGAAATCTACGACACGACCCTTCGCGACGGCGCCCAGGCCGAGGGGATCGATTTCTCGGTGCAGGACAAGTTGGCGTTGACCCGGCGGCTCGACGGCCTGGGGTTCGATTTCGTCGAAGGGGGATATCCGGCGTCGAACGAGAAGGACGCCGAGTTCTTCCGGCGCGCCGCCGAGTTGGAGTTGAAGCACGCGAAAGTTTGTGCGTTCGGCATGACGCGGCGGAAGGACGTGGCTGCGGAAGAAGATCGGACGCTCAAAGCCCTCGTCCAGTGCGGTGCCAAGGTCATCACGCTGGTCGGCAAGGCGTCGGCGTTCCAGGTGGCCGAGGTGCTGCGAACTTCCTTGGCAGAAAACCTGTTCATGATCGAGGACAGCGTCCGTTTTCTGGTCGAGGCCGGCCGGGAGGTGATCTTCGATGCGGAGCACTTCTTCGACGGCTTCAAGCAGGATCCGGATTACGCCCAACTGGCCATCCGCACGGCGGCCGAGGCCGGCGCCCGGCTGATCGTGCTCTGCGACACCAACGGCGGCGGCATGCCCGAGGAAATTGCCGACGTCACGAAATCCGCCAAGGCCGCCCTCTCCGTGCCCGTGGGAATCCATTGCCACAACGACTGCGACCTTGCGGTGGCCAATACGCTGGCGGCCGTCGAGGCGGGGGCGGTCCACGTGCAGGGGACGATCAACGGGTTCGGCGAGCGGTGCGGCAACGCCGACCTGATCTCCGTGATCGCCAACCTGGGCGTCAAGAAGCGGGGATTCGACGTCCTCGGCGGCCAGGGGCTCGAACACCTCACCGACCTCTCGCGGTTCGTCTACGAGATGGTCAACATGAATTTCCGCACCCATCAGCCCTTCGTCGGGAAGAGCGCTTTCGCCCACAAAGGCGGCATGCACGTCAGCGGGGTCGCCCGAAACGTGGCCAGCTACGAGCACATCGATCCGCAGCGGGTGGGCAACGAACGCCGCGTGCTGTTGAGCGAACTGTCGGGCCGTTCCAATATCGTGGCCCTGACTTCCCGGCTCGACATCCCGCGCGACGGCGAGTTGATGGACCGGATCCTGGCCGAGGTGGTCTCGAAGGAGAGCGACGGCTATCAGTTCGAGGCGGCCGACGGGTCGTTCGATCTGCTGGTCAAGAGGTGCCTCGGCACGTTCCGGCCGCACTTCGAGCAGCTCCACTACCACGTCAACATCGACAACAAGGCCGGCGGCGAGGTCAACGCCGAGGCGACCGTCAAGATCCGCATCGGCAGCGAGATCCGTTTCGAGGCCGCCGAAGGCCACGGCCCGGTCGACGCCCTGGACGCCGCCATGCGCAAGGCGCTCAACGGCCGTTTCCCGGCGCTGAACAACCTGCACCTGGTCGACTATAAGGTCCGCGTGATCAACTCCGAGGCCGCCACCGCCGCCGGCGTCCGCGTGGTGATCGAAAGCCAGGACGAAAACGACGTCTGGGGAACCGTCGGGGTGAGCGAAAACATCATCGAAGCCAGTTGGATCGCCCTGACCGACAGCTACGAGTACAAGCTGCACAAGGATCAAGAGAGTGGGTAGTGGATAGTGGGTAGTGGGTAGTGGGTAGTGGCCCGGCGTGTGAAAACCTTTACTCTCCAGACAAGACGGCGGGCAAGCCCGCCCGCTAAACGAAACCTCTCATAAACACTCACCACTATCCACTCACCACTACCCACTACCCACTACCCACTACCCACTCACCACTGCCCACTACCATGACCGACCTGCCGAAGCAATACGATCACTCCGCGGCTCAGGATCGCTGGTACCGATTCTGGGAAGAACGGGGCTATTTCCACAGCGAGCCCGATCCCCGGCGGAAACCCTACACGATCGTCATCCCGCCGCCGAACGTGACCGGGGCCTTGCACCTGGGACACGCCCTGAACAACACGCTCCAGGACGTGCTGATCCGGCAGAAACGGATGCAGGGCTTCGAGACGCTCTGGATGCCCGGCACCGATCACGCGGGCATCGCCACCCAGGCCGTGGTCGAGCGGCGATTGCTCACCGAGGAGAAGATCACGCGGCACGAGTTGGGACGCGAAGGGCTGGTCAAGCGGATCTGGGATTGGAAAGAGGCCTACGAAGCCCGAATCATCGGCCAACTGAAAGAGATGGGCTGTAGCTGCGACTGGCAGCGCACCCGGTTCACGCTCGATCCGATCTGCGCCCGGGCGGTCCGCCACACGTTCTTCAGCCTCTTCAAGGACGAACTGATCTACCGCGGCAAACGGCTGGTCAACTGGGACACCGCGCTGCAAACGGCCGTCAGCGACGACGAGGTGTTTCACGAGGCGGTTTCCGGCCATTTCTGGTATTTCCGCTATCCGGTGATCGACCCCAAGCCGGGCGAGCCGCAGCACGTGACCATCGCCACCACGCGGCCGGAAACCATGCTCGGCGATACGGCCGTGGCCGTACACCCGGACCCGGCCGCGGCGCTGGATAAGGCCGAGGCCGATCTACAGGCACGGCTGGCCTCCGTGCCGGAGAAGGAAAAGGCCGCGCTGCGAGCCCAACTGGACGACGTCCGCGGGCGGCGCGAGACGATGCTCGACGAGTTGCTGAAGCTCCGCGACATGGCATTGGACGGCCGCACGTTGCTCCTGCCGCTCTTGGAGCGCGAGATCCCGTTGATCGCCGACGAGTGGGCCAGGCCCGAGTTGGGCACCGGCTGCGTGAAGATCACGCCGGCCCACGACCCGAACGATTACGAGGTCGGGCTGCGGCGGGATTTGCCCATGGTCAACATCCTCAACCTCGACGGCACGTTGAACGAAAACGCCGGGCCGTACGAGGGCCAGACGGTCATGGTGTCGCGGGAAAACGTGGTGGCCGACCTCGACAAGCTGGGCCTGCTGGCGAAGACCGAAGACCGCCAGATCGACCTGGCCCACAGCGACCGCTCCAAGACGCCCATCGAGCCGCTGCTGACCGACCAGTGGTTCGTCAAGATGGACCGGCTCGCCCAGACGGCCATGAACGCGGTGACCGACGGCCGCGTGAAGATCATCCCCCAACGGTACACCAAAGGCTATCTCGATTGGCTCGGCGAAAAGCGCGATTGGCCGATCAGCCGGCAGCTTTGGTGGGGGCATCAGATTCCCATCTGGTACTGCAAGACGGCCGGTGAAGATGACCTGAAGCGGGCGTTCGCCGACCGCGACGACGTGGTCTGGCATCGCGACGAGCAGTACGACCAGTGGCTGATTTGTGCCCGGGAGGAAGATCTGGCCGAAGACGCGGTGCCGGGTCACGAGCTGGTCCGCGAGCAGGACGTCTTGGACACCTGGTTCAGCTCGGCCCTTTGGCCCCATTCCACCCTGGGCTGGCCCGAACAGACCGAGGAACTGAAATACTACTATCCCACCAACGTGTTGATCACCAGCCGCGACATCATCTCGCTGTGGGTCGCCCGCATGGTCCTGGCCGGCTTGCACAACGTCGGCGAGATTCCGTTCCACGAAGTCTACATCCATCCGAAGATCCTCGACGGCTACGGCGAGGGCATGTCGAAATCGAAGGGCAACGGCGTCGATCCGATCGACATCATCGAGAAGTTCGGGGCCGATTCGCTGCGTTTCGCCCTGACGTACCTGACCACCGAAACGCAGGACTTCCGCATGCCGGTCGACTTCGAGTGTCCGCACTGCCGCAAGCTGATCCCGCAGACCACGGAGAACCGCATGCGCCCGCGGATCAAGTGCCCGGAGTGCGGCGGCCGGTTCGCCACGCAATGGGCCGAGAAGCCGGAAGACACGCAACTGCCGCGTGGAGCCGTGGTCAGCGATCGGTTCGAGATGGCCCGAAACTTCTGCAACAAGCTGTGGAACGCCTCGCGGTTCGCGTTGATGAACCTCGACGGCTTCACGCCCGGTGCGGTTGCCGACGAGGAACTGCTGGTCGAGGACCGCTGGATTCTCAGCCGGCTGTCGACGGTGACGCAACAGGTGACCGATTACCTGGCCGACTACAAGTACGCCGACGCGGCCCGCACGCTCTACGACTTCGCCTGGGACGAGTTTTGCAGTTTCTTCGTCGAGATGGTCAAGGGCCGCTTGCAGGACGAGTCCGGCCGGCCGTTGGCCCAGCGGGTGTTGGCCCATACGCTGGATACGATCCTGCGGCTGTTGCACCCGATGATCCCGTTCGTGACCGAAGAGGTATGGCAGCTTCTCTCTTCGGCGGCACCTCAGCGCGGCATCGACGCGCCCGCTTCAGCGGCCGAGAGCATCATGATCGCCCCTTGGCCCCAAAGCGACCCGCGGCGGCAGGACCCGCAGATCGAAGCCCGCTTCGCCCGGTTCCAGGACGTCCTGCGGGCAATCCGCGACATCCGCGGCCGACAGAACGTGCCGCCGAAGCAGCAGATCGAATTCTCCGTCCGCTGCGACGCCGAGGTGGCCGAGTTGCTGCAACCGATGGAGCCTTATTTTGCGTCGATGGCCGGCGCGAAACCGTCCGCTTGGGGTCCGGAAGTGAAAGCCCCGGCGCTGAGCGCGAACGTCACCCTGCCCGGCATCGAGGTCTTCGTCGACCTGGCCGAGTTGATCGACATCGAGGCGGAGATCGCCCGGAAGAAGCAGGAACTGGAGAAGCTCGACAAGCTGATCGAGGCGAAGAAGAAAAAGCTCGAAAACAAGAATTTCGTCGAACGGGCTCCGGAAGCGGTGGTGCAGAAGGAGCGCGAGAGTCTGGCGGAACTGGAAGGCCAGCACGCGGCGACGATGACGGTGTTGGAGAACCTTGGCAGAGTTCGGAACAGCGCCTGAGCCAACTTCGCCTGTGGGAGGCGTCTCCGACGGCGATCCGCACTGTCGGGAATCTCAATCGCCGTCGGAGACGCCTCCCACAGTCTCGAATTCCCGGACGCCCTTGACTATCGAGGATATGCCTGCGTCAATTCCGTCGCGTCTGGCGTTGATTCTTCGATCAACCCGCGCAAGGCACTCTCCACCCGCTGCCTCAGCCCGCCTTCCCACAGCCGGTCGAACGCCTCGGGCAGGACTTCGGTAACCGGGCGGTCCGGGCGGCGGCGGAGGATTGCGGCCGCGTCGGCAAGCACCCTGGCCTCTTCGCCGAACAGCGCCGCGTCGAGCAGCTTCACCTCCTCTTCGTCCAGGTCGCGGAGCACTTCCGCGATCTTGATGGCGCACTTGCCGGCCACGCAGTTCGGCGAGAGCAGGACGCTGTAGTCCTTGCGGAAATCGGCCTCGGAGAGCTTTGTCAGTCCCTTGGCCGCAAACGCCCGCGCCGCCTGCGGGCTCATCCGCTGCAGCAGCGTGCCGGTGACCAGGAAGCACAGCGGCCCGTTCTCTTCCGACTCGAAAAGCTGCTCGAGCACGGCCCCGGTGTGCTCGGCCCTCTGGATGGCGATCAGCGCCGCCTCGCGCCCGACGGTCCAGGGCCAGGAATCGTACGGAAAGAGCTTGCCGTAGTACGGCAGCACGATCCGCACGCCGAGCACCAGGGGATTCATGCCGATCTGCTCGACGATCGCCCGGCCGTCTTCGGGAATCTTGAACTTCTCCCGATCCGATCCGCCGCCCGTCGCGATCAGGTTGTCGAGCGGCTCCAAGGCCCGTTTCTGCAGGATGGTGCGGACCACGCCCAGACCGCGCCGGGCCTTGGGGTCAAGCTCCACCAGGCTCGAAACGAGTTGCTCGTCGCAGAGGAATTCCAGCAACGAACTGACGGGATACTCGGGGTCGAACTGGTTCGCGTAACCGGCCCCGGCATCGGTGATCTCTTTCACCCGACGCTCTAGCGCTCCGGAGACGAACGAGATCCGCATTCTGGACTGCCCGTCTTCATCGGTCATCGCACACTCCAGCAATCGACCGCTTTCGGCATCGATCCGCCAGTTTTGGGACTCTGAAGTTTCTACGACCAGCATCCCGTCCGACAGGGTGCATTGGGCGTCGGCCTGATGGGCGATGCCCACGAAGGCGCACGGGTCCAGAGTCAAATCGAGCCGGAAGGGTTGGGGGGGTTCCTCTTCGTCCAAGCTCTTGAACCCCAATCCGAACACGACGTGAAACGGCTTCTCGGGATCTTCGGCCTTCTCGTCGACCGAAAAACTGACCTGGCCGACGGCCTGTACCTTGGTGGGCGTGCCCATGAGCTTCTTGCCGTTGGTGGGCGAATAGAGACCGAACGCTTCCTTCGACGCAATGACTTGCAGCTCGAACGGCGGCTTCTGCTCGTCCTTCGGTTCCGTGCCTAGCACCAACAGGGCACCGTGCTCGGGCGAAATCACCCATTCCATCGGAAAGCCGAGCGGCTTGCCCGACAGCACCAGGTCGCCGTCCCAATGGCTGGTGTCGGCCAGAAAGTCGCGGAGCCGGAGCAGAACCTGTTCCTCGGTCGAAAGGGTTTCCGAAAGCGACGGGGCCTTGTCGTATTCCTTCAGTTCGATCCGCAACGTGACCGGCTCTCCCGCGGCCGTCGGCTCCTGCGGCGTCACCTGGGACTTCAGGAACCGGCCCGACTGCCACAGCCGATGCCCCAGTTGCGTGCGCCGCTCGGCCGTCAAGAGCATTCCGGGCTCGATGTCCAGGTAGCGCAACACGTCTTCGCGCGTGTTCTTCCGGCTGCCGACGACCTCGATTCGCCCGATAAGCGCTTTCGGACCTTCGTCGGCGACATTGACCAGCAGCGCGGCCGTCCGCGCGTCCGAGTCTCTGACGATATCGATCTCGAACTCGGCGAAGAAGTAGCCAAGATCGGCAAGCGCCCGCTTGGTCTTCGCGCGAAGCGAGGATCGGGTCGGCTCATCGAAGGGCGCCGGCTTGCCTCGCTCCCAGATGGGATCCTTCAATTCGACGGGCTTGCCGTCCTTGTCGACCCATTGGACTTCGATCTTGCCGTCGCGAGTATCGTACGACTTCGGCAAGGCGTCTTCCGGCGGATAGGACGTGGTGAGTCGCCGAGTCAAGCCCGCTACGTCGATCGTCTTCGCGCCCCGGATCTGCACGTCGCCGATCGTGTAACGCGGTCCTTCTTCGACTGTCAACTCCACGCGGATCAGGTTGCGATTCACCCGGCCGGCGACCTGCACGTCGGGAAAGCCCGCGTGTTGGTAGCCCGCGGCGACCTTTTCCTGGAGCGTGGAACAGTATTCTTCCAGCACCGCGAACGGATGGGCGGCCACCAGGACGTCGAAGTCGGTCTTCAGTTCCTCGGCGATCGCGGCGGCCGAGAACGTCGCGGTGCCCTCGATCACCAGCCGTTGCGGGTCGCCATAGGCGTCCACGCACTCCGGGCGATAAGGGGCATAACCGGTTGCATCGCTCCGCGAAGGGCTCTCCTGCTGGGCGCCGGCGATGCTTGACGCCATTAGAAAAACAACCGCCGAAAACACGACGCAATGACGTGTCCGCATCACAGACCCTCCTTTGTCCAGTGGTCTTACCGGCCGCCCCTGTCCCCAACCAAGAAGAAACCCCCCCGAGAATCCGCGCAAAGAAATCTACCCGATATGGGGATCCGGCAGCAAGACCATCCGGGGCAAAGGCCACGTTAAACAGAACATTTCGTGGCTGATTCCCGGAGGCATTAAGTCCAGCTTGCCGCAGTAGAAGAGGATGCGGCAACCTTACGAGAGTTTGGGAAGACTACGGCCATGGCGGCCTGACAACATTGATTGGAGGCCCTAGACCGGCTTGATCGTGCTCACCCAAAGAAATGGCGTTCCCGCTTCGTCGACGCGTATTTCGCTCTTCAGTCGGGCCTGGAACAGGATCTTCCGCAACACCAGGCTGTAGGTCGTCCGGCCGGCGGGATGCGAAACGGGTACCTTGCTCGGGTCGATGCCGTGCCGGGCCAACGCGTTGTGGTCGATCAGCACCGCAACGTCCAAACGCTTGCCGATCGCCTCCAGGGCCTGGGCCGCCGAAACGCCTTGGATGTTGACGTTGTAGAACTCGAACGCCGCCGGCAGCACGTCTTGCCGCGGACCTTCCGGCTCCCACCCGACCGGCCACACCTCCAGGTCCGGCTGGGCCTTGACGACCAGATATGCCACGCGCCCGCCCATCGGACGCGGCACCAAACACGAACCCATCGGACGCAGCACATAGGCCAGCGCCGTGCCGGAAGACACGCCCGAGAGTTCTTCGCCGAGCGTATCTTCCCTGAGCATTGCCCGCAGGCCGGCCTCGAGTTGAAGCGGCGAAAGCAACTGTGCGGCGATCTTGTCCACGGCCGCGTCTCGCGTCATTCCCCGGGTCGCGAAATCGACCGGGCGGGCCAGGTCCTGCCGAACCTGCTCGAATTGGGCGGCCGAAAGCCCGAAGGCCGACTGTTCCGCGCCGCCACTGCGCTGCGGACCGTGTTGGGCCAGATCTTCCAGCCAACGGGCCAGCCGGCTCGCGTCGCTCTGGCGGAACCGACCGGCGGGCAGGAGCAACTCGTCGCTGGACCGGACGATTCCGGTCACCACGTAAACCGGTTGGCTTTCGGTGCCGAGGACCTCGACGCCGACCTTGACGGCCCCGGTAGCGGAACGGATCCGTACGTTCTTGACCCCCGCCCGACCGAGGACCTGCAACCACTCCTGGAAGACCAGCGCGGAGCCCGCGGAGTCGCCGACCAGTTCCAGGCGAACCTGCCCGGCCGCGATCACCGTGGTCGTCCCCCAGGCCAGCGGCGCCCACGCGAACGACAGAATCAGGATTCGAGCAGCTCGCATTCGTCGTTTCTCTTAATCGGTAAGTTGTTTTTCGGCCGCCCCTATCGCGGCTTTTGGCCGCAACCTAACGGCGGGCAAGCCCGCCCGCTAAACGTTTCTATCGCAATTGGTTACGTCAAACATGCGCGCACCGTGCCCGCTAAACGTTTCTATCGCAATTGGTTACGTCAAACATTCGCGCACCATGCGCAGAAGTCCTGACGCAAGAATCCAAAGCCCCCGACCCGTCGCAATTATAACACGCCCGGGGGGCGAGGGAAGACGAGCCGGGAAAAGACTCTCACCCCCCCGGTTGCACGTTGCGACGGATGTGTCAAAATGGGGGGCGGCACTCATCGGGGGACATGGCCGGAGGGTTCCTCCGCGCGTCGGCCCGAGTTTCTCGCAGTCATACACACAAAGGAGTTATGAACATGGCACGACCGGTCACGATGTTCACCGGGCAATGGGCCGATCTGTCCCTGGCGGAGTTGGCTCAGAAGTTTAGCGGCTTCGGTTTCGACGGCCTGGAATTGGCCTGCTGGGGAGATCATTTCGAGGTCGACAAGGCGTTGGCCGAAGACGACTACTGCGCCAAGAAGCGCGAGTTGTTGGAAAGCCACAACCTGCAGGTCTTCGCCGTCAGCGGCCACCTGGTGGGACAGGCGGTGTTGGACAACATCGACGCCCGCCACCAGGTCATCCTGCCGCCGTACGTCTGGGGCGACGGCGATCCGGCCGGCGTCAACGCCCGGGCCGCCGAAGAGATGATGAACACCGCCCGGGCCGCCCAGAAGCTCGGCGTGGGCATCGTCAACGGTTTCACCGGCTCGAGCATCTGGCACCTGCTCTACTCATTCCCGCCGGTTTCGTCCGAGATGATCGACGACGGCTTCAAGCTCCTGGCCGAGCGTTTCCACCCGATTCTCGACGTGTTCGCCGAATGCGGCGTGAAGTTTGCCCTGGAGGTGCACCCGACCGAGATCGCGTTCGACCTGTACACGGCCGAGCGTGCGATCGAGGCGCTGGGCGGCCGCGAGGAGTTCGGCTTCAACTTCGATCCCAGCCACCTGATCTGGCAGGGCGTCGATCCGGTCGATTTCATCCGCGCCTTCCCGGACCGCATCTACCACGTCCACATGAAGGACGCCATCGTCACGCTCAACGGCAAGAGCGGGATCCTCTCGAGCCACCTGAACTTCGGCGACCCGCGCCGCGGCTGGGACTTCCGTTCGCTGGGCCGCGGCGGGGTGAACTTCGAGGAGATCATCCGGGCTTTGAACGCCGCCGGCTACACCGGCCCGCTGTCGGTCGAATGGGAAGACAGCGGCATGGACCGCGATCACGGTGCCAAGGAGGCCTGCGAGTTCGTCCGCAAGATCGACTTCGAGCCCAGCCAGGTGGCCTTCGACGCCGCGTTTGACAAGGAAGAGCAGACATAGGGGCGTTCTGCGGAGATTCGGACGGGACCTGAACAGGAGGGAACGGAGATCAGGGATGCTCCTTTTCCACAGCCATTCGTGCGTGGTACACTGATAATAGTAGCCGTCTCGCTCCGCGAGACGAAGCCACATCTCGCGGAGCGAGATGGCTACTTTATTTCGCGGAAGTTGCTTCATACGAATGGTTTACGACAAGAAAAACCTCTCGCCGACCGGCCCGCTGTCGATGGCCTTTCTGGCCGGGTGCGCCGTGCTGTGTATTTCCGTGCGCGCCCGGGCCGACGAACTCTATGAAGCGGCCCGGGAGTTGAGGGCGAAGCACACGGCCCAGCTCGAGCAGTTGGCCGACTGGTGCGAGCAGCAGGGACTGACCGAAGAGGCCGAAAAAACCCGGCAGGTCTACGGGCGGCACGATCCTTTCAAGGTGTACCTGCCGGTGCTCCCCGCGCAGAATGGGCGTGACCCTCTGCCGGCCGGGGAGTCGGCCGAGCTGGTCGAGTGGGACGCTCGGATCGGCCGGCTGCGACGCGACCAGGCCAACGAGCTGTACGAGTTTGCCCGGCGTGCCATCCGCGGTCAGCGTGCCTCGCTGGCCTACGAGCTGGTGTTGGCGGCCAGCCGTGCCAATCCGGATCACGAGGCCGCCCGCCGCATCCTCGGCTACGAGGAATACGCCGGCCGGTGGCACACCTTCTTCGAGCTGGACCAGTTCCGCGCCGGCAAGGTCTGCCACGAGCAGTTCGGCTGGCTGCCCGGGTCGCATGTGCGCCGCTACGAGCAGGGCGAGCGGTTCACGGGCCGCAGTTGGGTCACCGCCGCTCAGGACGCCGCGTTGCACCGGGACATCGACACCGGCTGGCTGGTCGAGACCGAACACTACGCCATCCGCACCAACCACAGTCTCGAGGCGGGCGTGCAGTTGGGGGTGAAGCTCGAACGGCTCTTCGGCTATTGGGAGCAACTGTTCATCCGCTACTACGCCTCGGAGGCCTACGTGCAGGCGCTGTTCGACGGCCGTGCCCGAAACCGCCGCGTGCAGACGCCCCGCTTCCACGTCGTCTTCTTCCGCGACCGCAACGACTACAACCGCATGCTCCGCGCGGCGATGCCCAACGTCGAGATGTCCACCGGCGTCTACTTCCAGCAGGTCCAGCGGGCGTACTTCTTCGCGGGCGAAGGCTACGAAGACCGCACGCTGTACCACGAGGCCACCCATCAACTCTTCCACCAATCGCGGCCGGTTGCGCCCCGGGTGGGTGCGCGGTCGAACTTCTGGATCATCGAAGGGATCGCCATGGTCATGGAGTCGCTCCGCCGCGAGGGCGACTATTACGTGTTGGGCGGATTCGACGACGACCGGATGTACGCCGCCCGATACCGGCTGCTGCAAGACGACTTCTACGTGCCGCTGGCGGAGTTCACGACGTACGGCATGGAGCGCCTGCAATCCGACCCGCGGATCGCCACGCTCTACAGCCAGGCGGCCGGTTTGGCGAATTTCCTGGTGTTCCACGACTCCGGCCGCTACCGCGACGCGTTGGTCGCCTATCTGACCACCGTCTACAGCGGCCGCGACACGCCTCAGACGCTTGCGGAACTGACCGGCGTCCCCTACGAAGACCTCGACAAGCAGTATCGGGAGTTCACGGAGGAGAGCGTGTGGCAGGGGAAGTGAGGTGGGGTAAGCATCAACCACCCTCAGCAGCTCCAAGTTCGGTCGAGGACATTGAGGTCCAGCGCATATTCTCTTGCACAAGGGCAAAGGGAAACCCGGCCTCTGCGTCCAGG
>Ga0307378_10003983_pt1 | contig 21352 bp, 29 predicted proteins | sample UN1MG_FD_202238 | JGI IMG/M metagenome (GOLD analysis project Ga0307378, IMG submission 202238) | Soil microbial communities from Risofladan, Vaasa, Finland - UN-1 | ecosystem: Environmental > Terrestrial > Soil > Coastal area > Acid sulfate soil | place: Finland: Risofladan, Vaasa | collected... | reverse complement strand
AAGATGGCTTGCAGCTCCTTACCAACCTGGCCCACCAGGTCGCGACTGGCTTCATCCTGACTGGCTCGATCCAGGTAAGCCTGAATGGCCATCGCCATGTTGACCAGTCCGGCCAGCTCGGCGGGGGTGGGTATTTCAGAGGTGGCCTGGATGCGCTTCAGGATCTGGCCAATTGCCTTCATGAGGGCAACTACAATCTGAACCGGATCCTGGCCGGCGCGCGGCTGGACCTTAACCCCGGCCATCAAGGGGCCAACCATTAGCTCGGCATCATGCGTCGATTCAGTGGCAAGGATCGGTTTGGTGGGCACCCACCTGGTTGCCAGCCTGGGATCATCCGAATTGGCCTGGACATACATGCGCAGGACATCTCGCTGCGCATCTGGATCCAGTAGAGGGCGCACAGCCATGAGCTTTTCTGCCATCGCAATCTGGAGCGTCTTATTGCCGCTGCCCAGGACCTGCTCTGGAGAAATATCCCAGAGATCTGGATCGAGCATCTTGGGCGGTACGCCTTGCTTGATTACTCTCATTCGGAATTTCCGAACCTCCGGATCCGTTGAATTTGGCTGCATGAATCGGCGGAAGATTTCGGTGTATTGGCCCTTTTGATAGGTATAGGCCAAAGTGAGCATGGTCCCCACCAAAGCGTTAGCCGCATTGACCTCAGCCATGATCTCGGTAGCTGTTTTTTCCTTTTGTGCCTGGCCGGTGTCTCGACCTTCACGAAATTGCGAGGCGGCTTCATTCATTTGCTGCCGGTTGTCGGTCATGGTGCCTAGGACCAATTGGTGATTGATCTGCCATCTGTCATTTTGAGAAACGAAATCCACTCCCTCTGGGACAACTCCATAATTATGAAGATCGATCTTGGTGAGCCTTTCGGCTTCATCAGCCCCAGAAACCCTGAAGTAGTTGAGGAGGTTCTCAAAGGTGGCGTCATTGACTTTACAGCGCAGGCGATTCTGCAGGTTACAAATCGCGTAAATCAGCCACCCCAAAGAGCGAACCGAATGATATTTGAAAGGGGCCTTTGCGCTAAGATCACCAAATTGAAAATGAAGGATCTGACTTAAATCAGCGGCATAGACTCTGTTCTTGCCGTTGTAGAGCCATTGCTGATCGTCCAAGCCGAGGCCTTGGAGGCTGAGTTTCTTGTCATCGATTTCACCCTTCGGGGGCGTGTCCAGGATCATGCGCCGGCGCCACCCGTGCTTTCGGCCTTCATCGCTGTAGAAGTAAAAATCCCAACAATTGATGGTGGGCGCAACATCCGAAGAATAGTAAACCCCATCCTGCTTGAGCTGATCGACAAGCTTTTCTGGTGAGAGTGAGTCCCAGTCAGTGTTTTGGCCGGCCGGTTGCGCCATGGCCCATTTCACAGCCTTTCGGGCCAGGTCAATGTTCCAAGCAGGATCGACATTTTTGCGTTCGATCATGCCAGAGAGCTCGGTGGCGGTGTATTGCCTTAAGATCGCAAAATGACAAAGGTTCTCCATCGATAGAAGAGTGTTCGACGGGATGAGCAGATCCTCGATGCCGGTAGCTCTGGGCTTCCACTTTTCCTGGTTTGGCCAATGCGTAGGACCCACTCCATGAAGGACAGTCATCGCCATCTGAGAACGAATCGTCTCATAATAGCAGAGAGAATTCTTCATGATCTTATTGACCTCCTTGGTCGCGATCGCAGACCAGATCGGCCTCATACGATCGGGACCGTCAGCCAAGGTGGCAGTGAAGTAATCAGCCGGCTTAACGAATGCGTTGTAATAGCTTCGGCGCGCATCTGCTGCCAGCTTTGGCCCATCCAGGAAGTTCACATTGGTGTTGATCCTGGCCGATTCGGCTTCTTCATTCGTCCAGGGAGGAAACCCTTCAAAGAGTCGATTGATGAGGGCGCGATTTGTGCCTCTTGGATGATCAGCCTCGCGCATCTCGTAGATCACCTGGTCCACCAATGAAGCGGTAGAAAAATTCATAATTCGAATCCATTCCAATTGGCTTGAAGACAGAAGTCTTCAGGCTCATAACAATTTCATGTCTTCGAACTATGGTTTATTGAGTAAAACCGATATTAACGTCCTGCAAAACTGCTTACTCGATCTCGTAGAGATGAACGGAATCGGGGAACCAGTCAAGGTTCTTGAGATCGGGGTCTGGGATGGGAAGACGGCAAAAGGGATGCGCGAGTTCCTGAGAACCAAGGCTACTCCGATTGAATACATCGGAATCGAAAGCGGCATCGGAGCTGAATCCACCATAGAACCACCATTCCCAAAAGCCAAAATCATTAATTGCGATTCAATCGCTGCCAGATCCCTCATCCCCTCACGGCAGCAGCTCGATCTACTTATCATAGACGGCTGCCATTGCCTTACTCATGCTTGCATGGATTTCTTGTGCTATCAATCCCTAGTCGTTCCTGGCGGCTACGCCCTCTTTCATGACATCAATCCAGCCTTTCAGGGAGTGGTCCAACATCATGCGAGCAAGGACCATCGAGCGATGCCCATGCGAGTGGCCGTCCTGCAAGCGGTTCAGCTACTCGGCCTCCTGGACCAACGATTTGCTGGTTGGACTGGCAAAATGTCCGAGTGGGAAGAGGGTTGCTCTAACGGGTTTTTCGTCGCAAAAAAGCTCAAACATTGAGGACTTCGAAGACCTTTCGGGCGAATTCAATATTTGCCCAACGGCATCTCTCCAAGTAATCCACAACACCGGCTGGAGCCTGAAACGTCCGGTGAACCCATGCCCAATTTTGATCGTTAACCCGAAAATGGAGCGGCTCCAGGCCGTAAAACTTGGAAGACCAAGGGCGCCAGCAAAGAACCTTCCTACCCAGCAACATGCCCCAGTAGGTTCCATGATAAGAACTGGTCACGATTGTTTTGCCAGATGCCAAGAATAAGAGGATTTCCCGGTACTTCTCGGCCTTGTGGTTATTACTTCTTCTGGGGTGGTCTTTCAGGCCTTTAATAGGCCCCAGGGGGTGATCATAGACTACCACCTCATGCTCGGGAGTCTTGGCCCTGGCCTCATCAAAGTAAGGGCTCATGCAACTAGGGCAAGGAACGTAACCCCATGGGTTGCCATAATCCCGAAGGCCAATCAAATCGAACTCATTGGTCCATTCCGGCCACCGGACCAGGTGTTCTAGGTGTTCGTTGGCTCCAATCCCCCACAAGACCATAGGGTGTTTTTTCCGCTTCAAGGCCTCCTCTAACACCTCGGCTGTATCGGGGTAAAACAAACCACTGCCCCCAAAGATGACCGCATTCTTTAAGAACACATCGAAATCATCGATGTCATTTGGCAGGACCTTTACCTCCGACAACTCCTTAAAATAGGCACTTGGCCGGCAGACTTGTTCCGCAAGATTATCCGGATTGACCGTCATCCAGCTGACTGTGGGTATCATTCTGCACCACCTTTTCGGCATCGAAGCCCAAGGATGCAACCAAAAACGGAACCACGAATCTGAAAACCTGGCGCCGAGAAAGGCGCGCCTCATATTCCACAGCATGGCCAGGCGCCCCCGGCTTCCCCAGCTCTCCGATTTTCTTCACTGCTAGAGATTTGCTATTCACTTTCACACCTCAATGGTACCTCTGAACATCAAATGAGGCAATTGATTTAGGAACGCTTGCAAATGGAACGGGATCTGGGCTAAGCGTGTTCATGCTTAAGTCGAGATCGACCTGGCCACCGGAAGGATGGCGATTTTTCGAACCAGCCACAGGCTGGAATGCACCATCAGGAATGGACTTCAACACCCTGGTAAGTGTCATTATCAAACACCGATCAGCTAATCGGCAACACAAGCTCTCCACTGATCCTGATGTTGTAGCGCAGGAACTGGACGACTACATGTGCGACTGGATACGGACGCATCCGCGATACTCAAAGAATTACTCCAGTTGGTGCATGGACACCACTCAACCAGCACCTTTTCTCATGCCCCTGTCGAAGCGGTCCCATCCGGCGGGGGCAGGCGAAGATGTTGCGGGAGGGCGTAAGTTCTTCCAAAACACTTCCACTGGGATCAAGACATGGATCGACTGGTTTGGCGAAGGGAAGCTGGTCGATAAAACCGTGGCAGAAGACCGGGCCGCGATTTGCATCGAATGCCCTAAGCATGAGAAGCACAAGGGGGTTTTTGGTTGGTTCATTGGCGCCGCTGTCCATGAGATCAAGGCGATATTCAGCGCGCTAAACGACCTCAATATGAAGACTTCTGTGGACGACAAACTCAAAGTCTGCAAAGCGTGCGATTGCCCAATGAGAGCTAAGGTCTGGGCCCCAATGCACATCATCAAGCGCCATCTCCCCAGGGAGGCCTTCGATCGTCTCGATGAAAAATGCTGGATCCGAAAAGATTAGATGCTCTGCATCCTGCCAGTTTTTAAAGGCGATGTGCCGAGACTTCTTAACCTGGTTAAATGGATAGAACAGCTCGGCGGCTGCCAGGGTCATGATGCGACGATCGTTGCAGATGCAGGCACCCCGGCTGGCCTGGTTCACAAGATCAAGCACCAGGCCGATCGGTGTTTCAGGCGCGTTGAAATAGCTACCACCTCCAAAAGCATCGAGGGTTGGCCTGCTGGTCCTAATGAGCTTTTTATCCGCGCCGCCAAGGTGGGCAGGGAGCTGGATAGTCATTGGTTGTTTCTCGAACCTGATTGTGTCCCGCTTTGTCCTGGTTGGCTGGACAAGATCGATATCCACTATCGGGTTAAAGGCGCCCGATACCTCGGCCAGGTTGTTCCGTGCAATAAGCCAGGAATGCCTGAAAAACATTTCACTGGAGTTGGGGTCTATCCAGCAAACGCCATCCTCAATTTGGAATGGGCCATTCGACGCAAAGCGGAACTGGCTTTTGATATCTCAACGGCAGAAATCTTGGTGCCCATTGCGACCCATTGCGACTTGTTCCAGCACCTCTGGGGCGAAGTGGGCAATCCGCCAACTTTCGCTGAGAGGGCGATTCCTGGAACCGCAACTTTCAGCCTGGACTACCTGCGCCCGAATGCGGTCCTCTTCCACCGGACAAAGGATGGCAAGCTGATAGAACTTTTGCGAAAGCGCGCCGGCCTGGTCGATTACCCGCAAGTCCACAAACCATTTATCCAGCTGGGTCGATTTGGAGACATCATTCTCCTTTTGCCGGCGCTTAAGTATCTATTCGATTGCACTCGAATTAGGCCAAAGCTAATCGTGTCTCGAGACTACGCTTCTGTGTTGGATGGAGTCTCCTATGTGGAACCAATCGTTTTGCCGATTCATTGGTATATGGGGATGCCTAAGGCCCGAGAATATGCCGAACAACACTTCGGGGGAGGTGCCGTGCTGCAGTGTCATGGACACCAGTGGGGCGTTAATATGGCCAAGTGGCCCAGCTTCATGATCTCAATGATAGACAGAACCGGAGTGCCTTTGGATTTGTTCCATCAATTACCCCTGGTATTTGACAGGCGCCACCCTGGCCGGGAAGCATCTGTAATTCCGCGCATCAAACGCCCTTACGTTCTAATCAACACGGTTGGGGTTTCCAGCCCATTCCACCATGGGCCTAAAATCTACTCCGCATTGAGGCACCTCCAAGATCGAGTGGCCTTAATCGACATGAGTCGAATGCGTTGCCACAGGATTTATGATCTACTTGGCCCCATGGACATGGCCGCCGGCACAGTCACCACCGACACAGCCACTCTCCACCTGGCGCATGGTAGCAAGAAACCATACATTGCGCTCACGGTTGACGGTTGGTGTTCTTCCGTACCAAGAGGGAAGTGCGATCTGCATATTAAATACTCTCAGTTCATGGCCAACCTTGCTCGTCTGGCTCATACAGTAGAGGACTGGCTATGATTTATCACGTTTACTCTCACTACGAATCCAGGAACCCCCAGACTCAGCGGCGCATGAGACTGGCCAGGAGCACCTGGTCAAAGCAGTCCTGGCAGGAAATCCCAGTCCAAGACCGCCAGGTCAGATGCTATACAGATCACAAAGGCGAAGTCCCATACGTTAAAGACGTCATCAATGTGGGCGCCAGGGACAGGAAGGATGAAGATGTTCTGGTTTTTACAAATGCCGATATTTGTGTGAGCTCTGATTGCGCTTTTAAAATCGTCATGGCTCTTCAAAGCATCGATGCTGTCTATTGTTTTCGGCGCGACTTTCCAAAGCTCGAGCAGATCCTCCCCGATCCGATAATCAACAAAGGCACCCAATACTGTGGGAGCGACCTTTACGGTTTTCGAGTTGGATGGTGGCGGCGCTGGTCAAAAGACTTTCCGGACATGCTTCTAGGCCGAGAGGGTTGGGATGCAGTTTTGAGGATCCTCATCGAGCAAACCAACCCAAAACGGAACCCGACACTGCACAACCTGATTTATCATGAGCGCCATGGCTCGGTCTGGGAGAACCCGGCAAACCGCCGGACGATCCCGAGCCAGATGCATAATGTTCACCTCGGTCGCCAATTTTGCCATTCATGGGGATTTGATCCGAGGAGGATTGGATTATGAAGTTCAACCTTGAAGAAATTCATGGGTGGATTTTACCCAAAGATGAAATTGGGGCCTGTAATCACATTCGCAGGACAGGAGCCCTGGCCTGGAATCCAAGGTTTAACAGTCTGGATGTTCTAAATGAGCTAAAACCTGGCTCGGTTGTTTTCGATGTGGGCGCATTTGTTGGGGATACCGCGAAGGTTTTTCTCGATCGAAAATGTGAGGTTCACGCTTTTGAGCCCATACCAGAACTCTATGCCTGTCTGGTCCAAAACTGCCCAAACGCACACTGCTACAACTTGGCGCTGGGGGACGGCACCAGGTTCAGTATCTCAACCACTCACCAGGGCAACATGGGCGGCGCCTCCCTCCGACCAGGCCAACGCTACAGCATCCGCCTGGATGATCTCAGACCGGAACGGTTGGATTTTTTGAAGATTGATGTCGAAGGGTTTGAGTTGAAGGTGATCCAAGGCGCAAAACAAACACTTAACCGATTGCACCCAGTCATCCTCACCGAACTAAACGTGAATGGTCTTGCGCGGTTTGGAACTTCACCTAAATTGGTCCGGAACACCCTGAGCGATCTTGGTTATAAGAATCAAGAAATAGTCAACCACTGCCAAAAACCACATAACCAGCACTGGGATGTCCTTTGCCGATTTAAACCATGAGCCATCTCGATCCCAATAGCCTTCCAGAAAATATCCGCCGATGCATGGAACCCAAAGCCCGAAAGCAGATGGGGGCGTTGACACTTTGCGAGGTCTTCGAGAAAGAGGACCAAAAAGAAGAGCTGGAGATACACCGGCTGCTACTCAGCTATCTGAACTGCCATGAGATCCCTCATGTCCACTGTCGAACAGACAGGAAAGCGACGACCGCAAATGGGACTCCAGATTTCATTGTGCTGTGGGGCGGCAGAGGGTGCGCGATTGAGCTGAAGGGACCCCATGGAAGGCTCTCCCTTGAACAGAAAATAAAAATCCAGGCATGGACTGGAAAACCCAAAGTGCCATGCCTGGTGACTAACAATCTCAAAAAGGCGATCGATTGGATTTACGAAACGCTTTGCATTCCTAAATGAATTTTGGCGTCACCTTCCGTGAGATTTCAATGATGGTTCTCGGCGCAGCTGCGCGAAGCGCCGCCCTCGCTTGCCATGTTTCCCCATTCCGAAAGGCCTTCCGGATTCCCCGGCCACCGCCCTTGTCGACAATGTGGGAAACCTGACCTTTGGTGAGATGCTCAGCCGCTGCCACCGAGGCATCTGTCTGGCCTAGATGAATTCGGATAAGCACCCTGACTTCCTTTTCGGCGGTCCCAAAAGTTTCGCTTGATCGAGTTATTGAGAACCGCCATTTATGGCGATTGACCTTGCCGTTTTTAGTTTTCATTTGGAAAGACTCATTGCCGCTTTCATGCCTACATCCATTAAGCCGACCGGAAAACCGCAGTTGGCACAGAAGTGAACCCCATAACCATTTGAAGCATGACCGTTGCGCTCTCTCTTGATGCGCGCCCGCCGCTCCTTCTGATATTGGCGCCGGCTCGCGATTTGTTCTTCGGTGAGCACTCTCTTCCCTTTGGTTGTTTGAGGACGTTTCATTCCGTTGCTAGAGGTCCCAGTGTGGTTCTTGATGTTTCCATGCACCCGTCCTCGATGCATCCGAATCGCACGTTCAGCCTCTTTTTTAGTAGGTTTGCTGAACGTCTTCCCACAATCTTCACAGGCTATTCTCATGTTTTTCAGTTTTGAGTGTTAACAAGTTTTCTCGAGGCCCAAACCTCGACCATTCAGGATCTTACTGAAGTGTCTTTACGTTTCAAGCTCAAACGTAAAGAAAAACACTTGTTTCTTTACGCTTCCATTTCAGAACTTTAGCGGCGCTATGCCGAACAAGAGAAAGTTCAAATCGCCCACTGGGGCATTCAATGCGCGCTTCCCGAGGCCTCTGCTCGAGTGGTTGAAAAAGAAGAGCCGAGCCACTGATACCAGCCAAACAGACCTGCTGCTAAGTGCCCTTCAAGACAAATACCCAGAGGTGAAAGAAACATTGTCATGAACCAAGACGCCCACAAACTCCTGACCTACCAAGAACTGTCTGAGAAGACCAATCTTCATGTGACAACGCTTCGCCGCTATGTCCGTAAGAAGCGAATCCCATTTGTGAAAATTGGACATCAGATCGTGCGCTTTCATTACCCAACCGTCCTCAAACACCTAAACATAGAGCCTACCGATTAATCAGGCGTTTGCCGCCAATCGACAAAGCGACCTGAGGTCCTCGGCAACTCGTTATCTCAACCTATGGAAGAAAATAAACAGCTTGAAAATCCACTGTGGGCCCACCTCGCAGAACGCATCGACGCGATAGAACGCTTAGGAGTCATCTGGGCCAAATCTGGCCACCTTAAGGCAGATCGCGTTGAGCAAGGCCAAATAGCAGTGGCTTATTGCATGAGTGCAGGAATCAGCATGTTGGAATTCCTGGCCACCTATCACCCCAACATGGAGGGGCCCAGCAAGCGAGCGTTGGCTTGTCTGGCTCAGTTCAGGCAGAGGGGTGGTAACCACAAATGGCTCACTGAACCAGAAGATCAGGAAAAAGCCACCCTCGAGTGCAGCTATGAGGGCAAAACCCTCAAGGTCACCTTTGATATCAAAGACGCCAAGCAGCAAGGCCTGGTCAGGCCAAACAGTAATTGGGTTAAAACACCCTCAAACATGCTTCGGGCCAGAGCCATCACCAACCTGATCGGTATGCTGGCGCCAGAGATCGTAGCCGGGGCCGAGGCCGCCCCTGATGATGCCCCTTCAGTCCCACCCAAAGAATTGGAATTGGGACCGAAACCACAACCAGAGCAAAAGGAGCAGAAAACGAATGAAGAGGCCGAAAGGGAAATGGGCCTTGCCCCGGCTACTAAGAGCGATCCGGCAGGAGAGAAGATCGCAGAACAGACAAGCGCAGAAAAAGTGGCAGCCAAGCCAAAGGCAGCAAAGTCTAAACGCACCTCCATTTCCAAGCCAGGTCCGGAAGCAGATGAGAACACGGGCCCGATCCCCCCGCCGGCGACCATTGAGCCGGAAGGAGGGGTCGAACCACCAAAATCTCAACCAGGTCCTGAGTTGGAAATTGGGAATGAAGAACTCAGCCCAGACATTGTCAATGAGATGGGACACATCTTTAGGGACAACTTTCTCAAGGTTGCCCTCTGGATGATCAAGGAGAAGTGGATCCCCGCAGCTTCTCAAGAACTCAAAACCGAAGGCCAGGCCTCAGCCCATTTGCAAGTGGCATTGCCGAACCTCCCCAAGGCGAAAGCCAAACGTATCCTAACCAAAAAATTAGCGTTCATGCGCGCAGTTGAAACGATCGAACCATGACAAAATCAAAACCACAAAAAGCGAAGTCTGGCCCACCGGAATCCAAGTTCCGACCATCGGCGCTGCCCATGTTGCGGCAGTGCCCAAAGTTCGAAGGCCAGAGCTCTGAATACACCAGCGATGGAACCAAGCGGCATCAGGTTTTTGCCGACTATTGGAGGGGTGACAAAAAGGTCCTCGAGGCGCTCGAGGAAGACAGTCAGGAGAACATGGAATGGGCAATTGACTACTGCGAAACCAAAGCGGCACATCCCGATTACCCATACCAGATTGAGTTGACCAGATCGGCTGTACTTCCTGATGGACGCAAGCTCGGCGGCACTCCTGACCTGGTCTGTGGACCTGACATCTTCGACCTGAAATGGCGTTACCGCGATTACGGGCCCCAGATGGCCGCCTACGCCTACATGGTTCTGGATGAGGGCAGGTTTCCCGAGGTCACAACCCATGCCCTTTATGCCAACCACCAGACCGCCAGAAGCCGCAAATGGACATCGGAGTCCTGCTGGGAATTAATGCGGGACATCATCACCAATGCGGAATCCAGCTGGGCGGCCCCTACGCCCTGTGAGTATTGCGGTTGGTGCGCCAAGAAGCTTAAGTGCGAGGCCCTGATCCAGCAGGTCAACATTGCCTTGGCCAGTAACCCTGAATGGAACCTGGAGCAATGGCATTCCTCGGAGATCATCAATGCCAAACAGATGGGCCAGGCCTTGAAGATTGCTCGCACCCTTTCGGACTGGTGCGAGTCTGTGGAATATCACGCCAAGGAGCTGGGCACCAAGCAAGGCGTCATTGCCGAAGGATTCCAGCTCCTAAGTCGAAGCGGCAAACGCTTCATCTCCGACATTGCGGCCGCCTTCCAGGCCACTGGACTGCCTCAACCTGAATTCATCAAGGCCTGCTCTGTAACCTGTAAACCCCTGGAAGAGATTTACGCCAAATTCCACGGGATGAAAAAGGCGCCGGCGGCGCGGGACCTAGCCGCCAAACTGGGCGCCCTCATCCAACGGAAACCCCCGGTCAACATGTTAGTCGTCGCAAAACCGTCCAAAAAGAAAGAGTAATCTATGCCTGTATTCCAAGATTCAGAAAATGCCTTTAAGATTGTGCCAGAAGGGGATTATATCCTCGCGGTGTATGAGTTCTCCACTGATCTGTCATCCGGAAAAAAGACATCCGGATGTGAACGATACAACCTGGTCTTCAACATCGAAGAAGAAGACTCTAAAGTCCGCGAAACGCTCATCGACCATGAAAGCTGCATCTGGAAGATCGATGCTTTTCTGAAAGCCTCCGGGATCCGATCCCTCAAAAAAGGCCAGGCATTCCACTTCGAAAAGGATAAGGCCGAAGATCTGGGCATCCCCTGGATCAACCCCATGGGCCTGCGCTGCCATGCACGGGTAATCCAGGAAACATACATCTCCAATCGTAGCGGAAAGGAAGTGATCAAGAATTCGGTCGCCATCTACTACACCGACAAGGAAGTGTTGAAACCGGACCCAGAGTTGCGCTCCAAGCCCACCCAGTCAGCAGCGCAAAAGGAAAAAGATTCCAACACGCCATTTTAACGCCCAGGCCCAGTTCGCATGAAACCTAGGCCTTATCAAAATCACGCAATTACCTGCATCCGGGATGGGTTCAAGGAATTCCGCCGGCAGCTGGCGGTCCTTCCAACCGGATCAGGTAAAACGATCATATTCGCCTGGTTGGCTCAGCTGTTTCTACCGTTACGGACCTTGATCTTGGCCCACCGCGACGAGCTGATCGACCAGGCGATTGATAAAATCAAGGTGGCCACCGGGATCCAGGCCGAAAAAGAGAAAGCCGAATTCAAGGCCTCTCCCCATGCTGTCATTGTCGTCGCATCAGTGCAGAGCATGATTCGCCGCCTGGACCGGTGGCCATCCGATCACTTCAACCTGGTGGTGGCCGATGAGGCTCATCACGCGATATCAGAATCCTGGCAGACCGTCCTGAATCATTTCAGCGGTCGCGTGCTGGGAGTGACCGCTACGCCCGATCGCGGCGACAAGCGCAACCTTGGAGAATACTTCGAGAATGTGGCTGTGGATATCCCACTGGTCCACCTGATCCGCGAAGGGTTCTTATGCCCCATCACGGTCAAGAGCGTGCCACTGCAGATCGACCTCTCAAAGGTCCACCTCATGGCTGGCGACTTCGCAGACAAAGAACTGGGAAGCCTCCTGGAGCCTTACCTGGCCACCATTGCCGGCGCAATCAAGGAACATGCCAGCTTCCGCAAGGTGCTGGCTTTTTTGCCCTTGATCGACACCTCCCACAAATTCGTCAAAGCCTGCAGCCAGATTGGCCTGGCCGCTCAACACATCGATGGGGGATCCCCTGACCGGAAGGAAATCCTGCAACGATTTGCCGCCGGCGAATTTGACATCCTGAGTAACGCCATGCTTCTGACCGAGGGGTTCGATGATCCCTCGATTGACTGCATTGTAGTGTTGCGGCCCACCAAGAGCCGCCCCCTGTTCGCCCAAATGGTTGGCCGGGGCACCAGGATCGATCCGATCAAAGAAAACCTGCTCCTGCTGGATTTCCTCTGGCTGCATGAGCGCCATCGGATCATCCACCCAGCAGACCTCCTGGCCAAGGATGGTGAGGAAGCTGACATCATCACCGAGCTGACCCAGGAACGATCCCTCGCCGGCTATGATCCCGAGCAGCTGGATCTAATCACCCTGGCCGGTTGCGCCACCCAGATCCGTGAACAGAAGCTGCGCCAGAAGCTGGCAGAGCTGGCGGCGCGCAAATCCAAATATATCAGCGCAGAGGAATTCTGCATTCAGCATGATGCCATCGATGAGGCCTTCTACGAGCCCACCATGAAGTGGGAATCCAGCTCAATCACAAAGAAGCAGATGCGCTACATCAAGGAAGCTAACATCGATCCTGAATCGATCAAAGGCCGAGGTCACGCCTCAGCACTCCTGTCGGTCCTGTTCAAAAACAAAGACCTGGAGTTGGCACCACAAAAGCAAAGGTGGGTGATGGCCCAGGAGGGGCACCCTGAACCCTGGATCGCTACCCGCGCCGAGGCCAGGCGATTCTTCGCCCAACGAAACAAAAAGTCATGAATCAAACAGAATCTAAACCGATCATCTACACAATGATCCGATCGCCACATGGCATGAAGGATCCAATTTGCTGGATGACGGTTCCAGATCCACAGGAAATGATTGCAACACCAGACCCAATAATAACCGCACCGCCAGGCGCTAAATTGGTCTTCCCGCTTGAGGTGAACTTCAGAACACTAAACATCAAAGATTCAGAGGCCCTTGCCACACTGGCGTGCCATCAGCATGTCGCCTCAGTCCATCGCGGATTCAAGGCTAAGGAAGGCATCCCTGAGGGGGATGCCCTATGGGTCAACTACATGAGCAAATTCGGAGAAGCTACGGTCGCCATTACGACAAACCGCTATTTCGAATTCCGAATCAATTCCCTCGACAGGTTCGCTGATCTTTGTGGCGAAGAAATCAAAACCAGAGGTTGGGATCCAAAATACGTTCACATGCTTGTGGATAAAAAGAAGGTCGAACAATCCCCCAAAAGAATGATCTATTGGATGGTCACTGGAAGATATCCCACATTCAAAAATCAAGGCTGGGCTACAGCCGCGCAGATTTTGGAGTTTGGCGGAGATGTTCCGCAGGCTAAAAGTTTTGGGATCCACATGGACCTTTTAAACAAATGGATGCCAACAATGGACCCATACCATTACGTCAAGGAGCAGTACCAAAAACGAATGTTAAAGCTGAACAATCAATGAAAATCATCAACGGACTCTATCGGACGGTCGCGGCCACATTCCCGCGCTCGGGCAACACTTACATGATCTATTGCCTGGGGCATTATTTCAGCAAACAGAGGTTGCACTTTACAGACATCCACCGGCCGGGGTCCCTACCCTTCGACAAGGACCCCGATTGCGTCCTGCTCAAAACGCATGACTTCGATTTGAAGTTCAGCCCACAACCTCAATGGAAGTACCTGGTGCAAATCCGGGATCCGCTTGAGGCCTTGGCCAGCTGGAATCAATTAAACATTGAGGAGGGGCACCCTGCCAAACACATCGACGAATGGTGGCGGAAGCAAATGCAGTTCTATGCGGATTTTGTTAAGAAATGGATCCTGCAGCCCATGCCTAATCGCCTGGTGGTTCCATTTGCTGAATTGATGGCGGATCCCGTTGCGGTGCTCTCTGATGTGATCACCTTCCTCAATGTGGATGCCACAGTCGATTTGGATAAACTCACGCGCGTGGCACTCGCCAATCAAAGACCATACGGAAGGCAACACCCAACCCCATTCATCCGTGTCTGAGTATTACACCACCCAAGGCTGCCAGAAAACCTTGGAGCAAATGACCAAGGCCTGCCGGCGCGAGGCCTTCATGCGAAAGCGTGTTTACCCAAAGTGGGCCGAGGCCGGCAAGATCACAGCCGAACAGGCACAGCATGAAATTGAGTGCATGGAATCGGCTGCAATCGTTCTCCAACGACTTCACGAATTGCGGGAGGCCTCGGAGGAGATGAAGCGACTGTCCGAAGAAAAAAGAAAACAACCAGAACTGAATTATGAGTGATTGGATTTTTTTGAACAAAGCCAGGATTCCCCCTGGCAAATCTAAAGAATATGGAACCCGCGAAGCCGATGGCTTTAATGGCGCCTTTCATTTCAAGGTCAATAACATCTGGGTCCTGGTCATGGCCAGTGATGGCTTGGGTTGGCAGCATGTCTCGGTTTCCATTCCCGGCAAAAATCACACGCCCTCCTGGTCGATGATGTGCCAGGTCAAGGACATGTTTTGGGAGGAAGAAGATTGCGTCATGCAGATTCATCCCCCGAAAAGTCTTTACATTTCACACCACCCTGGTTGTCTTCACCTTTGGAAACCGACCGAACCTGGCGTGAGCATCCCGTTGCCGGCGCCCATCATGGTGGGCTGGCAGTTTATCGATGGCAGATGGACCAAAGATCATCCGAGCACGCCACCGGAAGTGAAGAAGCGGCTCGACGAAATACATGGCGATTAAAAACAAAATCGGCGACCAGGAGAAATACAAGAAAAACCTGGCCGCCGATCCCGTTACTCAAAACCACAGTTCGCGATGTCAGTTCTCTCAGGTTGATATCGCGTGCGCAAGTCAAAAGAATCGCGCAATGTTCAACCCAAACCTCAAACGAGAACTTAAAAAGTGGGAAAAGCATGGAAAGGAAAGCGATACTCAAAAGCCTGGAAAACTTGTTCTGGGTAGCCAGGCAAAGAAAGTTAGTCGCCCTCCAAAAGTGGGTGGTAATCCAGTTAGCTCAGTTCTTGGCGGGGGCATCCGATGGAAGCCAGTAAACCGTGGAGCGCAAAAGATGTTCTGGAAATCGAGCTGGATTTGCCAGCCGCCACCCGATCCGGAACCCAAACCCGAAAAAGAACCCGAAAAGAAACCTAAACCAAAAAAAAGGAAATACATGAGCAAAGAAGCGAGAATGACACCAGGCACCCAACTCTCTCCAGGCATCAAAAAGGATTTCGTAAGCGAAACCGGAATTCGGATGCAAGCGGGGCCCAATGGCGAATTACAGATGAACATGGATGATGTGAAGCGCGTGATCTGTGATGAGATCTCCAGACTTCCCCAGCACAGCGCGGGGCCTGCAGTGAGAGCCGCCGAGGACGCAAGGAAGATCATGGATGAATTGCTCGATGGCATTGGCGCAAAAATGGAACGATTCAAATCAGACGCCAAACTCTACATCAATGACATCCGCCAAATTCGTTTTGCGGTGGTCAGTGAAGTGGGCAAGATCAGTAGCGAGCTTGGGGATGTCCGGAATTTCCTGATGGGCCCCGACCATGATGAGCAAGTCAAACGCCTGACCGAATTCGTCAACCTTTGCGAGCGATTGCAGGCACTCAAAGATAATGGTTTTCTGGACAGGGTGACCGACACCATGCTCCGCCTGAACCCATGACCCTTTACGAACAAGCCAAAAGCTATCTAAATGCTATCCCGCCAGCGATCTCTGGATCCGGCGGTCATGCTCAAACGCTCAATGCAGCTCGGGCCCTGGTCTGGGGGTTCGAGCTGCCTGATCATGCAGCCATGGAGCTTTTAGAGCAGTGGAACCAGATCTGCAAGCCGCCCTGGTCGATTAAGGAGCTCGAGCACAAACTGCGCGAGGCCTCCTCCGCGCCTTTCGACAAGCCTCGAGGTTACCTCCTAAAAAGGGGCCAGAAATATTCGCGGGAGACAGTGCGGCCGGTCCCGGCCTGGCGCCCTGATTTGCCTCAGATGGATTACAAGCTGGACCAGGCCGAAGAGTTGCAGCTGCCCAAGGGCAAGCGCGACGGCTTCCCCCAGCTCCTGGAGGCCTGTTTCCGGCCAGATGATGGGGTGCGCGTCATGAGTGCCCTGGATGATGAAGGCCTGGTGCGCTGTGACCCCAAAGGAGGCGTGGTCCTTTCCCGCGATGAATGGCTCAGCAAACTGGAACAGAAGGGCGGCATCAACGGACTTTACTATCGCCTGGGCGGCCCTCCGGTGGGCGTCTACCTGGGGGTCAATCCGATGAAGCAGGATGGCCGGGGACGGGATTCGGATGTGACCGATCACCGGCATGTGCTCCTGGAGTTCGACGAGATCTCGATCAAGGAACAGTGGCTCCTGATCGTGAGGAGCAACCTGCCCTGCGCGGCGGTGATCTACTCGGGCAAGAAGAGTCTGCACGCCTGGGTCAAGATCAATGCCGCAGACCGCAAGGAGTATGACGAACGGGTCAACCTGGTTTACAACCACTTCAAGCCCTACAACCCAGACCCCCACAACAAGAACCCTGGCCGGTTCTCCCGCTGCCCAGATGCCAAGCGTGGCCCGACATCGCAGATGCTCCTGGCCCTGAACATCGGTTCAGAATCCTTCACCGAATGGAGTAAGCACCTTTTGGTGCAGGGCATTGGCACCACCTATTCCATGGGCGAGGTCCTGGACTACAATCCGGATCAGGACCGGCTCACGATTGTAGGCAATAATTACCTGCGCAAGGGCGGCAGCTGCCTCCTGGTGGGGCCTTCGGGCATCGGCAAATCCAGCCTGGCGTTGCAGATCGCGATGTATTGGTCCTTGGGCCTTCCCTGTTTCGGGATGGCACCCGAGAAACCGCTCAAGATCCTCATGATCGAGGCCGAGAATGACATCGCAGATCTGCATGACATGGGGATCGGCATCGCCAATGCCATGGGACTGACGCCCGAACAGCGCGACCAGGTGATTTCAAATCTGATCATCAACCACAACTGGTCCGACACGGGTCACGATTTCATCCTGTCCATGCAACGGCAATTGGACTATTACGTGCCCGACCTGGTGATTGCGGATCCCCTTTTGTCGTTTATCGGCGATGACATCTCTAAGCAGGAGGTAGTGGGGAGGTTTTGCAGGAACTGGCTCAATCCGGTTCTGGCGGCCAACAATGTCTGTTTCATGGGCATCCATCACACCGGCAAACCGCCGGCCAGGGATCCCAAGGGCAGGAAAGCCCCCGCCAAAAGCATGAGCGAGTGGGCCTACAACATGATCGGCTCCTCCGAGCTGACCAACTGGGCTCGGGCGGTCATGATCCTCAATCCGGTCGAAGGCTGGCAGTATGAACTCCTCCTGGCCAAGCGAGGGCAGCGCGCCCAGGCCAAGCACCCCAACGGGATGGCGACCAAGAGCATCCTGCTCGAGCATTCGCGGGAGGACATCTTCTGGCTTCAGACCGATCCGCCTGAGGAGATCGCCTCGGCCACCCTCGATGATCCCAAGCCGGAAAAGGAACTGACCAAAGGCCAGAAGGCCTTAAAGGTGTCCACCTCCAACCTGCATGATTTCATCAGCCAACTGCCGCCCGAAGGCATCCGGCATAAGGAGTTGACCCAGAAGCTGAACGCTTTTGCGGCAAACAGTTTGGGCATCGATCTGGGCGAGTCGCGCTCAGGCACCACTTCCCGCGCCATCGCGATGCTGCTCGAGAACCACAAGCTCGGCAAAAATGAGGACGGCTCATACGTGAAAGGACCCAATGCGTAGATCTCTCCTTCTATACGCAACAAAATCCGATTTCCTGCAACGAAACCCCTAAAACGTGAAATGATAACCCCAAAATTGACATGCCACTGAAACCAAAACAAACCCCATCCAATCCCGCTGAGGCTTTCGATTCCATCGAGGAGGCCTTCATGCACTTCCTTCTGACCTGGTATGAGGGGGCCGACAACCCTGCGACCTTCAAGAAGGACACCGCCCAGATTTATCATGCCTTCATTTTCGGGGCCTGGTATATGAAGCGCCTGGTGCAGAAGTCCCAAAACAAGACGCCCCAGGAAATGCACCAGGACATTGCCAAGCTCTACAAGGAGCTCACTCAATTGCGATTCGCCGCAGCGAGCCTCCCTCTAACGCGGGAACCCAATTCCCCGCCCCAGGACATCCAGGTCAATGCGGTGCCGGCGGCCCAGGCCACTGAACAGGCCCCCATGATGTGGACCGCAACCATGTTGCGCGAGTTCGAGGATCTTTACCAAAACGCGCTGAACCAGAGTCAGGCGACCTTTCCGTTCCGCGACAAAACTTTCCGGACAGTCGACGCCCTGGCGATCATCCGGCATCTGCAAGGCGTGTTCGCGCCCGAACAAACACCCATCCAACCCCAAGTCATCCCACCCCAAGCATCATGAGTAAATTCTACGATTCCACCCAAGACACCGAGGACCACATCAAACTGGTCCGAAAGTTCATGGAGAAGCCGATCATCAAGTTGATGACCCGAGCAAGAGTGCATGACGCTTCCAAACTCAAAGCTCCGGAAAAGGCCGCCTTCGACAGAGCGACGCCCATGCTCAAAGCCCTCAAATACGGCTCGGAGGAATACAGGGCCTGCCTGCGAAAAATCAAGCCGGCCATCCAACACCATTACGCGCACAACTCCCATCACCCGGAGCACTTCGGGCTCGATGGCATCGCCGGCATGAGCCTCCTGGATCTTTTGGAGATGCTCTGCGACTGGGGCGCCGCCCAGCAACGGACCGATCCGCCTGGCACCTTCGAGAAAAGCTTCGAGGTGAACGTCAAACGGTTCTCCATCGGTCTGGAGCTGGAGAAGATCCTGCGCAACACGGTCAGGGAAATGGGGTGGTTATAATGGATCCCAATCGGAGTGCGTTTCCGCTCGCTATAACCAGCGACACGGAAGAAAGCAGGAGTGGCATTACCTATCGCCAATGGATGATCGGCCAGGTGGCTGCAGGAGCTCTGGCCAACCCCAAAATCGAGTTGAATTACAGGATGGGGACCCATGAACGCATACTGGAACTTGTCGAGGAAATCATAGACATAGCCGACAAGCTGATTGAGTGGGAAGAAGACAACCCGTGAAACTCCTAAACACTTAATGACCATTAAACCCATATGAGCAATCTGGACCCCACCAAAACTGGCTGGATCGGCATCGATCTGGACGGCACCCTGGCCGAATACAACGGCTGGATGGGCGCCGACCACATCGGCAAACCCGTTGAGAGCACTTGCGATTTCGTGCGTTGGCTTCTTTCCCAAGGCTATGATGTTCGCATTTTCACCGCGCGGGTTGGCCCCCTTCAAGGCAACGACTATTCCGCCCAACATGCCGCCATCGCCATTCGCGCCTGGTGCATAAAACATCTGGGCCGGGAACTGCCCGTGACCCATGAAAAGGATTTTCACATGCAGTGGCTGTATGACGACCGATGCACCCAGGTCTTGAAAAACCAGGGCAAACCCGTCGACCCGCCACCACCCTATAAAAACCTTGCTCCCCACAGTGCAATGAAACCCACAAAAGAAAGGAAAAATAATGGACCCCGAAAAGACGGATCCCACGGAACCGACCCCTCAAACGGCAGCCCAGCAGGCGCCCCAGATCCAGGAGCAGGACCAGCCCCCTCCTGAACCGCAAAACCTATCGGACTCAACCCCCGAACCGGGACCCCACACAGTGGCCGAGCCGGCAAGTGAAAATCCTTGTCCGGACTCAGACCCACAGAAACAACCACCCGCCGAAGAACCCCAACTGGAACCGGAGGACCTCCCGGACCAACCGGAGCGCCCTCCCGGCCAGGACTCCTGCGGCTGCACACCCAGAACATGACCCCATGCCGGGGTGTCGGAAAGTGCGGTAACTTTTCGGCACCCCTGTTCCACATGGAACACTCCCGCCTATTCGTAACTCGCGCCCCCGGACTAGACGGACCAAAAAATCTCGGAATTAGTCCACCCCGCTCGATTCTACCAAACCCCGCCCATGCTATGTGGGACAAGATTTGTCCCCATTTCCTCCTCCGGCCCCCGGTATGGGCACACCGAAAGAATTCGCTTCAAACCATTGACATGAAAACGCTCTACTACACGATCCTTTACCGCCCCCAAGGCTGCAAATCCTGGCTCCCGGTGCCCGAAATGTGGTGTTACTCCGGGGATCGGCCCCGGATGAACTTCTTCGCCTCCCTGGCCCAGGCGCACGATACGGCCGCATGGATGGCCATCAACTCCCCCCCGGTCTGGCTGGAGGGGGCCCGGCACTGGGCTTCCTACGAGTTCAAGGTGGGGCTGGTGCAAATCCACTCCAGCCTGCCCGATGCCAAGAGCCCCGATCCCTCCCCCAACCTGAAACCCCCAACTCGGGCCAAATCCCGATGAAAAAACCACCGCAAGCGCAAACGCGGGTCCTCTACTGGATGATCCTCTCCCGCCCTCTGAGCGCCGCCACCTGGTTCCCAGTGCCCTACATCCCCATCAAAGGCCGCTGCGGCAACCGTTTCGCCACCCAAGCCCGAGCCGAGAAATGCGCCGCCCACCTGGCCGACCGATCCAGCCCAATCTGGTGGCCCAAAACCAAAAGCTGGGTCGCAATGGAATACACAGTCGCCCAAGTCCGCATCCCCACCCAACCCCACACCTTCAAAGGAAAATGAAAACAAAAAAGGAAATCGAAGAACGCCTGGCCCAACTCCTGGCCGATCATCGCATCCACTACTCCCCGGCCACCATTCAAATCAATGGCCCCCTCGCCCTCATCCAATGCGACCTGGCCGCCAGAATCCGCACCCTCGAATGGATCCTTGAACGCAAAACCACTCCCCTCTTAAAAGGTCACTGCTTATGAACAAAATCAAACCCCTTACCCCAAAGACCCCCCTGTCCTTCAACATCGACATCGAAGTCTGCCAGGACAACGCCCCCGGCCCCCACTTGAAATTCCATCTCTCCCCGAGCCCCGAGCCCAAACCCCATCTCCCACACTTCGAACCCGATGGACCCCACCGCATCCGCCTCCTTGTCCCCAGTATCACACCCCAAGGCTTCGGCCCCCCAATAACCCAAGGCCTGGACCACAA
>Ga0307378_10003982_pt1 | contig 21359 bp, 17 predicted proteins | sample UN1MG_FD_202238 | JGI IMG/M metagenome (GOLD analysis project Ga0307378, IMG submission 202238) | Soil microbial communities from Risofladan, Vaasa, Finland - UN-1 | ecosystem: Environmental > Terrestrial > Soil > Coastal area > Acid sulfate soil | place: Finland: Risofladan, Vaasa | collected... | reverse complement strand
CTACGGGGGATTGTATCTGGACTTTGCGCCGGACGCCTACGGAGAAGCCGAACTCACGGTCCGGGCGACCGACACCGATGGCCTGTGGGTCGAAACGAGCTTTACCGTGAATGTTGAATCGGTGAATAGCGCCCCAGAGGTTGCAGCGAGCATCCCCGACGTATACGTCTATGAGGACGCTGCGGACGAAGTCATCAATCTGTTCGACTACTTCGACGACATTGAGGACGCTGATGAGGACATGACGTACGAGGTCGTGGGCAACACGAATTCTTCGCTGTTCGATTCGGTCGACATCGACGCATACGAAGGATACGGCGGCTACGGGGGATTGTATCTGGACTTTGCGCCGGACGCCTACGGAGAAGCCGAACTCACGGTCCGGGCGACCGACACCGATGGCCTGTGGGTCGAAACGAGCTTTACCGTGAATGTTGAATCGGTGAATGACGCTCCTGTGATTTCAGGCTTCTTCGGCACGGTAGGCCCCGTCTCGTACTGGACCTTTAGCGGAATGGTCACCGATGTGGATGACGTCGTTGAGGGAATGGTCGTCACGTTCGGCGGTGTACTGAGTTCATATCAGGTCACCGCCACCGTCCAATCGGACGGCACGTTTTCCTTGACCGACCAGTTTGTTGGACTCCAAAGCGGCACAGCGACGGCACAGACTAACGACGACGAACCATTGGCGTCCAACGAAGCCTGGTACTACGTGGTCATAACGTGATGAGCCTTGTCTGCAGGTGAACAGATGGCGACAATCTTACTAACTTGGGAACTTGGAGGCGGGCTGGGGCATTTGACCAGGTTGCAGCCTTTGGCAGAGGGGCTCTGCAAAGCAGGACATCGAGTGTTCGCGGCACTGCGGGACCTGTCGCGAGCCGACCGAGTGTTTGCCAATATCGGAGTATCCTATCTCCAGGCACCAATCAGGACACGAAAGTCTACTGACGGAATTCATCCTCCCCGGACGTTCGCACACATTCTCCACAACATGGGCTTTGCTGACTTCGATGAACTCCGAAGTATGACGGAAGCCTGGCGGAATCTCTACGACTGTGTGCGGCCCGATCTGCTCATCTTCGATCACAGCCCGACTGCTCTTTTGGCAGCGCGTGGGCACGGAGCCAGGAAAGCGACTGTCGGTACGGGGTTCTGCTGTCCTCCCAATGAGCATCCCTTTCCCGATCTTCGCCCGTGGCTTCCCGCCGATTCGCACATACTCCGGCAAGATGAAGAACGAGTCTTGGAAACCGCAAATCATGTGTTGCGCTTCTTTGCTGAACATCCCTTGGAACGGCTGTCGCAGCTCTATCACGAGGTTGACGAGAACTTCTTGACCACGTTTCAAGAACTGGACCACTATCCGGCAAGAGACGGGGGCAGCTACTGGGGCGTCTGGCCGAATGTCGGCGGCAAGAGGCCGGTTTGGCCGGAAGGCCGAGGCAAGAGAATCTTCGCCTACGTAAAACCGTTTCCAACCCTGCCGACGCTGCTGGCTCTGCTCGGCCGGCTGGGGCATCCGACACTGGTTCACCTAGATGGACCTGACACGAAGTGGCGCGAACGGTTTCAGCGCTCGACACTTTGCTTCGAGAGCGAGCCCCTGGACCTTGATCACGTTGGCAGGCAATGTGATCTTGCGATTCTCAACGGCACCCACGGGACAACCGCCTCGATGCTCCTGGCGGGAAAGCCCACTCTCCAAATACCGATTTTTCTGGAACAAGCGTTGGGTAGTGCTGCAGTAGCTCGACTCGGGGCGGGGCTGCCAGCCTCGATGACGAAGCCTGAGCAGATTGAGAACACACTTATGAAACTCCTGGATTCCGAGAAACATGCAGCATCCGCTCGCCTCTTCTCCATTCGTCACACAAGCTTTTCGGCCGCCCGACAAATCAACAGGGCATTACAGGTTGCCGAAGAATTGCTGAACTAGCCTCATGATGCGCCCACCCGATTGACCACTTCCGGCTTTATGACCACTCAGATGACCTCAAACTCGCCGCGATTTGCAGTCGTAGTGACAAGTTTGCAGCGAAAATAACCCTGTGAGGGGGCATGCGAAAGACGTCGCAAGTTCCAATGGTGTTGAGGCTTGCGGCGTAAGTGACTATTTGGCATATACTTACAACGCCGCTCCCAAAGTAGCGGCGCAGGGACCCGAAGGCCGGACACGCAGATTATGATACTGCGGGCTCGGGAGACCGCTCGCCAAGCACCTGAGAGGGCCCAGCCCAGCATCCCGGAAACGTGGAATCTCGTCGTCAGGTCCAGGCTGAGCGCGGCTGCCGGATTGTAAGAATCCGCCGTTCGTGTCCGGTATTTCAGCTTGCTGAATCAGGTCTCGCGTCTGCCGCTTTCTTACAATTCGCGCGGCCAAGAACCGAGAAAACGCCCTCGTCGGTCGTAGCAGAATTCTCCACCATCTGCCAGATCAAACGAAATGACGCCGAAGCTCGCATTCTGGCGATGCAGACCAATGGCTGGAGATCCATCGGCATCAGAATCCAGCCGGCGAGAGTTCAAGACGACGACGTGGCGACCGATGAGGAATCGGAGATCGGCGTCATCGCAAGATGCAAAAGAGCACTTACCGCGTTCGCACCATGTCGCGTCTGATCGCCCGGATCGCGCTGGGCATGCTTCGTGACCTCCAATCGCTCGCTCGAAGCCTCACCACCAAAACCCTCCATCAAGCCCGAGCCGGATAGCGAATGCCCGATTTCCTTGCTACAGTCTCGATCTGTCCGGAGTTTTGACGTCGCTGTGCGGGTGAGGCTTTGGGGTAAACGTCTTCGAGCAAAGTCAGCAATCCCGCGCGGTCGAGTAGCTTGCCCAGGTCTCGATCAAGTCCGTCCCAAGTCAGGTAGATGCGGCCCTCGGCGAGGAACTTGCTTTCGTGTTCACAGTGCTTACCGGATCTGTTCAGCCAAAGTGCCATGCGTTGCTCCTGGTTGCGATCCCTGTTGCTCCACAATCTCCGACCGTCGCGAGCATTTCATACCAGGGCGGGGTGGCTGAAATATCAGGAATCACTACTCCCCCCAGCCCAACAATGGAGAATGAGCATGTCTAGCACCGCCGCGGCGCAAGCGTAATTTGCGGAAGACCTTGCGGTTTGGGCTGGGTTTGCTCGTTGTGAAAACCGGTTTGTGGGCCAGGGATACGCTGCCAGCGTCCGTTTGCGACTGCCACCCCTAATTCTGGTTATCCCCTGTTTGCATCCGGGCGCAGGGCCAGATAGAATGACAGAACTACTTTCCCGGCGTTAAGCGGCTTCTGCTAACCAGGGGGCTACCATGAAGACGGCGTTTGCCCGCTTTGGCGGTCGTGGGATGGGGCGAGCTAGTTTCGGACACGGCTTATTGCCTCGTCTTCGACGGCTTGGCTTGGAGTTGCTGGAAGATCGGAGACTGTTGAGCGCGGCCGGACAACAGACCATCGAGCTGTTTAACGTTTCGCCCGCGCTGTTCGTCGAGAATCAAGGCCAGTGGCCCGACGAGTCGGTCCGCTACGCGTTCAACGGCAGCGGCGCCACCGTCCTCCACACCGATGCCGGCCCGGTGTTTCAGCTCTTCAGTAGGGTGCGTGAAACGCACCAACAAGACCCATGGGAAGACGACGCTGATCCCATCGGTGCGTTGCATGCACACGACGAAGATCCACTTGGTGCGTTGCACGCACCCTACGAAGCCACCCAATTCTCCGTCACCTTCGACGGGGCGGAGCGGGTCGAGCCGGTGGGGTTGGATCGGGCGGAAACGGTCTTCAACTACTATCTGGGCGAGCAGTCGAACTGGCGCAGCAACGTGCCGGGCTACGCGACGGTCGCCTATCCGGGGCTCTACGACGGCATCGATCTATTGACCTTCGGCCGCCGCGACAGCCTGCAATACGAATTCCACGTCGCCCCCGGCGCCGACCGGCGAGCGATCCGGATCAGCTACAAAGGCAACGACCGGCTGTGGCTGGACGACGCGGGGGCGAAGCACGTACAGCCGGCCTTTCTCCCTTTCTCTCTGGGAGAGGGGACCGCGTGGGGCGAGTTTGTCGACGACGCGCCGTACGTGTATCAAGTGACCGACGGCCGGGAGGTCGAGGTTGCCAGCCGGTTCGTGCTGATCGAGGACTCCTCCTACTCGTTCGAGCTTCTCGGCCCGTACGATCCCACGCAGACTCTGGTGATCGACCCCGACCTGGCCTGGTCGACCTACCTGGGCGGAAGCGACTCCGATATAGGCCGGCTCATAGGTGTCCCTTTTCTAAAATGTGCTGCCTCGGGCTTACAGGAGTGTTTGGCAAGGGGAGGAGCGATACGTTAGGCTGACTACGTTCTTTTTCCTCTGAGGATTGTCCAAGAAAGACCGGCCACAGTACTTGAACCTCGACGAAGTGAGAAAATGGCTCCCCTGACGAAACGCAAGGCGTTCACCAAGTCTCGATGTTCGCGAAAGAATCAGCAACCAACACTCCAACTCGGCTCCAAACTGGCCTTTGAACCTCTGGAGCATAGACTCTGCCTGAGCTTCTTCTACGACTTTGATGTCCTGGCACAGACTGGGCAGAACGGCCTAACTAGTATTGAGAATGCTGTTTCAATCAACGATTCGGGCAAGGTTGCGTTTGTTGCCGAACGGGCCGAGGGCCAAAGCGTTTTCGTTGCCGACAACGGCGGCTCGGCACCGACGGTCGTCAGCTTTGCCAACCCGAGCATTGACCGGTCTTACGGTCGCGAGGTCCAAATCAATAATAACAATCAAGTCGCCGCGCAGGATCGATTGGCCGGCAATCCCATGGGTACCCTCACCAGGATTTGGGACGGCAACACGACGGGTTCGAATACAGTGATTGGCTTTGGGTTCAGTCCGCAAACAACGCCGCCCAGCTTATTCGAAGACAAGTTCGACGCAGTCGCGTCGTTTGTCAGCATCAGTAACGATGGGAAGTTGGCGTTTGCCGGCCTGGAAACCGCCAATGATGGTTTTCCGTATATTGACATGATCATTGGCTACGATCCATGGGGCTTTCCTATTACAATACAAGTCCCGGTACCAGACGATCCGCTGGACAGCGATTGGGAGATTCACCTCAGCGATACCCGTGTCGATAGCCGTGATACGGTGAGTAACAATGGTCCCGATGCGTCGGAGGTGACGTTTCTGGGAACGGAGACGTTTTTCCGCTTCATGGCAGCCGACGGCGACCGAGTGGTCATCGGGTCGCGTACCGCTTCGACTAAGAGAATCGTGCTTTATGACATCACTGGGGACGACACCCAAACGACGATTGCTTCTACTGGTGCCGAATGGATTGATCTCGGTGTTAGGCCAGGTATCAGTGATGACGGAAGGGCAATCGCGTTCTACGGTGAAGATGCCGACGGCCCGGGAATCTCTGTTGTCCTCAACGCGGGTGGCATGACCACCCGTGCGCGAATCGCCGGCGTCTCAGGTAACGGCATCCTTGATCCCGGTGAATCATTCCAAGACACAAATGGGAATGGTGTACTTGATGCAGGCGAAGTCGATGCCGGACCATTCGGCGGATTTGACGTTGATTCTCGTGTGGGGGTCAGTTTTCGCACCGACGACCCTAGCACAGTCACCGTCGTGTACACCGCGTTTGCCGACGGAAGCGGAACCAAGGGCTTGTACACGAGCCAACTCACGCTCATTGACGGCTCGCTAGACGCCGACGCTGTCGGAACTCCGACGAGAGTAGTCGAAGTGGGTGATACCATTGCGGGTTTAAGCGGAAGCGTACAAGGCCTCTATTTAGGTGATCCAGTCAATAACGAGGGTCAAATCGCATTCCAACTGACGACGAGTTCTGGCAAGAAAGCTGTGGTTCGTGCAAATCCGGCTCAGGCTCCAGTACCTTTCGAGACCCTCGCGCGCGGCGTTGCGTATGGAAAACAAGAAGAAGAGTGGGCAAAGGGTGACCAAGTGATCTTCGACGGTGAGGATCTTGGGTACACCGTGGACAAGGTGTTCGACGGTACGCGGGGCTTCTATGGCTTGGGCCTGCTTTCCGACGCCTACGGCCCGGCGCTGGTGATCCGGGGTACAGACTTATTGTCTGCTCTTGATTGGGAGGCAAACTTTGACTCTCGCGGCGTAGGATATCGACAGTTCACGGCCAACTGGTCGAAGGTCTCCAGTTGGCTGAGCACCCTGGATGTGCCGGCCGACATCGTGGGCCACAGCCTGGGCGGCGCGCTCGGCCAATGGATCGCCGCCGCCTTTACGTCGGCCGGAGGGCAGATCGACCAACTGGTGACCTTCAACTCGCCGGGCATCAGCCGGACCTACGCCGACCGGTTCGTCCCCGCCAACGCCAACCAGGTGACGCACTACATCGTCAACGGCGACCTGGTCAGCATGGCGGGCGAGGCCTTTATTGACGGTGGAGTAAATGGTGAAGTCAAAATGGCCTCGTTCTCCGACTGGAACCTGATCAACAAACACCTGTTGCCCCTGCTGGTGCCGAGCGTGCTTGATAGTGACGGCAATCGTCGCTACCGGCCCTCCGACGTCTCACTGCAGTCATACTCGATCGACGCATTGAACAGTGGGGCGTATTGTCATACCGACAGCGACTATCGGGCTTGGCTGCTGGGGGCGGACGTGGGGCTGAAAAGTCTGGCAGTGTTGCAGCCCTGCGTCGCTCCGTTGGTGCCGGTGCCCGCGTTGCTGAAGCGTCGGGACACGACGGAAGCCGCCCGGCAGCTCGTCGGGCGGGCACTGCGAGCGATCGATTGGGGGAAAGCCCTGTTCAAATGGACGGTGGATGCGACGGGAAAACTGGTTCTCGAACTGGGCGAGCGTGCCCACGATCTTTGCGAATTGACAACGATTAAGGTAGATCCGCATTTCAGTCTGACGGTTGACGGCGGCCAGCCGCCCATGCTCCGCTTCGACGGCGGTCTGTCGATCGACCTGGGCGACGCCATCAACATCGACTTGCCTTCGTGGTTGGGCGGATCGTTTACGGCCAACCGTCTGGTCGAACTGGTCGGCATGGACTTCGGCGGCGTGATGGACCGCGACCACCTGGAGGTCCACGGGCAACTGGCGTTATTGGGCAGCCTGTTGACCGTGAACGGCACGGCCCAACTGGACTGGCGGCGCGGCGAGTTGAGCGTCGGCGGGACGCTCGACGTTCTCGACGGGTTCATCACGGCGAGCAACACCCTCCGGGTGGGAGCGGCACTGGACCTGGCCGTCCAAGGCGCGGCGGCAATCTCCATTCCCGACGCGGTGCCCTGGATCGGTGGCACGCAGATCGCGAGCGGACAGTTCCTGTTGAACTTCGTCAACAACCTGGACAACTCGGACGATTTTGTGGCGGCCTGGGGATCGATCGGCCGTTTGGAGTTAGGCTTGCAGGTCTGGTTCGACGGCCGACGGCCCAACCTGCTGGGCGCGCGGGAGATCGACGCGCTTCAGCAGCAGGGCGCCCCCGGTGTGCCGCTGCCCGCGGACGAGGGAACGTCGTACAGCGAGTCGTACGTCATTCCGCCGGGGACGGACTGGACGCTGTTCGTGGCCGAGTGGGAAGACGCCTCGGCGTCGGCGGCGTTGGAATTGCAGTTACCCTCGGGAACAGTCCTCAGCGAAACCGACATCGAAGCCGATCCGTCGATGACGATCGTCGCCGAACTGACCAATGACCGCAGAAAGGCGGTGCGAGTCGACGCCCCGGAGGCGGGCACCTGGCTGGTCACGCTCAGCGACGCCACCGATCTCGGCGCCGCCGACCTGGCCGCGATGGTCCAGGACTCCATGCCCTCGGTCGCCGTGGTCGGCGTAAGCGATGGGCTGTTGCGCGAGCCGGTGCAGATCCAACTGGAGGCCTTCGACGCCGATTCGGAGGCCCGGATCGCCCTGTTCTACGATACGGACGCCCAAGGCTTCGACGGGATCATGATTGCCGACGGTCTGGTCGAATCGGACGGGCCGGTCAAATATACGTGGGACACGTCGGGCGTGGCGGCCGGTGAGTATTATGTCTATGCACGGATCATCGACGAAAACAACCCGCCGGTGTTCGCGTATGCAGATTCGCCCACGCGGATTACGGATCGCGCGTGGGTGGCTGAGCGGCACGTGTTCTACAACAACTCTGCCTTCGACGGGCAAGATTCGGGGGCGGGCATCGACGACGACGTGGCGATCGCCAACGACAAGGCGGCCCTTCTGCCGAGCGAGATAGTTTCGGCGAGCAACTACACCAACTACCACCGCGGCATCAATGGGATCATGGTTGACGTTGCAAACCTGCCTGCCGAGGTGACACCCGAGGCCGAGGATTTCCGGTTCCACGTCGGCAACGATGACACGCTGGGGGATTGGGAGTCGGCTCCAACGCCGACGATCACCGTGCGAGAGGATTCGGGGACGGACGGGGCGGATCGGATTACGATTGTCTGGGAAGATGGCCAGATCCGAAACGCGTGGCTGCAAGTCACCGTGCTGGCCGAGCGGTTGGGGTTGGCTGAGGATGACGTGTTCTACTTCGGCAACGCCGTGGGCGAGACGGGTAACTCAGCGGCGGACGCGCGGGTGACCGTGGCCGATCTGCTGTTGACGCGGAACAACCCCCACAACTTCCTCAACCCCGCACCGATCGACTCTCCCTACGACTTCAATCGCGACGGGCGCGTAAACGCCACCGACGTGCTGCTGGCCCGGAATAACCAGACGAGCTTTCTGGACGCCTTGGAACTGATCGACCTTTCGAGCCCTCGGCAGTCACTGGTGCCAGCGGATGTGAGGACGGAAGCCGTGCTGAGTGAACTAGCTTGGATTGCCGAGCACGAGCCAGTTTCGCCATGGAGCCGGCCTGCGAGATCGCGTAACGCGGCTGCGGAGACCGTGGACAAGCTGCTGGCTACGTATTGGCAGTGAAGGTGCCGACAGTGGTGCCGTTCAGTTTTCACCACCAAAATAGGCCGGTGGTGGGGTGTCTTGCGGCGGTCGCCGCGTTGCGGGAATCCTCCGCCCACGTGGCCCGACGTTGGCCTGTGTCACGGCCTTTCTGCTCACGGCCGAACCAATCGCCAGCCCGATGCGGCCAAAGCCGGGCAGTCCAGAAGTCATTATACCCGCTGAAAACCGAAGATGAGGCTCGGGCTGCCGGTGTATTGGCTGAACCGCGGGGAAATGACCATGTTCGGATCGGCCGGGCAGGCAACGGTTCAAATATCGCTTCTGGGCAATCCGATGTGGTCAAACGCCCCTTCCTCACCCCAGCCGGCGATGGCCTGGACGAAGCTTTCATCCTGTCGAGGTACTTCTCATTCATGCACCAATTTGGTAAGGTGTGCCATTGTAGGACTGAACCAGCCCATGGACCCACCAAGGAGGGGACCGATGCCCAAATTGGCTGAATACCTGCGGATCGCGGAAGCGGCGGACTATCTTGGCGTCTGCCGAAACACGCTCCGCAACTGGGGCCGGGCCGGCAAGATCCCCGAGTACCGGCATCCCGTGAACAACTACCGGCTTTTCAAGGTCAGTGACCTGGAGGCACTGCTAAGGCAGACGGAGCAGTCTTCCAGAAGAAATCGACGGAAACCCAGATAGAACTAGGCCGACCCGAGTCAGTGAAGAAGTGGACCGAAGGCATGGGCACACGTATTAACTCGAAATACGACATAGTCGAACCCCGAGCTGCCGCGATGATTGAGTCGCTTCGAGCGTTCGGCTACACGCTGCCCGCGGCAATAGCTGATCTCGTTGACAACAGTATCTCAGCCGGTGCCCGGAAAACATGGATCGATTTCGTCTGGAACGGGGCCGCTTCCTGCATCTCCATTGCAGATGATGGCTGCGGCATGACGCTGAAGCAACTGGTCAACGCGATGAGGCCAGGCACCCAAAACCCCTTGGACGAGCGTGACCCTTCTGACCTTGGCAGATTCGGCTTGGGGCTCAAGACGGCATCCTTCTCGCAGTGTCGTCGCCTTACCGTCCGATCGCGACCCAAGGATGGGCGAAGGTCTACCAGATGTTGGGATCTGGACTATGTGAATGAGACAGACGAATGGAGACTGCTCAGTGACATCGACCCGGACACAATCGGTCGTATCTCCGAACTAGATAATCGTCCATGCGGAACCGTCGTACTATGGGAATCACTCGACCGGCTGGTTGCGGATACTGATGCAGAGGACGAGAAGTCTAAGCATCGTTTCCTCGAAATGGTCGACGACGTCGAAAAGTATCTCGCCATGGTCTTTCACCGGTTCATGTCTGGATCGCGTCCTCTTCGCATCTACATCAACGGAACCGAGAAACACAACCTTGTGGCACCGTGGAGTCCCTTCCTGGAGGACCATCCCGCAACCCAACAAGTGCAATCAGAACGCCTTCAATTCAAGGGAGCCTCGATAAAGATTTCGGCGTTCGTTTTACCCCACCATGACAAGCTCGACAAGGACCTGTTTCAAGCTGCTGCCGGCCCAAGGGGTTGGAATGCTCACCAGGGCTTTTACGTCTACCGGAATAAGCGGTTGTTGGTGCCAGGCGATTGGCTGGGCTTCGGCTTTGCGAAGGAAGAGCACTACAAACTCGCACGTCTTCAGATCGATATACCTAACTCGATCGACGGCGACTGGAGTATTGACGTAAAGAAGTCCCACGCACGCCCTCCGGCAGCAATCCGCAAAGATTTGAAACGCATTGCAGACTTGACACGGAAGCGAGCCGTTGAAGTCTACCGGCATCGGGGAAAGACTCTCGCCCGCAAATCATCTCAACCGCACGTGTTTGCGTGGAAACCGGTGAAGCGTGGGCAGAAGAACTTCTATGCTATAAATCGGCAACATCCGATGGTGCACCGGGCGTTAGCTGTCCCCGAAGAGCACAGATCAGCAGTCAAATCGCTTTTGAGGCTACTCGAAGAGACCGTGCCAGTTGAACAGATCTGGCTAGACAAGTCCGATGCCCCAGACGATCACGGCCGACCATTCGAGCATGTCAGGGAGAAGGAACTCGTCGAAATCATGACCGAAGTGTTCCGTGTATTCAGGGAGGATGGATTCTCCGTCCGTGAGGCTCGATGCCGCGTCCTGGCTATGGATGCGTTTGCTGACTATCCGCATATCGTTGCGACGTTGAAAGACAAAGAGAGTTGAGGAAGTGCCTTATGCCTACGGACTTCAATGCGGCACTAGAAATCGCTTCGGCCCTGCTCCGTACGCAGGAGCACCCAGCGGGGGACGACATCCGCGAGCAGGTCCGAAAAGCACTCCGGCTGCTCCCGGCTATCGCTGATCGAGAGGACGAGCTTGTACGGACGTTAGAGACCCGTTTCAATGTATGGGTTGGCACTGGAACCGAGTTGTTTGACAACAGCGATCACCAAGCTTGGTTGCCACAGCGGCGTTCGGGGATCGACTGGGACTATTGGAATCGATATGCCGCGTTCCTTGCGGGTGATAAGGGATGGCCAACTAGAGTAATCAACAGCCTTCAAGAGCGAGTGGATACCGTCCTGGGGTTTCTGGAAGATCCCAAAAGAGACGGTGCCTGGGACCGTCGGGGACTCGTCGTTGGCAATGTTCAATCTGGGAAGACGTCTAACTACACTGGCCTGATCTGCAAAGCAGTTGATGCTGGTTATCAGCTTATCGTGGTCCTGGCCGGAGTGCACAACAGCCTGCGTAGCCAAACGCAGCTTCGACTTGATGAAGGGTTCCTTGGGCACGATAGTGTTCAGTTGCAGTTGGGCCTTGGCGGATCACGTACTCCTATCGGTGTCGCACGCTTCGATAACAGCTGTCAGGTTCCCGACACTGTTACGAATCGGTCGGATACGGGAGATTTTAGAAGGGCGTTTGCCAAACAATTCATTATTACGCCAAGCAGCAGACCGTTGCTCTTTGTTGTCAAGAAGAACGTCACGATTCTCAAGAACCTGCTGAACTGGGTGCTTTGGTCGGCCCCTAGACCGGATGACGAGCAAGGTCGCAGAGTCGTTCCCGATATTCCGTTGCTCGTAATCGACGACGAAGCGGACTACGCCTCTATAGACACCAAGAAACTTCCCATCGACGAAGACGGTCAATTGCTCAAGGATCACGATCCTACGCGAACGAACGCTCGCATTCGAGAACTTCTCCGCAGCTTCGAGAAGTCGGCATATGTGGGCTATACTGCGACTCCTTTTGCCAATGTCTACATACATGAAGAAGCGTTCGCGGACGGGTACGGCCCCGACCTTTTTCCACGTGCCTTCATTGTTAATTTGCCGACACCATCGAACTACATCGGCCCGGCTCGTGTTTTCGGACTTGCTGCGGATCCAGACACTGGATCAGAGGCACAACCAGAACTGCCCGTTGTGCGTCGTGTTAGGGACTTCCAAGATTGGATTCCGAACAAGCACAACAAGTATCTCGTGCCAGGGGTACTCCCCGCTTCTCTCCGGGAAGCACTCCGGGCGTTTGTTTTAACATGTGCTGCCCGGAAGGCCCGGGGCCAGGAAAACGCACACAATTCGATGCTGGTGCATGTGACACGATTCACCGCCGTGCAGGAGCAAGTGGGGCAGCAAATCGAGGAGGAAGTGAAGAACCTGACCCTCCGACTGAAACACGGAGACGGGCACTCGTCGAGTCAGTTGGTCGAGGAACTGCGGGAACTATGGGAGAATGATTTCGTTTCAACAACGCGATCGATCAACGCTGACGACTGCCCGGAAGTGGCTTGGGCGGAGGTTGCCAGCAACCTTTATGCAGCAGCCTCGCGAATCGAAGTGAAGCTAATCAACGGATCAGCCAAAGACGTCCTTGATTACGCTGAGCAGGCTGCGGGCGGATTGAATGTGATTGCCGTAGGAGGAGACAAGCTTTCGCGTGGCTTGACTTTGGAAGGACTCAGCGTGAGCTACTACCTTCGGGCAACGCGTATGTATGACACGCTGATGCAGATGGGACGCTGGTTTGGCTACCGACCGGGCTACCTTGACCTATGCCGGCTGTATACATCCTGGGAACTTGCCGAGTGGTATTCCCACATTACGGAAGCGGATGAGGAACTACGGCAACTCTTCGATGCCATGGCTTCCGTACGAGGAACACCCGAGGACTTCGGAATTCGCGTGCGATCGCATCCAGACATGCTGGTAACTGGTCAAGTCAAGATGCGAAACAGCTATCCGCTTAACCTCTCCTATCGGGGCGACATCAGCGAAACGATCTTCTTTCACCGGGACGAGGAGGCCGTCAAGCGACATTACGAGGCGGTTACCAGATTTCTGGAAATCCTTGGCGACCCTACCGGACGGCGTGGACTATCCCGGCCCACTCTAGTTTGGAATGATGTACCTGCTGACACTGTTGTCGACGACTTCCTTCTCAGAGTCTCGGTCCATCCAAAGGCAAGGAAAGTCGTCCCAGAACTGATGGCGAAGTACATCCGCATCTGCAATGATGCAGACGAACTTCGGAGGTGGACTGTTGCACTCGTGTCATCCAGCGATGGGACAGTTTGCGACATTGCTGGCCAGACTGTCGGATTGATATGTCGACGACACCATCCTGCGACAGGCCCTACTCCCGAAGAAGTCGGCTATTACCGCGTTCGAAGACTTGTCAGTCCCACCGATGAGCACATCGATCTGACAGATGCTCAATTGCGGGCAGCGTTGGAACAGAGTCAGCGTGCTGGAGGCGGTGAACCCCTCAGGCGACCGAGTGGCTTAGCCATCCGGGCAGTGCGTCCCAAGACAAACGGCCTTATGCTTCTCTATCCCCTCGAACCAAAATTTGTCGAAGGCGACTGTCCCGTAATGGGTTTCGCCATCAGTTTCCCGGACAGCGACTCGATTCACACCGTCAATTACGTCGTGAACAACGTCTACTTCAAACAGGAATATGGGGACGAATGAACGTCGGCGAGCTTTGGGCGGAACTCGAATTGGACGCATCGTCACTCGGAGAAGACGAGTGGGTGGTTCGCCGCGTGAATCCAGAAAGCCGATGCGATGTGCTTCTCGGAATCGAGGGTGCGAGCCGGCGGCGGGGCCTCCTCGTACGAGTTGTCAATTCCGCGATCTCGGGGAGTGTTGAGTACCCGCGATCTCGCGGTTTTGAAACCCGAGATGTATCTCTTGCGAATTGCCCGCGGACACATACGACTTTGGGAGTCCTGCTGACCGATCCCGCCTTCATGGACATTTTCACGAGACTGGTTGACGACATTGTTCAGCGACTCGTGGAGACTACGGACGATTCAGAATCCGTTGTCGAGATGACAAATCGCCTGAAGGTCTGGCAATGGTTCATGGAGAAGGCGGGCACCGAGGGGCTTCGTCAGGAGGCACAACGAGGCCTGTACGGGGAATTGCTTTTCCTGCGAGATTATCTGCTTACACATTTGTCACCTCTTGCTGCCATTCAAGCCTGGGTCGGGCCGTCTGGCGGGAATCAAGACTTTCAGTGGGCACGTCGAGCCTGCGAGGTGAAAACGACGGCGGCGAAACACCATCAGAAGTTGCGGATCGCAAATGAGTTGCAGCTCGACACCCGGGCCGTCAATGTGTTGTGGGTTTATCATCTGTCACTTGATGCCCGCCGAGGAAGTGGCGAGACCCTTCCGGAGGCAATTGACAGCATTCAAACAGCGATCGCCCATGATGCGTTGGCTGTTGAGCATTTCACCGCACTGCTTCTTGAGTCTGGATACCACCCTGCCCAGGCAGAAAGATACCATTCTACCGGCTATACTGTTCGAAACGCGACCTTCTACCACGTTACGGACGGGTTTCCACGCATTACCGAGGACCAACTGCCCAATGGTGTCGGCGACGTGAGCTACTCGGTGTCTGTTACTGAGTGTCAGCACTTCAAAGTTCCCGCCTCCGAAGTCGAGCAAGCGATCAGGACTTAAACCATGAACGACCAACACGATTTGGAGCAGTTCGCGGCTAACTTACAGCAAGAGGTAATTAGCCGGGCATCACTAGAAGATCAGGAGGAGTTTCTGGGCGATGCCTTCACAAGGATTATGATCGATTACCTGGCCGATGCAGGCGAACTGGACGACGGCGAGGTCTGTTTTCACAAGACTCGTGGTATAGAAGTCAGCGGATATCACTTGAGTGACGACGAAGATGTACTCGACCTGTTTGTAAGCATTTTCAACCAAACGGCACCCCCAGTCTCCGTAACGCGAACTGACTTCGAAACCTATTTGAAACGGCTCACCAGTTTCTTCAAGCATGCACTGGATGGATACCACAGCCAACTGGAGGAGGCCTCACCTGTATGCGATATGGCGGCTCGCATTCACGAAGCTCGAACCAAGCTAGACAAGATTAGATTCTTCGTTTTCACCGACGGGGTGACGAAGGCGGAAGTGAAGCCACCCAGTGATCTCCACGGCCTGAGACCGTCGGTCCACATTTGGGACATCGAGCGGCTTTTCCGATGTATCAGTTCCGGACGGCGACGTGAGACAATTGAAATCGACTTCGTGAGCGAGTTTGGAGAGGCAATTCCTTGCCTTGAAGTGCCAAGTGACGGCACCGATTATCATGCATACTTAGCGATAATCCCAGGCAGTATCTTGTTCAAACTCTATGACCAATACGGTCCGCGGCTCCTGGAACTCAACGTTCGATCCTTCCTCCAGGCACGCGGCAAGGTGAACAAAGGGATCCGAGATACGATCATAAAGGAACCAGATCGGTTCCTGGCTTACAACAACGGCATTACGGTGACGGCTTCTGAAGTGAAGATCCAGACACTTGACGACGGCGGCAAGGGTATAGCCTGGGTCCGTGATTTTCAGGTCGTCAATGGAGGCCAGACAACGGCCTCAATTTACCATACCGCGAGAAAGGACAATGCGGACCCAGGGGCGGTGCACGTTCAGGCGAAGTTGTCCGTCATTGCCCCTGAACGCATTGACGAAATTGTTCCCCTCATTTCGCGGTATGCAAACAGCCAGAACAAGGTCAATGACGCAGACTTCTCCGCAAACGATCCCTTCCATGTTCAATTGGAAGAGCTGTCTCGCACTGTTTGGGCACCGGCAGCTGACGGGACACAACGGCAAACGAGATGGTTTTATGAACGAGCCCGCGGTCAGTACCTTGACGCGAAAGGTCGGGCCCAGACTCCGGCGAGAAAACGTGAATTCACGGCCGTGCATCCGAATTCGCAGAAGTTCACGAAAACTGACCTTGCGAAGTTTGAAAACACTTGGGACCAGTTGCCGCACAAAGTGAGCTACGGAGCACAGAAGAACTTTCGCGAATTCACTATTCGCCTTAGTCAGCGAAGAAACCTCCATGTGGATCAACAGTATTTCGAACGCCTTGTCGCGAAAGCCATCCTTTTCCGGAGAGCGGAGAAAATTGTCTCAGCCCAAGAATTCGGTGGATACAGGGCGAACATCGTAACGTACACTCTAGCCTACCTGTCTCATCGGACCGGGCAGCGAATTGACCTAGAACAGATCTGGCGAAAGCAGGACATAACGCCCGCCCTCGACACCGCGATCACGCAGGTTTGCAGGAAAGTCCACAAGACGATTACGAATCCGCCTGGCGGCAGAAACGTTACGGAATGGTGCAAGAGAGATCAGTGCTGGGAGAAGGTACGCTCTCTGGAGGTCCGCTTTCCTGATGAACTGAAGAGCGTCCTTGTGTCGACGACTCGTACCACCCGCAAGAAGGCCATACTGAAAGACGAACTCACGAAGGAAGACATAAGGAACATCAAGATGGTCACAGAAGTTCCGGCAGACGTCTGGTTTGAACTCTCGCGATGGGCGAAACAGACAGATAACCTGGAACCTCACCAACGCGGTATTGCGTATACGCTGGGGCGGGTGGTTGGACAGGGAAAAGAGCCCTCTCGCAAACAGGCATGGAGTGGAGTACGCATCCTTGAGGAGGCGAAGCGTTTAGGCTTTCAGCCAACGGCCGAAGGCCAAACATCCTAAGAGGACGGAGCGAACGAAGTTCTTGGAAGTACCGGTTGTTCAAATAGGCCTGGCCATGTTCTGCGTTCCGAGTTACGATTCGCATTTAGACACTGACGATTTCTAAACGATACGGAAGTCCATGGATGAGTAAAGCAACTCCATACAAGGCGTTCGACCTGTTCTGCGGGGGAGGTGGGAGTTCGTCCGGAGCCAGCATGGCTGGCGTCGTTCCCGTCGGGGGACTCGACATGTGGCCAGAGGCGATTCAGACGTACGATCTCAACTTTCCAAACGCTAGTACTTACTGCCAAAACGTAAGCCATGTGAGTGCGAAGCAAGTGGCAAGAGAAGTAGGCAGAGTTGACTTTCTCCTGGCATCCCCAGAGTGCACAAGCCACAGCGTGGCGAAGGGTAACAAGGAGCCGTGTGATTTGAGCCGAAGGACGGCCTTCGACGTGATCCGGTTCGCAAAGGCGATGCAGCCTCGCTGGATCGTTGTCGAGAATGTCGTGTCGATGCAGCGATGGGACGCCTACGGCGAATGGCTTTTGCGTCTACAGAAGCTGGGCTACAACTCGCTTGAAGCCAAGCTTGATGCCAGCGACTTCGGTGCATCTCAAAATCGCCGCCGGTTGTTCGTCATCTGTGATCGGGAGCAGGATCCCAAGCTGCCACCGAAGCGACCAGGGAAGAAGCGGTCGGCGAAATCGATCCTTCAAACTGGGGCAGGACTGAACGGTTACAATTATGGGTTCTCGCCTTTGCTCGGAAACGGGCGGGCGAGACCAACGCTTGCTCGTGCCCGACGAGCTATCAGAGCATTGGGAAACGACGAAGCGTTTCTAATCGTCTACTACGGGAGCGACGCCGCTGGTGGCTGGCAACGGCTTGACCGCCCCCTTCGAACAATCACAACCCTCGATCGGTTCGCACTTGTTCGGCCTGGAAAGGACGGACATGAAATGCGAATGCTCCAGCCCCCGGAGCTTGCTGAGGCAATGGGATTCCCGTCCGACTACAAGTGGCCTCAGACTGTTCGCAGGAACAGAATCAAGCTGGTTGGGAATGCCGTTGCACCTCCTGTGATGGAAGCGATTGTGAGGAGTCTGACGTCTTAGCAGGATGAAGGCATGTCAACTGCCGTCCTAATCATGAATAAGGAGATGGATATGTCACCGTATGCCATGGCTCAGCGAGCGATCGCGGAGTTGAAGTCATCCATCCACGAACTGCTATTGCGGCCGACACCAAGTGGGCTCACCAATGCAGAGATTGGAAGGAGCTTGGGTATCTACACCGGACACGTGGGTCATGAAGGACATATCTCGCGAACACTCTTGGCAATAATGGAAGCTGAAGGTGTCGTGGAACAAGATGGTGAGTCGAAACGATGGTCACTTCGGTCTCACGCTCCGGCAGACGAAGCGACCGTGGATGTTCAAGCTACTCCCGAGTAATTGACTATCTCTTTCCTACTGGCAGTCATTGTGGCAGCTTCTCGCAAGTCAAAAAAGAAGGCGGGCCATCGGTCTTGGGCGGCGGGGAATGCTCCCGTTCCTGGGAAGCATCGTGGTGACATAATGAGCAGGGAGAAGCGTAGCTCAGTGATGTCACGGATTCGGGGCAAGAATACCGGACCAGAAAGAGTGATCGTCGATGCCTTACATGCACGCGGTCTGGATTTCGAGCAACATGCGGCAGACCTTCCGGGAAAACCTGATGTGCTATTTCGCAAGGCCGGGGTCGCAGTCTTCATCGACGGGGACTTCTGGCATGGTTGGCGTTTCCCCTTATGGAAACACAAACTTTCGAGACAATGGCAGACGAAGATTTCCGCCACTCGCCGTCGAGACCAGAAGAATATGCGAAAGCTTCGACGTGATGGTTGGCAAGTAATTCGAATCTGGGAGCATCAGATTGAACAGAACCCACAGAAATGCATTGAAAGAATACTCCTAGCTGTTGGGCGTGAAGAGATGTGCGAGAACCCATAGGCCCCTATCGATCACGGAAATATGATCACCTCGCGAAACCTCCGACGCGGAACTCTGCCCGAGGCATCACGCCTTCGTCCCGTTCACTTGGCGTCAGCCGCTCTTGTTTCTTTGGGCTTCTGTGTCGATGCAGACTCCTTCTGCACCTTATTCACGCTCGTTCCTTTCTCTTTGTGAAAACCGTTGGGCAGGAGGGCATCGAGATTCGAGGAAAGGAACTGCGGGGACTCCAAATCCCGCCCCAGTGCTCTTGATTGCCGAGCCAGAGCACCATTGACGGACCCCGTCAGGTCCAAGAAATGGCTGCCCCCGCCGGTCGACAAGCGACGGGCGGGAGCATCACGATTTTGTGTCTTCAGGAAACGGCCCACCAGAGGAAGGTTGGCAACAACTTAGCGGCCGTCCGACCGTTCCTTCCGGCTGTTAGCCGGCGGCTCCTTTGGCATCTCCGGTTTCTTTGCTGCTGGTTTCTCCGGCGTTCCCTTCTCCTCGTGAAAACCGTTGGTCATGTTGGCACTCCTTTCGAGAGTCAATTGGTTTCCGAGTAGCCTTTCTACTCGCGAGTAGGCGTTTTCCCTGACGCCGGGTAGAATAGCGACATCGGGACGGCCGCGGCGACTTGCAAGCGCCCCCGGCCTTCAAGGCGCCCCTGACCGGCGTGCTGCCTTTCTGCCTTTCGGCAGCGGCCGGTTGGGGGCGGCCCGACATCAGAAAGGCAGTTTTCCGATGCAAGACCGTTCTCCCTCGCTACATGACGTGGCCAGCCAAGTCGATTCTCTGCTTCGTCAATTCGGCGCCCTGGATTACTTTCGCGATCGGGTCCGTGAAGCCGCGCAGGAACACATCGAGGCCGTCAAGGAACGGGAGCATCGCGCGAAGCTCCGCCGTGACGCTGTTGCGAAAGATGGCGTTTTAGTTTTGCCACTTGATGCGGCAATTGTGAAGAAGAAGACCAAGGAGGGCTGCTTTTACAAGTCGGAGGAGTTCCGTGGTCGCATCAAGCTGCCGCCCGACGTTACAGAACCGTTAATGCGTCTAGCGGATCGCCCGGAGTTTCCGGATCGCCCGGAGTTTCCGAATCGCCCGATGAAACCGCGATGCCTTAGTTGCCGCATCCCTCGCGCCAACTGGAGCGAAGAAGACGAACGTAAAGTTGAGAAGTTCAACAAGGAACTCGCGGTCTGGGAGGATGCAATTGAGGAGTACCACAAGAAACGCGCGGACTGGGAGAAGAAAAAATCGGACTACGTGACATCGCCGAAGGGTGGTCGGCCGTCGAAGTGGGAAGAGGACAGGCGTCCCATCTTCGAGTTGGCCAAGAAGCGGAGTTTTTCCGACGATGGAGATGGCGGGCTTCCGTATGCGTTCACTGTTGAGGCATGGCTACCCGCCGATCTGAGCGAAGACAATGATCCGCCGACAGATGGCCCGTTGCCGGTACCTGAGGCGGAAATGGAAATATCGCTGAACTTCAAGTATGCGGGGCTGGCGGCCATCTATGATGCTCATTGGGCCGGTTCTAAACGGATAGCACCATGGGGTGTTGTCACATGTGGCGACAAGGTGAGTCCTGCATCGGGATTGCCGAGCGAATGGAAAACCCCAGAGGAACCCGGTTCGTACCGAGCGGCATCTTGGTACTGCTTACTGGTCATGTCGGCCAAGGAGCTTGACGACAGGAATACGGCCATCGTAGCCTCTTGGCTGGCTGATGTTGAGAACGATCTCAGGGAGAATGGTCCGAAGGTGAACGGTTTGCCGGTCGAAATCCAGGAATTGATCGAGGATCTACCGCCGGATGACAGCGTGCGGATGGCATACCGGAGGGATCATCTGTGGCTTAAGTGGAAAGATCAACTCAGCGAAAAAGCCCGGTGCAACGCAGAAATCCGTGATCGGTGGAACGGCCTATCGGACGCACATCGAAAGATCATTTCACCCCGCCTTCCCGATACGATTGGCACGAATCGGTCTGGCGCAGAAACCGTTCGGTCGGGCAGCAGCAAGGCTGAGAAAGAGCTGAAAGAAGTGAAGCCGAAATCGGTTCGCAGAAACGCGAAGAAGCGTCGGTCGCGAAAGAAAAACTGAAAGTATGCGCGGTATCCGCACTCTATCCGCACTCTATCCGCACTCTATCCGCACTCTATGCGCATTCCCGATCCGCGGCGACCCTGGGATAATTCAGACAGTGGAAACACTGAATTGTCCGAGGGATTCTCATGTCAGATGAAGGCACGCCGGAAGTAATCGAACCGGGCCGTCTGTACTCCAAGGCGGAGGTCAGCCAGCGGCTTAGGCCATACTTTTCCCGGATTTCACGTCTGATTTTGGCGTAAGTGTCGTTCTGCGAACGACTTGCGTTGATTTTGAAATGCAGAAATGTAGCCACTAAATAGTCGCATTTGGGGTTGACTGCGAG
>Ga0307378_10003980_pt1 | contig 21366 bp, 18 predicted proteins | sample UN1MG_FD_202238 | JGI IMG/M metagenome (GOLD analysis project Ga0307378, IMG submission 202238) | Soil microbial communities from Risofladan, Vaasa, Finland - UN-1 | ecosystem: Environmental > Terrestrial > Soil > Coastal area > Acid sulfate soil | place: Finland: Risofladan, Vaasa | collected... | reverse complement strand
GCGATGCGGTCATAGGAGCCCGCATCACCGTGCAGAGGATCCGCCATTAAGAAGGGATCGATGCGGTCAGCCACAAGGACATATTCGACCCGCAGGATGAGAGCAACCAGCAAAAGGAGAATCAGCCCGCGCGAGTCAGACCAAAGGCGCTCTGCCCTATTTCTGTCGCTCAACAGTGGGTTCTCCGGTTGATGGCAGTCTTCCCGAGGCAGAACCTGAACGAGGCAATGCCTTCGCATGGCTCAGAACAATGAGCAGAGTGGACACGGCAGCGAGGCAAGCAGCCAGGATAAACGAGGCAACAACCAGAGTCAGAGGCTGCTCACCTGGCCCTCCAAGCGGGCCGAGCGGATTCGACACGAAAGCCGGATACACGTCCAGCTGCAACGAAGATATCGTGTCCAGATCGATGCTCGTAGGCACGGCGCTTGTGATATCAGCCTCGACCCGAATTGTCCACTCACCTACCTGCACTGGCCACCAGCCGAATTCCAGGACACCTTCCCCCTGCCCCGGGATGAACAGTTCCTCCTCTCCCACCAGAAATGGCTCCTCCTCGCCTCGCACGGCATAGACTCCGATGGGAACCGAGGTCGCGTCTTGGAGCCCGCTGTTAGACACGACCACCCTGACGGTAGCCCAGTCCCCTAGCTGAGGAGACAGCGGCTCGGTGGTTATTCCCCCCTGAGGTACGGTCAGCTGGGGGGCAGTAAGCGGCTGTACCTGGAATTCGCCGTCGTAGGTGACCACGTACGAACCGGCTGTCAGACTGTTCACATACAGTCGATTTGTGTCGTGGATGACCTGGAAGCCGGGCTGGAGCTCCAGGACAAAACGAAGTCCATCCTCTGTCAGGCGGAAGTCGGCCAGCGTTGCACCCTGGAGATGCGTCGTCGGTCCCTGAAATTGGGTGGCCATTTCCAGCAGTGCGTCGGGGGCGAATGCCGCCTCATGGCGATCCAGTTGCTCGCCCAGCGCTAACCACTCCTCATGATCGTGGGGCGGAAGGGTCTCAAACATACTGGGTTCAAGCATGGTGCGGACAAGGCGGACCTGTCCAGAATCGGCATAGATCAAGATGCCGCCGACAAGGCGCAGAGATGCGAGCAGGTTGGGCGAGACAGGAAGCTGTTCGGCGTCTTGCGCATCGGTGTGGCCTGCCGTCGCGCTCGCCCGCGGTGCTTCGGACGTGACTTGCCACTGGTCGAGGTACCCATCGCGGTCGAGGTCCTCGTACCGGAGGCGCACAGCGTCGTCCAGGTTCCACACGCCACCCTGCGCATTGTGCAAATGTAGTTTGCGGTCTACCGGGCTCAAATACAGCCATGCCTGAGCCTGGAGATCAGGCGTGTACTCCAGTCTCAAGCCCGCTCTAACATCTTGGACCCGCTGCATATCCGGGAAACTGGTCTGGCCCGTTACATAGGAATCACGCCACGCCCGTACAGACCCTTCGTAGATGCCCTCCGAGGAGGAATAGGAGATCCCCTCCACCGCGACGAGTACGCCCGTGTCCCATTGATGCTCGACGATCCACTTCGGGAATTCGGAGTATGGCACAGTTTGGAGGGCGAACTCTGGAAAAGTGACAACCTCGGAGATGGGGTGTCGTCCGATTAGATTAAGGCTGAAATCCCAGGCGCCGTCATTGTCCTGGTCCCACGAATAGCGAATATTCTCGACGGGATGCGGAAGAAGTCCGCCCGGAAACCTCGGCTCGAATGGACCATAGTATTCGGATCTTGCCGCAAGTTCTGGAACTCTATCGAGGTCGTTGGCTAGGTCGTAGAAAGCGAAGGGATTCTCAAAGTTCGCGTACACATCGTCGCCGGCTCCGAACCTGTCGAACGAGTAGACGAACCAATTGCTGTCGCCGCCTCTGGAGGCCACAAACTCCGCCACGATTGAGATGCGCGCTGCGCCCCAGTCCATCTGGATGGGAGGTATGCTCTCACCATTTGGCTTCATGTATCCTGTCATGCCTCCCAGGTAGGGCCAGAACAGGAAGTCCTTGAGGGGCGCTTCGTTGTCATGGGCATTCACGGCGAGTTCCGTGCCATAGTTGGTCCAGATGGCTGCCGTGGACAGCACCTGCCTGAGATCATAATCAGGGCGTCCGTCGTTGTCCACATCGCGAACAAGGATGGTAACATCCGGATCTCCATCCGCCATTGAGGGAAGACTTCCAGCCGGGGCGCTGCGCCACCGAACCGCAGGCGAGGTGAAGGAGGCGCGAACTGGGCCGTCTATCTCAAGATAGAGGTTAAAGTTGACCTTGTCATCCCTTTGCCACCATCCATCCAGAGCCACTACCCGGACCGTGGGCCCTCTCGGCTCGGTGACCCACGCTCGCCCACCCGCGGTAGAATAGCTGACCTTCCCGTCACCGTCACGATCATCGTAGAGATCGGCGACCAAGGTCTCTCCATCGCGGCGAAAATCGATCACTAGATCAGCCTCGCCATCGATTCGCGCGTCAAATACCCACAAGTCATCCTCGAAATCGGTTGCCTGCTGCCAGTCTACGCTGGTCTGCATATTGCGTGCCCGGTCGTAGACCTGCACCAGATCGTTGCCCGTTCCGAAGTCGCAGCGGATGTTCGTGCGATCCGGTAGGCTATCGCCGTCCAAGTCGGCCTGCGTGACCTCGTGGACAATGACCCCATCGGACGGCTCCTGTTGCGCCCCTGCCCGGCTCACACAGACCAGACTGAACAGGCAGGCCACAGCCAGGGCCCCCATTTCAGAGATGGGCTTGCCATCAGACACTTGCTTCGCTCCCCACCCACAGCTTCTTGAGTAGCCTGTGAATCCGTGGCGTGTACAGCCTCAGTGCCAAAGCGACCACGTCCACAAGCTGTCTGAGCCCATTCATGGGGCATTCCGCGACGCTTCTCCAGAGATTTCTCCTGGCCTCGCCAATGTTCTCCTCATCCGCGTATGCCGCCGCCAATGCCAGACAAGCCTTCGCCATACCCGCCTTGATGATCTTCTGATACCTCGCACCCAGGTATGACCGCAAGTGGTGGTACATTTCAAGCGCAGCCTTCGCCCTCTGGACATGGCTTTTGCCCGACCATATGCCGGCGCTGTGGACCCTGTAGACCGCCATCACGCTATCGATATAGCCGATGTCACCGTATTGAGCGTTCAGGATGTGAAGCGGCCAGTCTCCTATCGCCAGCTCAAAGTACCAGTCGGGCAACTCCTGCGTTGCTCTGCGGCGAAACATGACCGTGAGGGTCCCGATGAAATTTGCGACGAGGACATCCTCCAGCGAGAATATGCTCCCAGATGGAGGTGCTGGAACATGAGGAGGTCTACTGCCGTCCTCGAAACGAACTGTGAATCCGTGGAAGCACATGGAACACTCTGGATGCGCCTCCAAGAAGTCCACCTGCCTCTGCAGCTTGCGCGGATCGGTCCAGTAGTCGTCGCCTTCCAACAGGGCGATGTACTCGCCGGGCGCGGCCTTCAGATTCTCAGTGAAGTTGAACCGCCCCGTTGGCCGGCCATCGATGTAAATGACGTCCTTTCTCGAACGAAGGAACAGGCGGATTCGGTTGGGATATCGCCCGGCATAATCGATGCAGATCTGGCGCGTCCCGTCCTGGCTCTCGTCCTCTCCCAGGACGATCTCGTAGTCGAAATCGGTCTCCTGCATCAGCACGCTGTCCAGTGCCTGAGCGATGAAGGGTCTGTGGTTGTAGGTCTGGATGCAGACGCTGACCTTCAGCATGACTGCTTCTCCTCGCCGCCCAGGGCCGCGACGATTTCGTCACTGTGTCTGACGACAAAGCGGATGAGTGCACAGATCTGCTCGACTTCCGGCTCTCCGACCGCCGTCCCGGTGGGCAGGCTCACGACCCTATCGACTAGCTTCTCGGTCTCTGGCAACAACAAGCCGGCGTTGGGATAGTACGATCGATAGGGCTCCATGCGGTGGCATCCTGGATAGAAGTAACGCCGGGCGCGCACATTCTCGGCGTGGAGGATCCTGACCAAGAGATCCCTGCTGATGCCAGCTAGGCCCTCATCCACCTCGACAACGATGTACTGATAGTTGTTGGCTTCCGATTCGTCGTACGTGATCAGGCTGCATCCCGGGATGCCATCAAGATGTTTCTGACAAGCATGGTAGTTGTGCCGGTTGGTCTCGATGAGGGCCTCCAGGCTTTCCAGGGAGGTCAATCCCATGGCCGCAGAGATCTCACTCATCTTGCCGTTGGTGCCGATGTAGATCACGTTGTCCAGGCCGGCAAAGCCAAAGTTCTTCATCAACCGGATCCTGGCCGCCAGGTCGTCGTCGTTGGTGGTCACCGCCCCGCCCTCGAAGGTGTTGAAGAACTTGGTGGCGTGGAAGCTGAACACCTCGGCCTGGCCGAAGTTGCCGATCATGCGACCTTTGTAGGAGTTTCCAAAGGCATGTGCGGCGTCGAACATCAACTTCAGACCGCGGCGTTGGGCGAGCTCGCTCAGAGCCTCGATGGCGCACGGACGGCCCCAGACGTGCACGCCAATGATGCCAGATGTCCGCGGCGTGACCAGCCGCTCAATCTGTTTCGGGTCTATGTTGTGCGTCTGGGGATCAATATCACAAAAAACAGGCGTGATCTCCTGCCACTGCAGCGAGTGGGGGGTGGCGATGAAGGTGAACGAGGGCACGATGACCTCGCCAGTAAGACCGGCTGCCCGGATGGCGATCTCCAGTCCCACGGTGGCATTGCACATGGTGATGCAATGCCTGACGCCGAGGAATTCGGCCAACTTGCCTTCAAACTCCTGTACCAAGGGACCGTTGTTCGTCAGCCAGCGGCGATCCAAGATATCCTCAAGGCGCTGGCCCAACCTCTGGCGGTCGCCGACGTTGGGCCGGCCCACGTGGAGCGTTTCAATGAAGAGCGGCTGTCCGCCCAGTATGGCCAGATCAGAGGGGTGGCTTTTGGCAGCGGTCATCGGTGCATCTCCAGATGTTGCTTGACCTTCTCTGGTGCGTTCCACATCAGCACGTCGATTATGGAGAGGTTGGGGATGAACTCGTAGCCAGAGCATGAATACTCCAGTGGGGGCAGATTCCTGAACTCGACTTCCATGCCCTTTTCCCTGAATGGTTGGTCGCCGTACAGATCCCTACCCCCAGGCGTGTTGATGTACTTGGTCGCGCCCAGGTTTTCACAGATTGCCAAGAGTCTATCCAGTGCGCTAAGACTCCGATCAAGAGTCAGGTGAATCTCGGAAGAGAACCTATAATTGAACCCCAGATGAAGCGCATGGCACATCTTTTCCAGGGTGCTCACATTGAGTCGAGCGATTGATCTTTCTTCGACATCCAGACAACTCTTGACCAGATTGACTGTTTCCCAGAAGTAGGGAGCTTTTCCGCGATAATGATCTAGCTGCCGGATGATCCGACCCTTCCAGTTTTCGAGTTCGCATATTTCGACATCCATGATTGCCGTTCGGTATGAATCGTGAAAGGAACTTCTGTCAACAGGCACTGTTATGTACTGCCAGCCTGCTGCGGGTTTGAGAATGCGATTTCGATTGATCCAGCCTTGCTTTATGTACTGAACGGAATCATAAACGACAAAATGATCAACGACATTGATCAGATCGAAATAGCCAAGATATGGGAAGAAATATGGCTGCATGATCCCGATTTTCATACAAGAAACCTCGCCAGTTCTGAATCCATGATCTCGGTGACGATCTCTTGCTGCATAGCTTTGTCCATTTCTGCTTTCCACCGGTTCCTCACCCGTGGATCCTTGAACACGGCATAAGGATCCGAATCGTGACGGCGATGGCTATTCCTCACAAAACGTTCGGTTTGGTCAGTATACTCAAGTCCTAGGCGATGAAATACCTTCTTGGTTGCAGAAAGGGGGTCTTCTACGAGAGCCTCGTATTGCACGATGGTGAAACGGTCCGAATACTGCAGTTCGAGTCTCATGTGAAGACGCGTCACCGCTTTCCAGTCTTCGAACCCCCAGTACTCTTCGGGACCTGTCTTGCGACAGGCTCCGGTTCGCCATTCCTTTGCTGAATCTGCCCAGATCGGAAACTCCCTCGGAGTCGTTAGCCAAGAGTGGATGGCTCCGCAAGGGTGACGCACGATGGAAAGCATACTTAGGTTATCAAACATCTCGAGCATATGCTCGAGTAGGTTGTGAAATCGTGTCATCTTGATGACCAGATACTCGGGATCTTCACATTTATGTTCAAAGACAGGGTAGTGTCCCGCTATGCGTTCCTCCGCACGACTCATGAAGGCGTCCTCGGACTCGAAAGCGTCGTGGAACATACGCTCGTACTCAGCTTTACTAGACTGCTCATCTACGGCATTCTTGAATGCATATGAAAAGAGAGGAGATAGACGATACCGGACCTGCGGACTGCTATCGAGGATCTGACCCAACCAGCTGGTGCCAGACCGCGGCATACCGACAACAAAGACGATCTTCTTGAACAACGATCATCGGCCCCCGTATCTGCCATCATGAAGGGGATAGAGTTTCACATCAATTCGGTAGTGTGAGGTATGCAGCAGTTCACTCTGGTCCTTGAAATCGCATGCAAAGCCACATTGTCTGCAGACCCTCTCAATCTCACTTCTTCTCCACCATTTCCCGAGACCAACCTCCCGTCTCAGCAAAACTAGCTTGACTGCGTACTGCAGTCTTCTCTTAGGAGTATCAAAGAACCTCCACTTCCGGTCGTGGTCAAGCACGCTCCCGATCAGAATGGACACGTCACCCGTAGTCAAATCCCTTAGCGCAGCCAATATCGAACGAAACTCACGCTCATCGAAGAATTGGAGAGCTTCATACCACAACACCTTCGAGAAGGGTCCCTCAACCAAACTTGTCACCCTAGCGATCTCTTTGACATCCATGCTGATATACCGAACGTTCTGCTCTGCTGTGATCTTTCTTGCCTGTTCGATCAGAGGCCTTGAGAAATCCACGCCGACGACTTGGTCACACTTCCTTGCCAGTTCTCTGGTGATAAGCCCATTTCCACAACACAGATCGAGCACAACATCACTACTAGTGAGTTCCAGATGGTTCTCGATGTCCTCAACGATGGTGTCAAACTGCTCCCTGGTGATCTCCATTCCTCCCACGGTCTTTCCGACCTGCCTAAGGTATTCCCTCTCTGCCGCTCGCCTGGGGTATGAATCCCAGAAGGATTTCCAGAAAGACCCTCCGCTCGTGCCTCTCAACTTGTCACCCTCTACCTTTAGAGCGCCTGATTTCCCCGTGTGCGACTACCTCTAGGTACTGCTCGGCGCCGACCTGGATTCTTCTTCGCAGCATATCGGCATTCCTCGTGAGCCTTCCACCCGGCCCGGAACTCTTTCGGGGCCTGAAGCCAGGAGTTAATCACCGCGCAGGGGTTGCGCACGATCCCGATAATCCGGACATCCTCTATGTTCTCGAAAAAGAGCCGTAGCAGATGGCGGTAGCGGACCATCTTCACAACGAGATACCTGGGCCTATTTGCCTTGACAGCTCTCTGCCAAAACTCCGGGGCTGGTTCCCTGCGCTTGATGTCAAGGATGAACTCATCGTTGGACACCTCATAGACTTCGTGCAAGAAACGAGACACGTCTCCGGGTATCGATTGCAGATTCAGTCGGTCCTTGAGCCGATACGCAAACAGGGGTTGGTGGCGATATGCAACCTCCGGATGACTATCAAAGATCTGGCCCAGCCACGATGTGCCGGATCGTGGGACACCGTGAATAGAGAGCGTATGAAAGCTCACTTGAGGCATGCCTCACGCCCTTGTCCGGTAAACGCCTCCAAGAGGCCGCCGCGCTCATGCAGGAGCGGCAAGTATCTTCTGCCGGCATTGATTCTATGCAACGATCTGATCTCAGCCACCCCTGTTAAGCCAGGGGACCTCCTCGTACGCGGGTTCAACCTCGAGGAAGGCTAGTTCCTGTACTTCTCTCCTGATGCTCATTCGGAAGGCTTCCAGCCACCTTTGCTGGAACCCCGTAGGCCGTGACGCCGTCGGGAATATCGTGTATGACTACTGCGCCAGCTCCTATCACAGAGCGCGCACCAATCCTCACGCGGTCTATGACCGTTGCCCCGATTCCCACCCACGTTCCTTGTGCCACTTGCACTCTGCCGCCCAGGCGCACACCCGGACCCACGTGGACTCCATCCTCAATTATGCACTGATGACCAACACTTGCGCAGGTGTTGATGATCACATTGCGGCGGATCTCCGCGCCAGGACTCACGACGGCTCCGGCTGCAATGATGGTACCTTCCCCTATGGCAACGTCACGGGCAACTGTAGCCTGGGGGTGAATAGCGGTGGCGAGCTGGAAGCCCTTTTCACAGACCAAGTTGGTCAACCTCAAGCGTGCCTCACAATCCCCGAACCCGAAGATCAGGTGACTGACACCCTGCCGCTGAAGAAGATCCAGCTGTTCTTGGCCCCCCAAGACCTTTGCTCCGCCAAAGTCCGTATCGCGGCGTGCCGGATCGACATCGTCAAGGAACCCCACAACGTCGAACTCACCACGCAACCGCACCATGTCGGCAACCACTAGCGCGTAGCCCCCAGCACCCCAGATTACCAGTTTCGGTTTACTCGGCACTGATAGGCTCCCAGCGTGGCTTGCATGTATTCGACATATTCTTCCATGGGCGCAAGGTACAGCTCGGTGACGTTGATCACCCCTCGCTCGCCCCTCGACTTTTGTTCAGCCAAGGGAAGTCTTTGTACAGCGGGTCAGCCTCTAAGAAGTCGCAGAAGGTTTGGTAGCTCCTTCTCTCCTTTAGGTTCACCACTAGCAAATCACTTCTGAACTTGAAATACTCGATCACGTGCTCATTATGTCGGAGGTAGTGCTCTTTCAGCACACTCTCATCGTACGGATCGTCCTCTGGGCTGTCGTAGATAGTCCTGTTGGCTTCCCAGGCGAATCCTTTGTAACCGGTATGGGTCGTTGACCAAGTGTTCTCTCGTTATTCTTCCCTGTATTCCCAACCGCTTTTGGTGGAATCTGATGAGAGAACGATACCATTCATCCTCATCCTCCCTAACCGATAGAACGAATCTCGATCCGGGGAACGCATTATCCAATGCCTGATAAGTGTAGCGCAGACTGAACGGTATGTCTTGAAATGCTTCCGCTCCACGGCAGTATTCGACATATTCTTCCATGGGCGCGAGGTGCAGCTCGGTGGCGCTCATCATACGGTTCCTCCTGGTCCGGACTGCTCTATGCGCCAATCCAGGCGATTCATGGCCTGGCCATCCTCACAGCGCCTATCCTGCCCTGGAAGACACGCCATGCATCCATGAAGACGGGCAGCCGGAAGCCCAGACACAACAGGCCATAGATCAGGCCGCCTGCCAGCACCTGGATCAGCAACAGGACCCCGGGCTGGGCCACGGGCAACCAGGTCAAGGCAAAGGCGCCGGCCCCCATCGCTCCCGCCGCGCCGAGGTACGGCAGCAGGTCGCGAACCTGCGCTCCGAGGCCGTAACCCACGATCCGCCCGCTGTAGTAGCTATTCAGGTAGTAGGCAACAAGGGAGAGCACAATCTGACCCGCGATGATGGCCTGAATCCCCCGGCGCCAGGTCACCGCCAGAACGATCACAATCAGCGCTTTCTTGATAACCTCCAGCCGGAAGAACAGGTCGGAGCGCCCCATCGCCAGTAGCACGTTCAAGTTTATCACCTGCAGCGGATAGAAGAGCCCCACAATGCAGAGCAATTGCAGGTACGGGATCGCGGGGGCCCACTTCTCGGTTAGCAGCGTCAGCACCAGGGGCTGGGCGCAGGCCAGCAGCCCGATCATTAGCGGGAAACTGACCAGGACCAGAGCCCGGAGTGCCTTTCGGAAGCCGTTCCTCACCCTGGCTGGATCCCCCTGAATCTCCGAAAAGAGGGGAAATGTCACCCGGCCCACGATCCCGCCCACCGTCTGGGACGGAAGTTGTTGCAGCGTGTACGCACGTGTGTAGTACCCGAGGTCGGCCGGGGAAAACAGCTTGCCGATGACGACGTTATAGATATTGCTGAACACAGTATCAAGAAGGCCGGAGGCAAGCAGGCGGGACCCAAATCCGAAGAGCTCTCGCAGGGCCGGCAGGCTAAAGACCCTCTGGGGGCGCCAGGTGTTGAACACCCACAAGAGGAGGGTGTTCAACAACGTCAGGCTCACGCTCTGGGCCACCAGGCTCCAGACACCAAAGTCCAGCACGGCCATGGAGATTCCGACGACGCCCGAGCCAAGGGAGGCTATCAGGCTGGCCTTCATCTGGGTCTTGAAATCCAGCCTTTTGGTCATCAAGAACACCTGGATCAGCCCAAAGGCGCTCAGGACAAGATTGAGGGACAGCACCCGGGTGAGAGGCGTCAGCAGAGGCTGCTGGAAGAACTGCGCTATCAGCGGTGCGGCCAAGCAGAGGATCCCGGCCGCTACCACGCTTAGCAGGATATTCGTGTAGAACACCGAGTTATAGTGAACCTCGGTGGCGTCCTGTTTTTGAATGAGTGCCGAACCGAAGCCGCTGTTCAGGAACACGGCGCCCAGCGCCAGAAAGATGGTGAGCATGCCGATGAGGCCGAACTCCCGGGGTAGCAAGAGTCGCGCCAGGACGATGGAGACCACGAGCTGGACCGCTTGAGGGCCCAGCCGTTCGATCCCGCTCCAGAACACGCCCTGGATGGCTCTGCTCTCCAAAGTCGACAACGATGGCTCTCTCATCGTTCGTTCGTACCGTGCTCGTAAGATACACTCAGTATCGTTGAAAAGGCGCCCTCCCCACTGTGTGGGCATTCTACCATGCGTGTCGTTCTCCGGCCAGAGTAGCACCTACCCAGCCCGCCCACGGCGGGCGAGAACTGAGCGGTCAGCGTGCCCGTTAATGCCGTTCTCACGGTACCGACGGCAATACCAGCGATGGTGTAGGCCGGCGAATAGTAGCCACTCTGTGCCGGATCAGCCAACTGGCCGAAGAAGAAAACCTCAGGGCGCTGCCAGATCACCTGATCGGCGAGAGTGGTCAGAAGGACGAGACGCGAATAGCGAATCATTGGGCGCCACGCGGCGATTCTGGCCTTGCCGGCCGAGTCATCCGACATCGAACATGTTCCCAAGTAACGCATCGCCGTGTAAGTCAGGCCCCCACCGAACACAGTCACGGCGATCCCGATCAGCCAAGTCACTTGGCTGTAAACATCCCATTGTTCCGGTCCAAGAGCGCGTGCCAAGACTGCCGATGCCACTACCGCTGCCGCGGTTGTAAGAGCGACTCCAACACCATTGTGGAGGTAGTTGCTCAGCACAGTCTCAGGAGCCATCTCTATGGGAACAAACGAGCTTCTCATACACCTCCATATGGCGCTGAGCCATAGCGCCGATGCTGAAATCCTGGGCCACGCAAGCCATGGCTGCCAGCCGATACTGAGGAAGTGGTGCGTTGCCAGATGCCAGCCAGTGCATCTGAGCAAGTAAGTCATCTTCCGATTTCGTCTTGAATACTATGCCGTTCAAACGATCGCGGACTACGTTGGATCCGGTCGCTGCCTTCGATACGAGAGGCACCAGTCCCGCCGACATCGCCTCCAGCAGAGTGACTGATAACCCTTCGCTGTGTGAGGGTAAGATTAACACTTGCGATCTCCGGAGGAATGTCCTCACCTCCTCACGCGAGACCCACCCTTTCGACTGCACGATCGCCCCCGACTCTAGAAGCTTTCGATCTACGACACTCTTGCATGGGCCGTCCCCAACCAGGTATAGTCGCACCCGATGATTGACAGCGTACAACCGTCGAAACGCATTGACGAGTTCCGGGAAGCCCTTGGCTTCTTCAAAGCGACCCACGAAGATAAATCCGAACCGCTCATCGTCTTCGATAAGGGTGGCGCCAGCATCAAGATCATCCAAGGCGTAGCCATTCGCGATCTCAAATAAGTTGATGCCTTTCCTCAAGCCGTAGTACTTCTGCAGATCCGCCGTCACCTTGTCAGATACTGCCACGACCTTCTGCGCAAGAAAATGGATAGAAAACCAGAAGGGGATTCGTTCTCGGTACGAAAGCATCCCCGGCCTATCCAGCCTTCCGTGGATCGTTCTGACCGAAGGCACATGGGCCAGCCTGGCGCTGACTGCCCCCAGGAGAAAAGCTGATAGATGGCAATGCACGAGCTGGATCCCGATGTGCTGGATGTGACGCGCCAGCCAAAGGCTGTCAGGCCTCCGCCAGCGGTGGCGGCGTCGCGCAATGCGGCGGGACGGATCGCGAGCGTTGGTGAGGGCAATCGTCTGCGATGAGACGGAGGCTATGAACACGTCAACGGACATGCGCACAAGTTCGTCGATCAGGTCGTTAACTACTGAATGCGCCCCCCCTGCCATTCCGGACGGGACACACATCAGCAGGCTATGAACCAGTTGCTTCTCAGAGTCAATGCCGGCAGGCCGGCTACTCGGTCTCACGGACCAACACCCTCAGAAACGATCGATCTTTGTGTAAACCTTCTCCCGATATTGCCGCACAACTGCATCCCAGCCCAGTGTCTGCCTGACGTAGTCCAGCCCCTGCCGCCCCACACGTTGTGCCTCCTCCTCATGTGTCAGGACATAGGCTAGCTTCTCAGCCAGAGCAACCGGGTCCCCCGGTTCCACCACGTAACCGGTCTCGCCGTCCCGCACGTGATCGACAATCCCTGTGATCTTGGTGCCAACGAAGGGCGAGCCGCAGGCAAGCGCCTCGATCATGGTCCTCGGCATTCCCTCGGTGAACGACGGCAGAACCGTGATATCAGCGGCCGAGTAGTAGGCGGGCAGGTCAGGCTGATCCACCCACCCGTGGAAGATCACCCGGCCTTCCATATCAAGTTGCGCGGTCAGTTGCCCCAACTGCTGCCTAAGCGGCCCGTCACCGACGAGATGCAAGTCCACGTCGGAAAACCTTTCGCCGACTGTGTGGAAGGCTTCCAACAGGTCGTGAACGCCCTTCTCATGAGAGAGCCGGCCCACGTAGAGCACGATGCGCTTGTGCTCAGGCAGGCCCAGCAGGCATCGGGCATCGGAGATCGGGCGGAACTGCTCCGTATCGACCCCAGTAGGGATCAGAACCATTCTGGATTCCGGCGTGCCTGTCTTTCCCCACCACTTTCGCATTTCTTGGGTCGTCACGATGATGCAGGCACAATGCCTGGCCGACAATCTGGCTGCAACCTTCAGCACCTGTGTCATCGACCAATCGAAAGGATTGCCGTGGGCGATGCGCTCATAAATGTTGCCTGGGACCCTCAAGACCACCGGCGTATCTTTGCACAGCAGAGCGAAGAAGCCCGTGGACAGATACTCGGGCGCATGGACAAGATCGACCTTGCCCAGCTTACGAATCTCCCACCAGCCCCGCAACACGATCAGGATGTGCCCGATCACGTTGCGATAGCCGATGAACGGCAGCGGGTAGCGGTGGACCACGGTTCCCGCGGGCGGCCGGACATCCTCGGAATACGGCGCGACGATGTGCACCTCGTCCCCCAGAGCGATCAATTCCCTTGCCCAATTCCACACGAGATCGCTGAGACCAGTGATCCCAGGCTTGTCAAAGACGTAGTCAAAGAGGACGACGCGCACAGTGTTTTCCTTCACTGAACCCGCAGGTTCTCCCTCGGCGGTTCAAAGTGTTTGCTAGAATAGATGGTAGTGAGAGAAAAACCTGGAATAGAGCACTATCCAGAAGAATCCTAGCAGCAAGAGACAACAGCAGCACAAAGCGAATATGGCATCTCGGGCCCGGGTACTTCTCCCGATGCTCCCCAGAAAGCCGTCAAACCCTAGAATTGCGGTTGAAGCCAACAACATCTGCCTTCCCAGACTGGAATTGAGCGCGTACTGGTTGCGCCCCAGGAAGAGCAGGGGCACGGCGACGATGGCATTGTAGATCAGCAGTTCGGTGTTCACCTTGCGCAAGCGGATCGTGCCCACAGCCGTCGCGGCCAGCAGCGCCACATTCAACATCTGATTGACCACGTCGTACCACAGCGCCACGGTCGGGCTGGCCGAGGAATGGGTGCCGGTCTTCAGCGTCTGAATCATCCACCAGAAGCCGGTCTTAAGCGAGAACGAGTTCTCCAGAGGGTTCTGGGCCGATTCCTTCAGACACCAGGCACAGTCACCCCAGTGCGCGCCATAGACCAGGCAGAACAGGCCAAAGGGGAACAGCGCGATAGGGGCGAAGGTCAAGGCCCGGCGCCAGCCATTGCGCCGCCAGATCAGTACGGTCATGGCCAGAATGGGCAGGGCTGCCAGCTCCTTGGACAGCATCGCCAGGGCAAAACAGGCTGTGTAGACCCAGGGACGGTCTTCCAGGTAGTAGTAGAACCCGGCCAGCAGGAAGAGCATCAGCAGCGGCTCGTTGAGCCCGTGATGGGCGGCAAAGAACAACCACGGCAGCAGGCTGTACAGAATGGTCAGACGGAAGGGGTGCTCGGTGTAGCGCCGGGCGATCTTGAAAAAGTAGACGGACGAGAGGGAGGCCGCGCCGATGCCAATGATCAGAAAGGAGAAGTGGCGCTCCCAGGGAAAGACGACGGTGGCCAGGGCCGGCAGCAGGATACGCTTCTGCCAGCTCAGCAGCGTGATGGGTTGATCGGGCCATAGATCCTGCGAGATGCGGTAGTAGGTGTTGCCATCGTGTAGACTCAGCTCAGAGAAGTATGGCAGGGGCATCAGGGCAAGCGCGAACAGCTGCACACCCAGGTGGATCGCCAGGTTCAAGCCCAGGATCTGCAATTCCTGCCTGCCCCAGAAACCCCTAAGGTTCGCGCCAATGCTAGTCAACAGGTCTTTCACGCCAATGCTCGATACAAGGCCAGTGTCTCCTCTGCCTGGCGAGCCAGCGAAAACCGCGCGGCCTGCAACAAGGCCACCTCTGAGGCCGCGGCGCGCCACTGCGGATCGGCCAGCAGGCCGGCGATTCGGTCGGCCAACCCCGCCACGTCGTCGGGGTCAAGCAGCGCGCCGCCCTGGCCCACCACCTCGGGCAGCGAGGCGCGGTCGGACGCGACCACCGGGGTGCCGCAGCTCATGGCTTCCAGGGCCGGCAGGCCAAAGCCCTCGTAGAACGAAGGCAGGACGAAGACGCTGGCCGCGTTGTAGAACAGAGGCAAATCCTCGTCAGGTACGTGATCCAGGAAGCGCACACTACTATCCAAGCCTAACTCGTCCACCAGACCTAGCAGGCGCTGCCGCTCGGCGGCGAAGTGGGGCGCGCCGACTTTGAGCAATTGTGCTGTTGGCACCCGCGCTCGCACCCGGGCAAAGGCGCGGAGCAGGCCGTCCACATTCTTGCGCGGATCCTCGGAGCCCACGTAGAGCACAGTGGGATTTTCCGCCTCCAGCTCGTACTTTCGCCGGAACCCATCAGGCACGGGCAGCGGTTTGAACACCGCCCCATCCACAGCACGGTACACCACGTGGATGTGGTCTGCCGGATAGCCGGTGAGCTGGACGACCGTGCGCTTGGTGAACTCCGAGATGGCAACGATGGCCGCCGCCCGGCGCAAGCCCCGCAGGGCCACCCGGTCGAGGAGCCGCTCGACGGGACGGCGGTATAAACTCAGCGCCGGGTCATCGTCGACGAGGTGGGGAATCAGATCATGGACGGTGACCACCGCGGGCGGCCGCCGCCCGGTGAGCAGCAGTGTAGCCAGCGTCTGGCTGGCTAGGTGGCAGATCTCGGCGCCATCGAGGCGCACCGAGAGCGGATAGGAGCCAAAGAAGGCCGCCGCATCCAGGCCCAGGGCTCGCCCGGCACGCGCCATCCAGGCGGGCGGTGGAGTGGGTTGGACCAGGGCCACGTCGACCCCCTGCGCCCGCAGCTCCTCATGCAGGCTCAGTGCATAACGCAGCAGGCCCGTCATCCGTGGGTCGGGCTTGGTGACCAGGGCAATCCGCATTACCAACGCTCCCTATGGGGAAGGAGGTCGACCAGGGGCCGGCTCCAGGCGAAGAAATCGGCAAGTATGTAGGCTGGCGTCCACACCAGCTGCCGTGCCGTCACAGGCGCTCGCAACAACAGGCGGGCAAAGCCCGCGTACCGCATCTTGGCCAGAAAAGCCTGGAAGAAGAGCACACCCCACAAGGCCAGGATGACCGGTCCGGCGAGCAGCGCCGCCACCGGCAGCAGCAGCAGCATAGCAAGCCCCACGAGCGAGGTCCGCAGGGCCATCACCACCTCGTCCTGAGCACCAAACGCCGGCCCGTGGATCATCAGATTACGAACCCAGCGTGACTGGCGCCGCCAATAGGACCTCACCGTTGCCGGGTAGCGGCTCTCGATCGTGCTGTCCCCCACATAGCGGATGCGATAGCCTTGCCTCAGGAGGCTCTTGGCCATGTGATAGTCGGTGCCGGTGCGGACGTTGGCCTGGAAGCCGTCGATCTGCTCCAGCGCCTGGCGGGTCACAGCGCAGTTGCGGCCCAGTATGCCTGGAACGTACTCTCCGTACTGCGCTGCCACGTAAATGTCGGTGCACCACTGGTAGACGGTAAACGGCTCTGCCAACTGCTCCGCCAGCGGTCGCGATCTGCCCGTAGCCGCGGCCTCCCGTTCCAGCACGAGCGGAGCCAGCGTGCGGGTGAAGGCCTCGTCGTTCAACAGACAATCCGCATCGGTCAAGAAGATTAGCTCCCCTCCAGCTTCTGCCAGGCAACGAGACAATGCGGCCTGTTTGCCTTCGCCGGCCTGCTGCTCCAGGACCACCATCCCTTCCCCGGTGTGGCGCCGCGCGATTTCGTAGGTCCCATCGTCGCCCCCAGCACACAGGATCAGCTCCTTGTTGGGGTAGCGCAGGGCCAGAAAGCTCTCGATGTGTTGTTCGATCATGTCAGCTTCGTTCCAGGCGGCGACCAGCACGCTGACCAGAGGCAGGTCAGGCCAGGCCTCCAGGGGCGGCGGCGGCCCCGGTTCTTCGTCGCGGGCGAGAAGGGTCTTGTCCCGCTGCCACTGGCGCCAGTTGTACGCGGCGACCCCCACCAGACCGAGAAGCAATAGCTTGCCGGCGTGGCGGTTGGCGAGCTGGTTTAGTGAATGGAGAGAACCGATCATTGTACCCAGAACTCCGGTTCGGCCAGCCGCGGCCAGGAATCACCCTTGCGCCAATAGTATTGTACACGCTCCCCCGCCGAAACCACAAGCCCACGCGGGGTCTCGCGCAGGCGCACTCGCTGACCGCGGAAGGTACAGTCAGCCTCGAATGCTGGACTCTCTGGTGCGGGTTGGAGTCCCGGGCCAACCTGGGGAGCCAGGTAGCGCAAGGCCATGGCGCTCCAACCGGCCACGTGGAGCAGGTCCCGCAGGTCGGGCAGCGCGGGCATCCGCCCACCCGCCTGGGCGGCAAATCCGATGGCGGTCTGAAAACCTCCGGAAGCATCCTGACCGGCGAGCAGTCGCTCGCGAGTGGCGCCCAGGTCGCGGTCAAAGCCGTAGGGCCGGCACAAGTCGGCGGCCCGCAGCACTTCACCCAGGGCGGCCACCCAACGGGGGTAGCGGTTGGCACGCCCACCGGGATAGACCACGGCCGGCAGCAGTCCGTCGGCCCCGGCGTTGCGGGCGATGAATCGCAGCGCCGCCAGCGCCGCGTCCACATACCGTTCGTCCTCCGACCACTCGTAGCCGCGCAGCAGGGCGGGCAGACAACGGGCGATGTAGAAGGGAAAGTACTTTTCTATCCTCTTGTGCCCGACACTGTTCTGGGCGATGGCGCCGTTCAACGGCCCGCCGTCGCTCACCTGGTAGGCGACGATGCGCTCCAAAGTGGGCAGGGCGTACTGCTCGACCCAACGATCCTCCCCGCGCACCTCAGCCAGGAGGAAGAACGCCTCGCAGGCGGTGGCCGCCTTGTTGGGCACGAAGGACGGCGCGTCCGGGCTGTCACGGAAGGCCCGCGCCTCTGGGTCCCACAGCTGGTTGAGGTAGAAGGCCTCCAGGTTGCGCTCGGCGGCAGCAGCGTAGACTTCCCAACCCTCCTCACCCGCCGCCCGCAGGGCCCGGGCCAGCAGCAGCAAGCCGGCGTCACACGCCGCTTCGTGGGGCGTGCCGGCCGACGCCGGGTTCAGCTCAAACGCCGAAGCAGCGTAGTGGCCAGCCGGGGACTGTCCGGCCAGCAGGTCAGCGCCGGCCCGCCGGGCCTTGATCAGCCAGTGCTCGTCGCCGCTCCGCTCCCAGAGGGCCAGATAGCCGCCGATAATGCCCTCGTAGCGCCAGTCGAGGCCGGGGCCCGTGTAGAGTAGCGCCTGGCGCCACCAGTGGGCCACTGGGCCGCCATAACCGCGGGTGCCCTCCGGCCCCCGCAGCGTCTCCAGCCAGGCGTCCAGGCGGGCCACGGCCTGGTCGATATCAGAGTGTAAGCCAGCCTGCTCCCCAGCCGCCAGCGCGGAGGAACTCCAGACCTGATAGGTCTGCCCCGACCTGACAGGTCCACCGGCGCGCGCCACCAGGAGGGCCACACTCGAGAGCCGGGCCAGCGACCCCGAGGTGATGTAGCGCAGCCGGCCGGCAAAATGCAGCCGGTCCCCCAAATCGGGTCGGCCCCAGCGGGAAGCCATCTGCCCCAACAGGTTCAGGAAGGTGGCTGACAGGGTATGCAGGCCATACTCGGCCTCGAGGGCCAGCCCCGCTTCGGCCAGGGCCCGGCGCAGGCGGCCGAGGCCCCCCAGCTGGAGGCCCAATGCCTCCCCAGGCCATTCTCGTCGTTGGGGCAGCAGGCGGGCCAGCGGCCGCGAGGCAACGATCACCATCTTGCCTCCGCCGTTCAGGCCAGCACTGAGGGCCTTCAATTCAGCCTGCCAGCCGACCTCCAGGGGCTCGATCCAGAGCGCCGCCCCGGTCGGCCCTGCCTCCCTCCATGCGGGCAGCCGCTGGCCGGCTTCCGCCGCCAGGGCCGGCACCGCACAGCGCAGCACCGGGGTTTCCTCTCCGGCCAGCAAGGCCATCGCCGCGTCCAGGGCCTGGCCATACTCCCGCGGGGCCAGGTCCCATACGGGCAGCGTGCCGATCATGGCTGCCCCCCCTGCGCTGCCGGCAAGCCCGACAGCACCTCTGCATAAAACTCTTCCAGGCGAGGCACGATCCGGGGCCAATCGTACCTCTCCTCCACCTTCTTCCGGCCTCGCACGCCCATCTCCCGCCGCGCAGAGCCGTCCGCCAGCAGCCGCTGGACCTTTTCGGCCAGGTCCTCCACGTCCCCCGGCCGGACCAGCAGGCCGTCTCGCCCATCGTCCACCACCGAGCGCACGCCGGGCAGGTTGCTGGCCACGACCGGTTTGCCGCTGGCCATCGCCTCCAGCAGCACGACGCCAAAGGCCTCGCCCATCGTCGTCGAGGGCAGGACCAGCAGGTCGCTGGCCGCATAGTGGGCCGGCAGGTCCGCGTCTGGCACCCGGCCGCAGAAAGTGACCCGCTCCCCTAGGCCCAGCGCCTGGGCCTGGCTCTGGTAGGTCGCCCGCAGGTCGCCATCGCCGACCACCAGCAGCCGCAGGGCAGGATCGGAGATGTGGCCCAGGGCCTGCAACAGGACGCCGATCCCCTTGAAGTAGTGGGCCCTGTCAAGTGCACCGACAAACAGGACGGTACGGTCCTCAGGCCGGAGATCATAGCGATCCCGCACCGCGCCGCCCTCCACCCCCGGGTGGAAGCGCCGGGCGTCCACCCCGTTGGGCAGCTCGTCCACCAGCCCCGGCCGCGCCCGGGCCAGCGGCCCCAGGCGCGACGCGCGCGCATAGTCCTGGGAGGTGGCCAACACTTTGGCCGCTCGGCCCAGGATCTGCCTGCCGAGCAGTGCATGGTGCAAGCGCTCGGGGAAGCGCAACCACCCGTCGAAAAGCACATCCTGGTGATAGGTCACCACGTACGGGCTGCCACGGAGCAAGGACTTGAGAAAGAGCGTCTCCGCGCCAAAGTAGAAGGGGTAGTGGAGGTGGACGACGTCAAAGCCTGCGAGGTTCCAGAGCGAGGGCAAAAGAGGAGCATTGCCCAGGCGGAAGAGCACGGGCAAATGGTGGACCGCAATCTCGCTGGGATAGCGATAGTCATTGAGCGCTTCGTCCGCCGTGTAGACCGTCACCTCGTGGCCCAACCGGGCCAGCCCCAGGGCATTGTGGTAGCATACCACGCCGGTTCCGCCATGATAGGGCGGGAAGGTGGCTGTGACATGGGCGATCTTCATCGTCTGCCTACCACCGTACCAGCGCCCAGGCCAGCCGCTGGAACAGCCAGAAGAGGGGGTCGAAGAGGGCGTGCGCCAACCGGGGGGCCATCACTCCCCCCGTCTGCTCGTAGTCCATGCGGTGTGTCAGCGAGTGGATCAGGTCGCGGTCCCTCACCCGCCGCAGCACCTGGGTGCGACGCCGGGACACCAGGATCCGATCCCAATGTTTCATGATCCAGCCGTAGGCCCGAAGCTTCTGTGCCCACTGGCGCCTCTCGCGCAGCAGGAGGAAGCCCCAGGTGACGACCTCGCCCAGGGCCAGGGCCGGCGCCAGGATCAGCAGTGTCCGCCAGTGGAATACCTTGAGCAGCATCACGGTTCGGTTTCGCTCCTGGTAGAAGGCCTTCTGCGGGCCGAATTGCAGCCGGTAGTCGTGATAGATGACGGCCCCGGGCACCGCCAGTAGGCGGTAGCCCGCCAGCCGGGCCCGCAGCGACAGGTCGCTGTCCTCCACATAGAGGAAAAAGGATTCGTCAAAGCCGCCCAGGGCCTCGAAGAGTTCGCGTCGTATGGCGAACACCGCCCCCGAGACGGCGCCCACCTCGACCGTCTTGGAGAAGGCATCGCGATGGGCGCCCATGCCCCGGCACAGCGTCAACCCGGTCACGTGCATGTCGTTGCCGCAGGTATTGACCCCGTCCGGCTCGTCCATCAACAGCACCAGGGCCGTGGTCAGGCCGGCCTGCGGGTCCTGCTCCAGCGCAGCGATGAGGGCCTCCAGCCAACCCGGCTCGACCTCGGTATCCGGATTCAGGAAGGCCAGGTATTCGCCCCGGGCCCACCGCGCGCCCAGGTTGTTGCCCGCCCCAAAGCCCAGGTTGGTCTCGCTGCGGATCAGGCGCACCTGCGGGTAGCGCGCCGCCACATGCTCGGCGCTGCCGTCGCCGGAGGCATTGTCGACGAGGATGACCTCGTAGCTCAGCTTCTCACCTTCCCGCAAGGAGTCGAGACAGGCATCGAGATAGGCGCGCCCGTTGTAGTTGACGATGATGATGCTGGCCCTGCGTGCTTGATCGGGGACGGTCCCGGCTAGAGTGCCGGTTCGGGTGCCGGTCGAAGCGTCGACTGCCGGCAGGGGCTCGCTAGCCGGCACGC
>Ga0307378_10003979_pt1 | contig 21368 bp, 20 predicted proteins | sample UN1MG_FD_202238 | JGI IMG/M metagenome (GOLD analysis project Ga0307378, IMG submission 202238) | Soil microbial communities from Risofladan, Vaasa, Finland - UN-1 | ecosystem: Environmental > Terrestrial > Soil > Coastal area > Acid sulfate soil | place: Finland: Risofladan, Vaasa | collected... | reverse complement strand
TTGGGTGGGGCTTGGATATGATAAAAAGTTTTTTCGAGTCACTACCATTCTTACTATACATACCGATTTTTGGGTTTCTTTATATTGTAGGATTTGCAACTCAATATTTTGGAAGACTTTTCAGACTAATTAGAATTCATAATCGTAATAATGAGAATGAGCATCTTAATGGATTAAGAAGGGTTTTGCAAAGAAGTAATAAAGAAATACAACAACATGAGAGATTTGTTGTTTTAAAGCAGATGTGTGGAAATAATGCTGTAGCGATATTAATCGCGGGATTTATTCTTGCCTTCAAATATCCTATTTGGTTTTTGGTCACATTTGGAGTAATTGTGTTTATTTGTTTAATTTTAGGACATTACCATAATCTACTACAACAGGAAATATGGGAAGATTTTGAAAATATACAAACTCAAGATAACTAAAACTACACAAAAGTACGATGAGAAAATTACTTATATTTAAAAAACTATTAATCCTCTTTACCCTATTTTTCTCTAGCTTCCTCTCCAAACAGAACAAGCATCAAACCTTGAAACAGCAAAATTTCAAAAGGTAAACCCAAAGAGGAGGTAAAAATGGAAAAGATGAAGTTATATAACCCGAGCAACCTGGTACTTCCACCACTTAAAATTACCAAGAAAAAAGATAGAAAATTAATGGAAAAAAATCCAAAGGTTAAAAATTTCATTGGGTCAAATTTGTTGCTTAATAAGAAATTTAATAAATTATTTTTAGAAATTTTAGTAAAAAGCAAAGAGATTGAAAAAAGAATAGAAGCCATGATTCAGAAACCAATTAAAAAAGAAAAAATTTTTGATGATATATGGCGAGAAAATTGGGAGTTCGAAAGTAAGGTATATAGTTATCATTCGAAAGCATTAGATGAATTTTTTAAATCATCAGAGTATGATGAAATTATGAAGAAAGAAAATGGAGAAGCAATAGAAGAAATAGAAAATGATAGAGTAAAAGAGATATTAAGGAAAGTACCCATAAAATTAATACAAGAAAGAAATAAGAAATTTTTAACGAAAATAAAAAAACTATCAAACCAAATTCAGAATGCATTATCGAAATTTGAAGAAAATAAAAATATAAATTTAGAAATACTGACACCAGTTAATTTATTTTTTTGTGTAAAGTGCAATCGTATAGTATCCAGAAATCAATTTAGGAGAACTACGTGTGCATGTACTGAAAAGATAAAAACAGTTAAACAAACAATACAAGAAACAATAACATATTTTGAAAAAGAACTTATTGATTTGATTCAGCAGAATTATTGGTTTGAACATGGAGTAGATTATTTGCTCAGAAAAAAGAATTTTGAAACATTATGTGGTTATCATGTGCTAGGTCATTCTGGCAACTTGCATGAGATAGACAATATAGCAGAATCAAAATCATTAAATTTAAGGTTTTTCTGTGAATGTAAAACAACGGGAGTAGGCAGTAATGATATTTTTGTACTGGCGGGAAAAATGACTGATATCGGATGCACCAGAGGATACTTTTTTACCTCAGAATCAAATTTTCCAAGACAAGTTTATCGATTGGCTAGATCAAGAAACATTTCTATTATAGAAAATGTCTTGGAAAAATCTGAATCTGATTTGCTAGAAGAAATAATAGAAGATTAATATTCCAATTCCCCCTTTTGTTTTTTAGGAATTTTTCCTTGCAAAGATTCGCAAAGGAATTTTTCCTTTCTGTTTCTTAAACTCCCCCTTCTGCTTTTTAGGTTTATGCCGAGGGGAGCGAGGATAAAACGGTAAAAGGTGTTTGAGCGTAGCGAGTTTCTTTTACCGTCTGAGCGAGCGAGAGCAGAAGCCGTTAAAAAAAGCAGGGGGGCACCTTCTTTAGTTACCTTTCTTGGGTGAGCAAGAAAGGTAAAAAGGATCGGTTAATCCGTTAAGAAAATCGAGGGAGCGTCCTTCCTTTTACTCTTAAAAGTTTTAAAATAAAGTTGAATGAATCATTTTTTATATTGTATAATAAAAAATAGATTGGCTATTTACATCAGACAATAATCCAGCTATTTTTTTCAACGAATTCGGGTCTCAGAACTATGAGAGATTCTAAAGAGATTCCAATTCCTCTTCCCCGATTAGGACTTTATTTTCTCGCTTTGGTAGTTGTCTGGTCTCTAATCATGTCCTTATCGCTTTATTTGAATGTGATATCAATAAAAGGAGATGCTTTAAAGGCAGCGAGAATCCAGGCCCAAGAGACATTAAAGAAAGATATTACTTATCGATTATGGAATTCGATTCATTGCGGGGTTTATGTTCCTGTAACAGAAGAGACAGAGCCCAATCCTTATCTCTCAAGCCATCCTGAAAGAGACATTACCACTCCCTCTGGCAAGAAGCTTACATTAATGAACCCGGCTTATATGACACGACAGGTTCATGAGTTGGGAAGTAAAAAATATGGAATTTTAGGGCATATAACGAGCCTGAACCCGATCCGTCCCGCAAATGTCCCTGATTCTTGGGAGGCAAAGGCTATAAAGGCTTTTGAACGAGGAAAGATTGAATTTTGTTCTGTAGCGGAAATAAATGGTAAACCACATATGCGTTATATGCTGCCGTTATTGACGGATAAAGCCTGTTTGCAGTGTCATGCCAAACAGGGATACAAAGAAGGTGATGTTCGGGGCGGAATCAGCGTTTCTATTCCAATGGAACCGCTTTGGAATATTGAACGGAAGCGTATCATTAAGTTAACTTGGGGTCATGTCCTCCTTTGGATAACAGGAATGTTCGGAATCCTTTTAGTGATGAATCGGATTAAAAGAAGCGAAAAGAAAAGAGTAAGGGCAGAACATCAGATTCAAAAATCTCTGAAAGAAAAGGAGCTTCTTCTCAGAGAGATTCATCACAGGGTCAGGAGCAATATGCAGATTATCTCAAGCATTCTCAAGCTGCAAACCCTCTCTTCCAAAAACAAGGAGATTGCAGATGTCTTTAATAAATGTCAGACGCGTATTGAGAGCATGGCTCTTGTTCACTTTATGCTTTATCAAACAGAAGACCTCTCAGAGATCAACTTTAAGGACTATATAGAAGACCTATCTAAAGCTCTCTTTGATTCTTATAAAAAGAATAAACAAAAGATTTCTTTAAATATAAATGTTAAAAATGTTTTTCTCGATATTGATACGGCTATTCCTGTTGGTATTATTTTAAACGAGTTGATTACCAACTCTTTGAAACATGCTTTTAAAGAAGAAGAAAAAGAAGGTGAAATCAGTATATCCCTCTCTGAGGTTGATGAAGAGAGATTAGAATTGATTGTTAAGGACAACGGCATCGGTCTTCCAGAAGATTTTGATTTGAAGAAAACAGATACCCTTGGTCTTCAGCTTGTTAATCTTCTTGGGGAGGACCAGATTAATGGAGAGGTAAAGATCATTAGGGATGGCGGAACAGAATTTCAGATAGTATTCAAAAGAACTAGGTTTAAGAAGTAAAGTATAATTTCGGCAGGGTGAGAAATGGCTCTGCCTCGGTTTAGACCTTCAATTCCTTAATGATATAGAATCGTAGGGGACATCTGCAGTAATATGCTGTTCCAAAAGATATGGAGAATGTGCACTCCCATGGATTTTTTTCCAAACACTCAAGAAATGATTCAAGCCCAACATCTCTGGCTTCGCAGAGATTTTCAAACCCCGATTTGTAACAGATAAAATCTTTCGGGCATTCCATCCTGGCAATGATTTTTTCTATTCTTCTTTTTTGTTCTTTTTGCAGTTTAGTATATTTCATATTTTGATTTCTCTCCCTGACCATTCTTTTATATAAATTAGTTTATCTTTAAAAGCCCCATATAGTTTTAAGTATGGGGCTTTTAAAGAAAGGAGGGAAAAGTTTTGGCGGCTTTTTTTCTCCTATATAAAATATAGTAAAAAAACAAGAATTTTAAAACTCGAAAAATTACCTGTTTTTCCCATAATTTTTACTAGTATTTCGAATCATAATATGACTTTTTAAAACTACAAATTTAGCCTCTATTGACAGAATAATGTTTTTTATGAATATTTATAACAGGGATACATGGTATATTTGATTTAATATCAAGAGGAAAGTGATGAAATGAAAAAAATCTTTTTCGCGGTCATTCTTTTCTCTTTCATTTCGACTTCCACTGTTTTTTGCTGGGAAGATGAAGAAGCTGATAAAAGTGGCAATATAATAGTCTATGATCCGAAGGGTCATATTCAATGGGGTCATGTTGGTAGTGGCGGCAATATGATAATACACGATCCGAAGGGTGATACGAAATGGGGGCATGTTGACAGGAACGGCAATATCATAATGCAAGATAAAAAGGGTAGTATTAAAAGGGGTTATATGAAAAAGTAATGGTGATATAAATTTTCAATCCTTAAGAAATCCATCATTCCTTTCACTGTGCCCATCGAAGTCAGATGCTATCCAATTACCTTTATCTCAATAGCTTAGAGCTTATCAAAAATCTGCCTATTTTTCTCCAAGATCGGTAAAAGCTCTTTGTCCTCCTTTAAGGAGTGTCTGAGAAGATTATCTCTTATGGTCCGTCCTGCAACATTGAGCCTTTTATTTGTCTCTTCGTCAAGAGGGATAGTATTTTCAGAAACTATCTTTCTGAATTCTTCTAATTCTTTCAATATAATCCCGTGTTCCCTCTGCAATTCTAAAATCAATTTTACTGATTCTAGCGTGGGGGATTCTAAGAGGATAGGGGGGAAAATTTTCTTTTCTTCGAATTCAAAGTGGCTAATGACACTGCGTTCGAAAAAGTCTTCAATTCGTTTGATATTGGTCCAGCCTTCCTCTTCCAATAGAATGCCCAGGAGCTCTTCAAGGTTCTCTAAGTGTTCTGAAACCTCACTATGATCCTTAATAAGTCTTTTCAATGGGTCGACCCACTCATCTGTTCGGCTCATAACAGATCTCCTTTATTCTTTCATTTTGGATACTTATCCCCAATTATTTATAGAAAATGAAGAGATATTTTCAGTGAAACTTTCTTACCATTGAATCCCTTTTGACTTTAAATAATTCTGTGATGGTCTATAGTTCAATCTGGCAGCAGCTTTAAAGTCATTAATCGCCTTCTCTTGTTTACCCAGTTTTTCATAGGCAAGGGCCCGGTTATGATAGGGCCAAGTAAAATTCGGCTCTAACTCTAGGGTTTTGGTAAAATCATTAATAGCCAGTTGATATTTACCTATTATCCCATAAACAAGTCCTCGGTGATAATGAGCTAATGTATTTTTTGGGTTTAACTCTATGGCCTTTGAATAGTCATAAATAGCCAGTTGATATTTACTCAGTTTTTGATAAGCAAGCCCTCGGTTATTATAAGAAAATTCAAATTCAGGGTCTCTTTTTATGGACTTTGTATAAGCCACAATGGCTTCTTCGTAATTGCCTCCTAAATACAATTCATTACCCTTCTCATTCCAGTATTTAGCACTATCGGCAAAGGTTGTGCAGGGAGTTATCAATAAAGAAATGAAAGCAATCAGTGCGAATATTAACCTTTTCATTTTTTTATCTCCTTACCCTCTAAATATTTAAGGGCTAATTTAAGGAATGGAGGTAGATTTTTCATCATACCTCTTTCCCATCTGCTAACAGTCATCACATCTACCCCTAAGACTTTGGCAAGATTGACTTGACTATAGCTGTTTTTTTTTCTCCATAATTTTAGCTGCTTTGGAGTCATGCAAATATTCTATACGAATTGCCTATATAAGTCAATTCTTTTCAAAAATTATTTCTGTTTCTTTGTTTCGATTTAAACATCTCAATTCTATCCAGCCTTATTCCATATAGCTTAATGTTTAATTCTCATAGGCAATTTTTAACCTATGATAAATCTTAACTATCTTCACAAAACAGTTATCATTTTTCTATCCCTTTGAAACTAAAAGATTAATCAATTGTTCTCTTCAATTGCTCTTTTGGAATAAATATTGCTCAAAGATTTCAACAAAGGGGGTTAGATAAATAAAAGTAATCTAAACATCATGATAAAGGATAAGTGAATAGGTACGATGAATATCTATCCGAAGCAGCCGAGAAGATTTGCAGAAAAAGATATGGAGGTCTTGTCTTCCTTTTTTGATCAAGCTGCCAGGGCTCGTGTGAGAGCCAATCTTTTCAGAGAACTAGAAAAAGAAATTACTGAGATAAAAAAGACAGATTTGCAGATGAAGACATCCCTAAGAGAAAAATGACTCACTATAATACAATGAGTTAAATTCCTTACCATCCATAACATTATTTTCTTTTTTTTGAACAATCCCGATCAGTAATTTCAAACGTAAGGGAGAATAAGGGGGTTAATTTCTAAATTAAATCTTTAATTCTTGACAATGTAATTTAAAAATTTTATATTTTTAAAAAAGACCCTGTCGTGTTCGTGATAAGAGGTTTTTCAAAAACTAACACTAAAGAAAAGGGACCTTTACTCTTCCAAGTTTTAGGTCGCCACTTGGTAAGAAAAAGTTCACTGCAAAAATCTTAAACACGGCATTAAGATGGGGTCTTTTTTAATGGTTTAAAATTTACATTATCTTATGTCCATATTCTTTCTCTACCATCTGGATTACCTCTGCGACTGAGAGTCCATCTTTTAGCTTCTTATTTATAAATCCTTTTTCCTCCAGGGCTCCCCGAGGCATATCGCAGCTACATTCAATCAGGGGAAGTTCTCCGCAACCACCACATGCACATTTGAAATTCGATGCGACTAACCAGGCTTGACTCCCGAGCGATCCATCACCTGCTGACGATGTTTGATAGATATTTCTGCTATATCTCGGAGCCTGATCCGAGAAGAAGGTTACTTTAACAGTAAGCCCCACTGAAAAGATGATTGCGATAACAGCTGCAATCATCCAGTAAGAGGGTTGGGACCTTCTTGAACTCAGTTTCGGTTGAGAAGTATTTCTTTTTTCTTTATTTGACATATACAAAATCCTTTTCTGGGTATGATTACCCTCTTTTTAAAAAAATATTCAGTTCTTTTCTATTAAGAGACCATCGGACAAATGTAATATCCTCTGGGTATATCTAGCGCATTGGAGGTTATGAGTAACCATAATGATTGTCATTCCGGCTAAATTGAGTTTTTGCAGCAACTTCATAATTTCTCCTGTGGTTTTTGAATCAAGATTTCCGGTTGGCTCATCAGCCAAAAGTATAGGAGGTTCATTTACAATTGCACGGGCAATTGCTACTCTTTCCTTTTCTCCCCCTGAGAGCTGATTCGGCAAACGATTCATCTTATTTCTAAGCCCCACGCTGATAAGGGCCTCTTCAGCCATGCGCCGTTTTTTCTTCCTGCTCATTTTTACTGTGGAGAGTGGAAGCATAACATTTTCTGCAACTGTCAGGTAGGGCATAAGATGGAAGCTCTGAAAAACAAATCCAAGAAACTCTCTCCTAAAATCTGCTTGTTGCTCCTGCTTAAGATTGTAAACGTCAATTTCGTCAACCATGTATTTGCCAAAAGTGGGATTATTGATGGCTCCCATCATGGAAAGAAGTGTCGATTTGCCAGATCCTGATTCTCCCATAACACCGACAAATTCACCTGCTTTGATCTGAAAGCTAATTCCGCGGACAGCCATTACTTCAGAGTGTCCGCTTCCATATTGTTTGATAAGATTTTCGGCTAAGATATAACTCATGATATACCTCCTAAAGAGCTCTCAGGGCCTCGTTCGGATCGAGTCGTGCTGCCAGAAGGGCTGGATACATACTCGAAATAAGTCCGAGGAGAAACGAAAGAGCAAATGCCCAAACTGCTAAATAGAAGTTCAAGGGAACAGATACAGCATGGCTTTCAATAAAAAATCGAAGCGCAATCTTTGTTACCCCGAAACCTAAAAAGTAACCGACTATTCCGGCTATTCCAGAAATAATCGCGGCCTCAAAAAGTACAATTCGAATAATGTGACTCTTACGAAAGCCGATGGCTCGAAAGATCCCAATTTCTTCAGTTCTTTCCCTTATACTTCCCATCATGGTAACCAAGACAACCAAGCTTCCGACCAGAAGAACCACGGCGGAAATGCCGTAGGAGAATCTTCTAAACTGTGACAGAGTTTCCATACGGCCTTTTACAACTTGCTGAATAGCCATTACCTTGGCACCGGGAAGGGCATGGGAAAGCTGTTTCACCATTTCAGGTATGGGACAGGCCTGACAAAGTGCTGCAACCTCAGCCATTGAAATTAGCCCTTCCTTTCCCAGTAGTTTTTGGGCTGTTGAAAGATGAGCAAAGATCAGGTGGTCGTCCTGAGAACCGGTAGGGTGAAGAATACCTGAAACCATGAGCTTTTGGCCTTTTATTTCTAACTGGCTTCCCATTCCCAAGTTTAGAATACGAGCTGCCTCAGTTCCTAAAAGAACTCCGTTTTTATCTGGTAGCGATCCCTTAAAGTTCCACCATGGCTTTAAGATTCTTGTGGCTTTGAAATCAACACCTGCCAGCAGAACCCTGTGATTATCCATATGGATTACTCCTAAAACCAATGGGCCCAGTGCAGCGATATTACTGGCATTTTTGATCGACTGCACTCGTGATAGTTCTTTTTCACGAATTTCCTGCATGTCGAATGAAACGCCCCCAAGAGAAAGACCGCCGTAAGTAAGGGTTAGGTTTTCAGATTTGGGAACAATCAGGATGTTAGCCCCGTATTTTTCGAGCTTATGATTAATGTCGCTTGTCATCGCCTCAATAAAGCTGATAATAAAGACTACTGTTGAGACACCGATCAGAAGTCCAGCAAGAACAAAAAAGGCCTTGGCCTTGCGGCGTATCAGGTTTCGAAAAGCAATTTCTTTAAGTGTCATTTTTATGCCCTTCCCGAAAAATCAAAATACTGTTTTCCATCGATGATGTCTTTAACCTGAATGACCACGTTACCGTTATCAACTTTTCTCTTCAACGGAGCAGGGTTACATCCCCCTTGGACAACGTTAACAAGAACTGAAGCGAATCTGCGGCCACAGTTCCTGCATACCATGTAATCTCCGCTCTGGTAGTATCCTTTGCCTTCAGGCCAGCAAACATCGCAGGCGTCAAAAGCTGCACGAATGATATTGTCAGAACTTTTCAGAATAAAATACTTGATCGTGATGTTGCCATGCTTGTATTCGAAATGCCTTGCTTTACCATCATCGAAAAAACTTACAGGGTATATAAGCTCGGAAACACTACTCGCTGTCGAAAATTTTTCTGTCACGGCGTATTTATCTTTAGCTTTGCCCATGATAACAAAGAAGAGAGTGCCAACCAGCAAGACTGCACAGATTATTGTAACAAAGAGGGAAGACCTGCTTTTTTTGTCGTTTCTGAGTACCGCAGCCTTTTTGGCTGCGTTCTTATCAAGGTTTTTTTTCTTTTTATTCTTGGACATAAAATATTCCTCATTTAATTGTTTGGATTTATCATTAAGAATTTAGGATTCAGACTAACAATAACCCCTAGTTAAAAGAATTCTAGCTAAATCAAAAGAATACCTCGTGTGGCTAAAGTTTTTTTAGAAATTTATTAAAAGAATTAATAGAGAAGAGAGAGGTTTTGGAGGTAAATTGGTCGAGATCGGTTTTTTACTCTAATATGAAGATATCCTTCCGAGCCTTTGAGTAGATGGGTATTTGAGATGGTATCATTTACAATGATAATTATGGAGTTAGGATTTCGGGGTTCCATCCTGACAAGCAGGGTAGAAGAGTCGGGTATATCAAGCGTTCTGCAATTTTCCATGTCACAGGGGTTTCCATGAGTCCCAGAACAGGACCGGTGGATTGAAGAAATTAATTTTGCCTCTGCATCTTCTTGAAGGCCTAGCATATAAGAATCCTTGCAGCAGTCTCCTATGCAACCGTCTTGGGTTGCCATACTATTTGAGAAAAAACTGATGCTCAGAAGCAGGGCAAGTATAACGGAAAATATTTTTCGAGTTACCATTATCACCCTTTTCAATTCATCATTTAAAGATGGAATATTAGAACTCCAACTCCTCATTGTCAATAGAAAAGGCGTTGTTTTTCCATAATTTTTCTATTGACATCCATCTTATATTTTCTTTCTCGGTATAAGGGATTTGGTTCCTCCAGAATCTTGGAAAGAAGAAGTTGGAACTTTTGACTATTAAAACCAGCAATCTTCAGACAGTGTCAATTTTAGTCAGAATTTTGACACTAATCTTGGATAAATGTTAGATTTTTGACATATTTTAAAACCTATGATAAACTGATAAAAGTAGCGATAAATCTCCTATCCCTTTAAAACTAAAAGGTCTATTATATTTATTTATTATGCTGCTCTTCAATTGGAATGAATATTGCGTATAAAAGTAAATGTACCCTCCTTTCTTTATCGTTTTGAGCCACATTCTCTTATTTGAATGTGCTCCAGGAAAAAAGAATGTGGCTCAAGATCTAACTATAATATTTATAAAAAGATTCCTCCTTATTTCAATCCTTTCAAATTGTATATTTTGTTACATTATAACGCTTCAGTATGCTAAGTGATTGAAATAGTTATTTTTATTTTTTTAAATTTCAATTTTTGCTTGGTTTTAAAATCTTAGAAGAGGGGCATATATTGTGATTTCGCAACATAATAGTTATCACCAGCTTTGATAACGAAATTTCCAGATTCTGTTTCCATATATACCGTAGAAGCGGGTTTTTCTATTCTTTCTAAAGTCATAATTTTGATATGATCTTTCAATGATTTTATGGTATCTCCTGTCTTTAAATTCTCTACTTTAATCCATTTTGATTGATTTTCTTTCAGTACAAGTATGTGGTGGTCATTCGTAATAAATAGTCTTTGATTTATGGAGTAATAGTATGTTCTAGGATTATTTTTAACGATTTTAGTTATTTTTGTATTGATAATCCTATTGTTGTTAATGTCCAATGATTGGATTGCATCACCCACCACTAAATCTTGAATCTTTACTAGATTTCCATTTTTTCCTACAACTAAACTATCATGTAACAGAGAAGCTTTTTTAACATCACAACCTTTTTCATGATGAAATTTATATTCGTCCATAATCATCTTTTGTCTGTTATTCAGAGTAAAGATAAGAATGAAATACAACTTTTAAGGTAACGATTCAAAATTTTATGAGAGGGAATCCAAACCAAAAACTTATCTGGATTTTTAGTAGTACTAGAATAGGAAATTGGATCTCATTTATTTGGATTTTATCAATCGGATAAAATAGAGTCAATTTGTTTTTACAGCTTTAGTCAATATTTTTTTGCGTTTTTTTGTTTTAATCCTTTGTATTTCTGTTACAATATGATTGTTTTTTTACCGACTTTGCATAAGAATTCTTTAGATTTTTGATATTAATCATTGAGATCTAAGGAGAAAAAATGGAGTCTTTTTTAAACAGAGTTTTTAAAATTAGTGAGCTCAACACAGATATAAAAACAGAGGTACGCGCTGGTGTAACAACCTTTATGACCATGTCCTATATTATCTTTGTTCAGCCTGCGGTTCTTTCTGTTGCAGGTATGGATTTTGGGGCGGTAATGGTTGCAACATGTCTCTCAAGCGCGGTTGCCACCTTTCTTATGGCCTTTCTGGCAAATTATCCTATTGCTCTTGCACCAGCCATGGGACACAACTTTTTCTTTGTTTTTACTGTGGTACTTGCGATGAAGATACCTTGGGAAAGTGCTCTTGGGGCAATATTTATTTCCGGCTCCCTCTTTGTGCTCATTTCTGTCCTTGGTTTTATAGATAAAATAATCTTAGCTGTTCCAGAGACATTAAAAAACGCTATTGCAGTGGGAATTGGTCTCCTTATCGCTGTGGTTGGGCTGGAATGGTCTGGACTTGTTGTTGACAGTCCAGGGACCTTAGTCACTCTGGGAAACCTCAAGAGTCCTCCTGTAATCCTATCCCTCTTTGGCATCGCCCTCATAGCCATTTTATTATCCCTTAGGGTTAAAGGGGCTATTCTTTGGGGGATATTAGCCACTGCTCTAGCGGGCCTCCCTTTTGGTATGGTAAAATATCATGGTATTATAAGTAAGCCTCCCTCACTTCTCCCCACATTATTTAAACTTGATATAATGGGTGCTTTTGATTTAGGAATCATTACTGTTGTATTTATCTTTTTCTTTTTAGACCTCTTTGATACGGTTGGTACCTTAATTGGCGTGGGTCAGGAAGCCGGCTTTATAAGAAATGGAAAACTCCCAAGGGCAAAAGGTGCCTTTTTGGCGGATGCTATAGGAACCGTTCAAGGAGCCCTTCTGGGAACCACGACAATTACCAGCTATATTGAGAGCCTTGCTGGCATTTCTGAGGGAGGCAGGTCAGGCCTGGCGAATATCATCACTGCTCTTTTATTTCTTATATCTATCTTCTTTTATCCCCTAGCTAAGATGATAGGAGGGGGTTTTCAGGTATCAGAAGGAAATATACTCTATCCTGTTACTGCTCCTGTTCTAGTAATAATAGGAAGTATCATGTTAAGAAGAACATCAGAGATACCCTGGAAAGATTACACAGAGGCGATACCAGCATTCTTAACACTAATTATTATGCCTCTTACCTTTAGTATAACAGAGGGAATTGCCTTTGGTTTTATATCCTATTCGCTTCTCAAACTCGTCTCTGGCAGAAGAAGAGAGGTACACTGGCTTATCCATCTCTTCGCAATCCTCTTTGTTATTCGTTACGCATTTGTTTAGAAGATATTCTGGCTTATTTAGCCTCCCTCTTATCCCTCTCATTTTAAATTTTATTGAAAGATATAGGGAATCATAATACATTGTAATTATAAACAGTGTATGGTAAAGATTTCAAAACACTAAGAAAAAATATGGAGTTTTTTATAGATAGGTTTGATGCTGCTAAAAGGCTGGCTGAAAGTTACAAGGAGAATTCATTGTCAAAAGAAAAAAAGATTGCCCTAATTAAATCCCGTATCGAAGAGGCTTATTTCATGATGAAAGAGTGTTCTCTCTGTCCCCGAAAATGTGGGGTTAATCGGTTAGAGGATGAGAAGGGATTTTGCAAATTGGGTAGGGAACTTATGATATCCAGCCATAATATCCATTATGGCGAAGAACCGCCAATCTCTGGCAAGAAGGGTTCAGGGACAATCTTCTTTACCTCCTGCACAATGAGTTGTGTATTCTGTCAAAATTATCCCATTAGTCAATTGAGGCATGGAAACATCATTCATTCCTCACAACTTGCAGAAATTATGGTCTGGCTTTTCCATAAAGGGGCACATAATATAAATCTGGTAACCCCAGCACACCAGACGCCGATGATTCTAGAATCTATTCTCAAGGCAATGGAAAGTGGATTGGATATACCTATTGTATTTAATTCCGGAGGATACGAATCAATCGACGTCCTAAAGCTTTGGGGAGGCATAGTGGATATTTACCTCCCTGATATGAAGTATTCTGATGAAAAACATGCTATGAAATATTCTTTAGCTTCAAATTATCCCGAGACGAATAAAAGGGCTATACTTGAGATGTACAGACAGGTTGGAAGACTGGTTATTAATGAAGATGGTATAGCTGAGAGGGGACTTTTAATAAGGCATCTTATTCTTCCCAAGAATATTGCTGGAACCGAGAAGATTTTAAGATTTATCTCTGAAGAGATTTCACCAAGTACATACATAAGTCTTATGAGTCAATATTTTCCAGCACATAAAGCTTTGAAAATAGATGAGTTAAGAAAAAAAACGAATAAACAGGAATATGAACAGGCTCTTTCTCTTATGGAAAAATTCGGTTTAGAGAATGGGTGGGTTCAGGTAAAAAGTTTTTTAGGGAAAAAAGTAAAATGGGCTTAATATGAACTATGCTTCTTGTTCCTTTTCAGGCTTAGGAATTTTACATAGAATATTAACCTTTATTATCAATTCATTTATGGTTTCACTCAGATTCTTTCTTTCTAATTTCTTCGTTAATTGGATTAAGTTCTCACATCCCCTTTTATACTCATTCATCTTACCCAGCTTTTGATAAATGAGAGTCAGATAGTACTCAATTTCCATTTTTGCTTCTGGTCCTTTCCATCTACTTTCCTTTAAACGTTCTGCCAATTTATTAAAAATCAAAGTCGCCTCATCCCACCTCTTTAACTCAACAAGGATAATCCCCTTGTCTCTTATGGCATTGATATTTTCAGGATACTCACTTAATATCTCATTAGTGAAATGCAGGGCACTATCATATAGCCCTTCATTAAGAAGAATGGTAACCAGTGCTCCCTTTGCCTCAATCCTGGAGTAACTCCCTTGGGCTATTGCTCTCTGCATCTCATCAATCCCCTTTTGACGCTCATCCCCAAAAAAGGGCAGAAACCAGAGAACCCGGGATTTCACACTCCTCCAGTATTTATAAACCCCTAATCCATAATAGGCATCATAAAGCTTTGGATTTATATCCAATGCCTTTTCGAGATAATCAGCACCCTTTACAGCATCTACGAATGCCCCAAACCAGTTACCCTTCTCAGTCTTATTGATAGCCCTATATCCATAGGACCCACCAAGATAAAAATAGGCCAGGTCATTATCTTTATCGTTCTTAACCAGTTTCTCTCCCTTTTCAATGGCCTCATTTATATAATAATCAAATTTATCATTAAAGACCATTGTTCTGTAATTCTGCATTAATACTTGATAAAGGGCAGCCGTATAAAAATAGCCTATGGGGCTTTCTTTTTCTGAATCTATAATATTTCGAAAAGCCTTTAGTGCTTCGTCTGTTTTCTCCTTATTGACCTTATCAATACCTGTTTGAATGAGCATTTCTATTCGCTTGTCTATTTCTTTTTGAGCATAAAGGGAGAACGGAGCAAAAAGCCCTATAAATATGAAAGAAGTTATTGAAATTCTTATTATTATATTGAAGAAATGTAACATTATTATTTGGTCTTTAAAAATTTTTTACTGTCTTATTCAGCGTAAAGTAAACATAAAGTATTTGTCAAGTGAATGTTGATAAAAAATATAGACGACCATATCAATCGGGGTAAATGGCCCTTTTTACTATTTCGCTCTTTTAATAATAAAGGGCTTTAAGAATATTATTAAAAGATTTTTGGCCTGAAAAAATAGACCTTAGGATTGCCTGTTTTACCTTTTATACGTGCAATATCAACCTTGACGTATTTCGTTATCGCACTAGGGATTGTTTTCTTGATAATACCGAGGGGACCAGAGGCCAAATCCACACCAAAAGTAAAATCTATTTCATTTTTAAGATTATCCTCTGAACCGATGATATAGAAATCAAATCTGCCACCTTTGAACTTCATATCTAGATTGCTCTTTCCATCTTTGATTTTTGCTACTATCTCTCCCGTCTTAAAATCATAGCTTGTTGTTTGGAGAAAGGGAAAGACAACCGTTACATAAGCCGGTGCAGACTCTCCCCTTATGTATCCCTCATCTACTAACATTTTGGCATTGCCATAAAGTGATTTTATGATCTCCTCTTTATTATCGCCATGCCCTTTAAAATTAGCTTTAAAATCTACCTTATTTAATATATGAAGAGGGGGCAAGAAATAGTCGATAATCGGTTTTAGATTTTCATTTGCCTGAACGTCTTCAATATCCAGTTTTAGTTTAAACTCAGGCTTCTCTTTATTAAAGTCTATGAATGAAAAAATAAGGACAGAACCATTGTTCATCCCAAACCTCAGCTCCTCAAAGTTAAAAACCCCATTTTTTAGATTCATCTTTCCCATTAGGTTGTTGAGTTCATATCTATTCGCATGAAGATTCTTGATACTTAGTTTTCCATAGACATCCGTATTTAATAGAAAATCAGAATTCTGATTGGAATCTTCAACTTGGGATTTTGAGATAGGCAACCACATTTCTTTTACAAGCATAAAAGGACTCAGATCGTTTAATTTTATGTTGCCTCCCTCTAATTCAAATCTTACCTTGGGCTTTAGTGAGTAATCATTAATCTGAGTTGAGAAGTTAAGTTCACTCTCGTTTAGCAAAAGACGCAAATTTTGAGTTATGATGACATCTGGGGTAAAACCTATTGTTCCATCAACCGCTATATTTAATTCATGTTTCCCCTGAGACTTTAAGACTGCATTATCAAATGTAATACTCCCTTTTAATTTAGGCATTTTAGCTTTTCCTTGAATATCGCTAAAAAACCTTATTTCCCCTTCAAATGAGGTCTCTTTAAAACCACTGTAGAACCTATCCAATGGCTTCAAATCTTTACATTTGCCTGCGACATTTAAGTCAAGATATTGAAAATCTTTTGATGTCGAACCTTTTATGCGAAGACTCGATGTGTCAAGTGCAATCTTTAGAGAATTAAGACCAATGTCCTTTCCAATCCTTAGATTAAAAGATATATGGTTACGAACACCTAACGGTTTTACAAAGCGTTCCTTATATGCAATCTCATTATTGGTTAGATCCATCGATCCGATAAGGGTATATTTTTTTCTTATACCCTTTACATGCATTTCTGTTTTATTAACACCGGTTATTAACAGATCCTTAGGCAGAGGCAGTATCTTCTGGAAGTCAGAGATATTGAGAGTTGAACTACACCTGATATCAAACCTTGATAGTCCCTCAACAAAGGCTATCTTACCTAATAGTTCTACTTTATGATGAGAAGATAAGAGGTTTATTTTGTTTATAGAAAAAATATTATCAACAAGCTGAATATCATAGCTCAATCCAGCTTTTTCGTCAGAAGCCTTTATGAGATTTTCATTATATAACACCATGAATTCATTCAGGTCTGTACTTCCCTTTATTGTTAAGTTTTTCATGTTGCCAGTAAAGGAAAGATTATTTTTTATAGGACCTGAAACATTAATTTTATCAAATCTCTCCCTTATTTTCTCGAAAAATTTTGAGCTATCGCCCCCCAGTAACATTTTAATATCAATTTGTTGATCTCTTTTAAAATCTTTGATAATCCCTGAAACCTGTGCATTCAGAGAGTCAGAAGATAAAGCGATATTTTCTATAAAGAGATCCTTTTCTTTTGTTCTTAATCTGCAATTAATATTGACTATCTCGCCTTTTTCTTTGATAGAAGAATTGAGATATGAGAATTCTACATCGGACAGATCGGTAGTTCCTTCTATCAAAAGATTATCTGTACTTCCATTGAGTTTAATATTTGTTGAGGTCTTACCACTGTAATTAAATCGCGATGAACCTTTCTCTAATTCATTAATAAAATATTCAATGTCCAGCCTCATATTTAAAAAAGGCCTTACAGAGATATTCTCCAAAGACCCAGATAGTTTTAAATTTGAAAGTCCTGATTTTGCGATAAGTCTGTTCAGATTGATCTTATCTAATGAAACATTGTAAGACGAATCATAATCTAGTGTTAATCCGTTTAATGATTTAGCCTCTTCACTTACTCCTGGTCTCTTAAAATCCAAATTTTTTATAACGATATTCCCAAAACTTCTGATATTTTCTTGGCCATCAATATTTATATCTAAACTTCCTTTGACATTTTTGAGATTAAGTATAAAGGGTGTTTTTAACCAATCCTCGTCTAAGTTTTTAAAAACATCTAGCCCTTCAAAAGAGATTTTAGACTTAGCCACAATATTTTTTGGATCATATTTTCCATTTTTGAAGAGAGATATTGAACCTTTGCTTTTAATTCTCGCGGGCTTATCTTTATCGATTATTTCAAATTTGACTTTATAGTTGATAGGGCTATTAATATCATCACTTTTTGCTTGAATATTTATTTTTCTCAGCTCAAAGCTATTTCCAGAGGTTAAATCTCTGTATTCTAAAGATCCATTTTCTAAAGAGATTTTAGAAACAAAAAAGATAAAGGGTTTTTTAAACAATGAATGAAAATTAAATTCTTTTTCAGTATCTCTTCTGATGTTAATCTTTGGTTCGATGATGGTTAAATCTTCTACTGAAAGTTGCCTTTTGAATAAAGGGATTAATCTTACATTGATATCAAACATCTTGATACTGACAATTTCTTCTGAAAGAGGTTCTTTTGTTTCTCTTATCAAGACATCATCTATTCTTATATGTCCCAATCTTGTTATAGAAATGTTACCTAGGCTAAACTGTTGTGGAAATATTTGATTTAATCCACTGACGACTAAATTATTGATCCATTTGGTTGGAATGAGCTTCGGAAAGAATACAATTCCTGCAATTATGAGTATTATTAAAGATATGATGAGAAATCTCTTTAATAGACGAACCTTACCTTTTTCTTTCAAAATCGCCTCCTTGATTGATAAGATCTTTTATGAATTTAGATCAGGATTCCAGTTATCTAATATTCTTTGTCTTACCTTTTCTGCGAGGGCATTCTTATCCTCTAAGGTATAGTTCTTGGTTTCTATTGGAGAATCTATGATAAAAGTAACTCTCGCTGGACTAAATCTTTTTTCCCCTTTTTTGATAATCTTTCCAGTTCCATTAATCGTTATTGGAACAATAGGAATGCCTGCCTTAATAGCCATTACAAAACCGCCTATTTTAAAAGAACCAATTCTATTATCAATACTTCTTGTTCCTTCTGGAAATATTAATAGGGATATTCCTTCCTTTATTTTTTTTACACCCTCTAATAAGCTTCGCACCCCATCTCTGGTATTGCTTCTATCAATACGAATATGTCTCGCTGTGGATAGATGCCAGCCAAGTATAGGAATTCTAAACAGAGACTCTTTTGCTAAAAAGCTAAATTGAAAAGGTATAGAGGATAATAAGATGGGAATATCATAAAGACTTTGGTGATTTGGCATTAATACAAATGTACCAAGAGAATTCAGATTCTCCAGACCTTTTACTTCTACCTTAATACCTGTAAATTTTAGTATAAACTTTCCCCAGTAGGTTGATATAAGATGCTGAATCTTTCCAGTTTTATCAAATAATGATGATATAACTGAAAGAGTCCCAAAGACAATCGTGAATATAACAATTATCAAAATAACCGTATAATACAAAAACATAATTTTCTTTCCTGCAAGCTATTTTTTTAAGATTCCTTTGAAATTTAAATTTCTACAATCTTAAGGGTTTATTACCATTTTGAGTTTTTTAATTATATCTTAATGGTAACCCCGTTGCAATATCCACTTAATTTTTTACTTTTTTATATTAAAAAAATATCAGATAAAGTTTTTTACGATAAAAATCTTATTGATCATAGGAAGCTTTTTCCTTGACAACTTTTTTGAGGTATGTTAAATAGACAAAACTCTTATCTAGAGTGGCTGAGGGAAAGGCCCTAAGAAGCCACAGCAACCGATCCTCTAAAAAGAGGATGTCCGGTGCTAATTCCTACAAGGTTATTACCTTGAAAGATGAGAAGATAAGGATTCGATAAAAAGCCTCTTCTCATTTTGAGAAGGGGCTTTTTTGTTATGAAGAATTAATTAAGGCATATCTAAAAAAGGAGAAAAGTATGGGTTATGTATTAGGTTTAAGATGCAAAGAATGTGGTAGGGATTATCCAAAGGAACCAATTCATGTTTGCGAGTTTTGTTTTGGTCCTTTAGAGGTGGTTTATGATTATGATGGGATAAAGAAGGCGGTATCCAGAGAGTCAATTGAAAAGGGTCCTAAAAGTATGTGGAGATATAGAGAGTTTTTACCCATAGATGGTGATCCAACGGTTGGTCTTCATGTTGGGTTTACCCCTTTTTTTAAGGCAAAGAATCTCGGGAAGGCTTTAGGGGTAAATAATCTCTATATTAAGAATGACAGCGTAAATCATCCAACCCTTTCTTTTAAAGATAGAGTGGTCTCTGTTGCGATTACAAAGGCTAAAGAGTTTGGATTTGATGTTGTTGCATGTGCGTCAACGGGTAATTTAGCTAATTCTGTTGCTGCACATGCTTCTGAGGCAGGGTTAGAGAGTTATATCTTCATTCCCTCGGATTTAGAAGCAGGAAAGGTTTTAGGAACTCTGATTTATGGAACACATCTCGTAGGCGTTAAAGGGTGTTATGACGATGTGAATCGCCTTTGTAGTGAAATATCTGCTAATTTTCATTGGGCCTTTGTAAATATAAATATTCGTCCTTATTATGGTGATGGTTCTAAAACCTTTGGCTATGAGATTGTTGAACAGCTAGGCTGGAAGGCGCCTGATAATATTATAGTTCCAGTTGCAGGAAGTTCTCTTATTGTAAAGGTATGGAAGGCGCTTAACGAATTTCAGAAGATAGGATTAATTGATGAGGTAAATACCAAGATTTTTGCAGCACAGGCTACAGGCTGTTCTCCCGTTACTACCGCAATAAAAGAAGGAAGAGATTTTATAAAGCCTGTTAAACCCAATACGATTGCTAAATCAATAGCCATAGGTAATCCTGCTGATGGATATTATGGAATCAAGACAGTATCAGAAAGTGGAGGGTATGGAGAAGATGTAACTGATGAAGAGATTGTCGAAGGAATGAAGCTTCTGGCTAAGACAGAGGGAGTTTTTACAGAAACAGCTGGCGGAGTAACTGTGGGGGTAACGAAGAAGCTTATTCAACAGGGAAGGATAGGAAAAGATGAATTAACAGTAGTTTCAATTACAGGGAATGGGCTGAAGACTCAGGAAGCAGTAATAGGTAAGATTGGGGAACCGATTATTATTGAGCCTAGTCTTAGCTCTTTTCAGAAAACTTTTAATAATAAGGAGGTATAATTTATGTCAGTACAGGTTCGTATACCCAGTCCGTTGCTGAGCCTCACACAAAATAAAAGTGAGGTTACTGCTGAAGGCAGTAATGTTAAAGAGGTCTTAGAGGATCTGGAAAAGCAATTTTCAGGTATTAGGGAAAGACTCTTTGATGAGAGTGGTTCAGTAAGGAGATTCATTAATATTTACATCAATGAGGAAGACATCAGATTTTTAGATGGGGAAAACACCCAAATAAAAGATGGGGATGAGATATCTATTATTCCTGCAATAGCAGGCGGAAAATAAAAACTTTTCAAAAAGAAAGGGAGCTTTGAAATGCCTAGTGTAAAGGTTCATTTAACATTTCCAAATGAAATAGTGAAAAGACCTATCATTTATGAGATAGGACATGAGTTTAAGGTGGTTACTAATATCAGAAGGGCTAATGTTGCTGAGACCACAGGTTGGGTTGACTTAGAAATAACAGGAGAGAGTGAAGAGATAGAAAAGGCTTTAGAGTCTCTCAAAAAAATCGGTGTGAGGATCGATCCTATTGAAGGGAATGTGATAGAGTAGGGTATGATGCTCTTGTATGGAAGAAATAATTTTTATCCCAAAGCTTATAATGAATGAAATGCTTGCTCATGTTAAAAGGAAATTAATATATTCTTTTTA
>Ga0307378_10003978_pt1 | contig 21372 bp, 11 predicted proteins | sample UN1MG_FD_202238 | JGI IMG/M metagenome (GOLD analysis project Ga0307378, IMG submission 202238) | Soil microbial communities from Risofladan, Vaasa, Finland - UN-1 | ecosystem: Environmental > Terrestrial > Soil > Coastal area > Acid sulfate soil | place: Finland: Risofladan, Vaasa | collected... | reverse complement strand
AGAAGGCATCTCAGATGCTCACTGAACTGGAGCGTATTCCAGAAGGCGTGGTTGGCGAAGCACGTATGGAGGAACTGCAGAAGGTTCTTGGTAACGAAACGATGTTCTTCAAGACCATGCAGACACATATGTTTAGCCCTGGTGCTGCTGCTGGTGCTGAGAGTTTCGAGATGGACAAGAGCGTAACTGGTATGTCGATCATCTATGAAGGTGCTGTCAAGCAACTGTTGAGCGCAGAGGTTCAGGGTGACCCCATATCCGGTTGGGCTAGCGTGAGTGATCAATCCTCTCCGTTTTCGAAGATGAGTAGACGTTTGAAGCGTATGTTCCCTAATACCAAGCTAGGCAAGAACGCACGTGCATCACTTTACGGTCGTACATCTGCTGGTGCTACAAGTGGTAGATATTCAAATCTCAAGGGTCTTGCTCCCATGGAAGTATATATGGGAGATGACCAGATACGGCGTATGCTCAAAGACATGAAAGTAAGCGGGGATGACATGGATGCAGCAATTGGGAAGATCAACGAACATGGCTACATGCCATCGTTCACCCTGCGCCAACCTGTATTGTCTTCCAAGTATGGTGCTCCGGTTGTAAAAGTTCTCACATCTGAACTAATGAAGAAGAAGGGGATAAACCTTCCTGACGCAGCAATAGGCCGAGGTCAGGGTAATCCATTGATGGGTAACGTCAGCGCATGGATGAATGAAACCATCTACAACATGCAGATTGGTGACTTGGACTTTGATCCTAACGCAATGGTTCCCGCTGCCAAGTGGAACAAAGAAGCACAAGATTTTATATGGAGTGAGGACGTTGATCCTGAAATTGTAAAGGCGCTGAACCGTACAGATGACCAAGTAGTTCAGGAAAGTCTTGAAGGACTTAAGGCTCAGGTAGGGAAGGGAAATCTAAAGTACAACACTCTTCGTGGAACCGTTGAGGACTATTACGAAAACGTTGTCGAAGGCAAGGTCAAGGGCGAGAGTATAACCCGAAGATCTCTCGAGGAGGTTCGTGAGGCCGGTAAGGAGGCCGCTCTGAACAAGGGCGGCATGGGTGTCGCTTATTCTGTTCGCAGAAGGATTACTGCTGCTGCTGGAGCAATGGGTACATTCAAGCAATCAGAGATTACCAGGGCTACTGACAAGCAAGCGAAACTGTATCAGCAATACCTCGACAGCACACGTGACAGTCTAACACGACTTGGTGTGTTGCATAATTCTATTGCCATTCAGCCTGATCCTGGGAATGGTTATCACTTTAGCTATTTGACGCAGCCCACTGGAGATAAGTGGGGTGGCGATGCTACAAGGAACGCAAAGACTACCAACGCATTGCGTGGTTCGGTTGTTGCTGCATTAGCCGAAGATTACATGGATGACCGAGCACCTATCCCCGCAGAAAGTTTAGCTTTCATGTTATCTAGTGGTGGCAAAGAGACTGATCGTATCCTCAAGACCATTAGAGCAAACGAGGATGATGATTGGCGTAAGCTAAGTAGAGCATTAGCCGAAGAGATGGGTGGAACTGAGGGAGAGATCAAGCTAGAGAATACCCCAATTGGTATTAGCTTGATGTCATCTGCTGTCACTCGATCAATGGGAAAGACCGTAGTAACCAAAGGTCATCCCGATGAGGGTATGCCAGTTGCCGATGCTCTCAAAGGCACATCTATAGCCTGGGAAGGTACATATGTAGATCCTTCAACGGGTGAGGAAAAGCCCAAGAATACATGGTCGCTTGAAGAACTTGCACTCGAGAAGAAGGTTCGTGGTGCATATGTTGGCTATCGTGGGATGTCTGGTCATGGCGTTCCTCTTCCACAGGACGTTCGTACATATCAAATGCTTGCCAAGTACGATGAGGGTTTTCAGAGATTAGCTAATCAATTTAGTGACTGGAACGCCTCTGAGAGTGGAAGTATAGAGCGTGGTGTGGATGAGGCACTTAGCGGAGAGATGCTAAGTCTTGCATCCAGATCTGTTAGAGTATCTGCGTCCAGTTTAGAGAAGTTAGCCAGCGGTAATGTCAAGAATATTTTTAGCCCTACAGTTATGACTAATTTCAATGACATGGCAGTTATACAAAATGCACTGCGTCATATAGATCCAGATGGACTGTATGGTGTTCTTAAGCAGACTGGCAAACAAGTTGAAAAGGATCTAGGTCGAGGCGCACCCGCTGAAAGCGCATTGATGGGTACAAGAGCCGGAAGAGAACTTGGTAAGCATATTGGTTCCAGCAAGCATAAGTTGACTGTTCCGTTCACAACTGCAAGTGGGAAGTTCGGTACACTGATTGGTATTCCCGATATTGTAAAGATCGGTGAGGAAGGTATCGAGATAGGTGATGTGAAGTCGTCTGGGAAGGGTCTTGACTATCTTCGAAACAACAAGGACTACCAGACACAGTTGCAGACTTACGCTGGCATGTTCCACGCATTAGCGACGCAAGGCGAAGGCGAAAGGCTAAAAGAGATCCTTGGGGAGTGGAACTTTACTCAAGAAGAGCAGAACAGAGCGGTTGATCTTGCTAGACAGAAGAAGATCTCTGGTTCTCTCCATGCGCTACCCGCTTATAAGGAGCAGGACAAGGATAGCCACGAGTTACCAAAAGGGTTTGATCCTGAACGTGCTACAGATGTAACTCCAGACGACATCAGATCAGGAGCGTACAAGGCCAAGCGTCTTGAAATGGGGAATATGTTCCCCGAGGATCTAGGCCAAAAGCTAACTAAAGCTGTCGAGAACACAATAGCTGCCATGTCTCCATCTCTGAGCTATCTACAGCAACTCATTTCAATGGGTGGCGAAGTAAAGTATGGAAGCGGTACGATGCAGGTTCAGGGCAATTTTGGGTTCGTCAATGATCGAGTAAACCTATCACAAAAGATACTCTCTGGTCGATGGCAGGATGAAGATCCTCGCCTAACGATGATGAAGAGGCAACATAGTACAGATATATTTGGTGGTGGCCTTTCGTTTGAGCACAACCCTGGTGGGAGCAATCTTCCCGATGGTACGTTCAACAAGGACAAAGAAGAACTTGAGGCTGTTGGAGAGAGTGCCAAGGTCGAGATCAAGGCTGGAGACAAGGTTCGTGTCACCAAGATGAATGACATGAAAGAAAAGATGGATCAACTGAACCAGGGTGCAGATGTTCAGAATATCATCAACAATATAGAGCAAACCACCAATCAGCTACAGATTGCTCGTAAGGCTACTGCTACTGGCGTAACCATAACAAACACTGGCGATGAAGGCCCAGAAGGTGACGATAAGCCACGAGCAACAACTAAGGGTGTAAGTCCTGCGACTGCAACTCTAAATATGTCTCTTGCCTTGAACGCTATTGAGGCAGCGGAGAAGGGCAATGCTGGTACTTATATTCCACGACTAAAGAAGGCATTGATAGCTGGCACTGGTATGGAAGATGCTAGTGTAGATGAGATGATCCAGAAGGTCATAGAGATACAGGAAAGTGGCACTCGTGGTCAGCAACGAAATGTCGTGGAGAACATTGGCCCGATGATGGATGAAACCAGGGGACTTGAGAAGATGCACAAGCTGGCTGTCACAGCAGACAACACTAGCTATCGTGCTGAACAGGCAGCAACTCATGGGTATGTAATAGACGACTACCTTGGACAGAGATCCCCTGTATCACAGGCAGGTTCTACTGCTGCTGTTCTTGGTGGTGGTCTGACCAATGTTGGAAACAAGATGGAAGCATTGACCATCAAGAGTATCGAGGCAACTGAAAAGATGACCGAGATGCTAGGTGAGGCTACTGGGGGCATGAAGGGTCTTGCTGAGAGCATGGATGCTACCAAGGAAAGCTATGATGAGGTCATCAAGAGTGGTGACGAGCCTACTGTTCAGGGTAGGAGATTGCAGATCAAGAAGCAAGAACAGAGACTTGCTGCTACCGGAAGAACACTGAACGCACAGGTACGTGCAGCAGCAATCGCAGAGCAGACGTATGGGCCTGATACTGAGGAGTTTGCAGAAGCCTACAATCGTGCCGATGCCACCGCCGAGAAGTTCCACCAGCAACGTGCTGGATTGGACATACTTCAAAACAAGCCAATCCCAGTTGAGGATGACAGCATACTTGGTAAGCTGAAACTCCGTCGAATATTTGGCGGTTTCGGGATGATGTACATGCAACGCCTGGGGCAATTGGCGACTGGTGGTCTTGGCTATGGCATGGAAGAGCGCACAGCTATGGATAGCACCTACAAAGGTGTTTCCGCTGGTCTTACTGGTGTTGGAAGCGCATCTTCGAACCAGATGCAAATTTTACAAAATCAAATGGCATTGTCTGGAACCAACAACAACCCGATGATGCAACTGCAATCACTTCGATCAACCATGCCTGGGGGGAACGACATGTTCACAGGTATTAGTGCTGGTGTAGGTATGTATGCCTTCGGTCAGCAAATGGCTATGTGGGGATCTGACAGTTCGATGTTCGGGAAGATTTTCAGCGACCAGGGTATGCCGATGAGTATTCGTGGCAAGCAGATTGGGACGCTACGTTCTGGTCACCTAATGGCTGCTGCTGCTGGAGTATCACTACTACTGGGTGGTTACTCTGCTGGTCAAGATCCTGTGGGTATTGGATCTCGACTAGGTTCAGGTAATTACTCAAATGTCATCCAAGATACAATCGGGATGACCATGAACCCAGGTCGATGGGGTGAGTACGAAGAGTACGCACAGTCAAGCCGAACAATCCGCAACGCTCTCGAAAGTGGTGCTTCTTTCGATAGTGTCATGGACGATCCGGTACAGCGTAAACTGTTCGGTATTGTTCCGATGGCAAGCCGACAGGTAGACACATCTACTCCAGGTGGTAAAACGTGGAAACTAGACGAAACGATGCGCCAACTAACATCGCTGAACCCTGAGTTTTCTCCAGAAGTCATTGGTCAAACATTTGGGTTTATGCAAACTCACATGACTGGGAGCAATAACGATCAGTTCGGTGCTATAGCTGCGCAGTTCAACGCTGGATACAATCAGAATGTAGCCAGTGCTGTTCTGAGTGCTGGTGGAATGAGCATGGGACAACAATTTACAAGAGGCCAAGGTGGAATGACTGGCCTTGGTGCTGGATACAATCAGCTAATCGGGCAGGTGACACAGGCAAATCAGCCAGTGTTACAAGCTGGACTTAGTACAGCACAACAGATGGGATACGCTTACCAGAACAACGTCAGAGGCATGGACATTAGTCAGCAAGCTGATTATCTAATGGGTCTTGGCGACATTTCCCCAGGTACATTAGGAGGTGATCTTACAATCTCCTCTGAACAGACTGCTTTCAGAGGTCAACAGCAGGGGTACAATGCACAGGCAAGGAAATTTGCAAACAATATCCTTCCGTCATACGGGTATGACATTGCTCTCGCAGAAGCACGAGAGAAGGAAGGGTACACCAGAGAAAGCAATATCGATTTGATGCTCACCAACCGTGGGTACACCCCTGACCAGCGGAGAGCACGTACAAGCAAGTATAAGGCCATGAGTGAGAGTGATCGGTTGCTCGAAATGACCAGAGACGAACGCCAATATGCGATGGTTGGTCAACTTGAGCAATTTGGTTTGCAATCTGGTATGACCGCAGGTCAAGCACGTTCTTACTCTGAAAAGTACATGGATGCTGGCTTCTACGATACACAGCAAGAGATTTCCATGCAAAGTCAGAAAGCTGGCTTGATCAGTGGCGGGATGGAGTTTGGAATGACATCCGGTGTTGCACAGGCATTTGCTGGTGGCGCAATGGCACAAGGGCCACAAGGTATGCGGTTCGCACAGAACCTCATGAGCTTCAATCCTATCGCAATTGCACAGGCATCCCAAGGTGGCGCTTCTATGTGGAACAACGTAACCACTAGGCAATTGCGACAAACCTACGATGCAGGTGGCAATGCACTCGGTATAGGATCGTTTGGACTTGGAACGATGGATCTAGGATATGGTGGGTTCAGTTCTTCTCAGGCTGCTACAAACATATTTGGTGCTGATTGGCAACAGAATGATCCATTCGGACTAAGATCATCTATGGTAGAGGGTGGGTTCAGACAGGTTCAGACAGACTATAGGCACAAGATGGCAGGTCTATCTGCTGCTGGCGCAGGTATTGCAATGCGTGGTGCAGAACTTTCCTATGCTTTCCAGACTGGCATTGGCATTGGCGACTATGGCACGGTCAATCCTGTTACTGGGAACCAATTCAATCTCCCGTCCGGTGGTGTGTGGGGAGTTCAGGATCAACAGCGTGGGCTACAGCATCGTCAACAGATGTGGAATTTCCAGTATCAGGAAATGTCCATGGATATGCAAAGATCCCAGTTCGAGGACAACCAGGGCTTGCAACGCCGTGGAATGGATATGAACCGTGGCTTTGCACGTAGAGGTTGGGAGTTCCAAGACCAAATTACCGATCTACAGTGGGGATGGCAACAAGAGGACTATGGTAACGAGAAAAGGTTTACGACTGGTCGTGCTCGTAAGAAGATGGAAACGCAGATGGATCGTGCCACGATCATGCACGAGTTACAGTCTGAACGAACTGACGAGCAACGTAGCCAGCAGGAGGAATTGTGGCAACTTGAGGACGAGCGGTTCAATAATACTCGTGAACACTTCGAAGAGCAGATGGAACTCCAAGAGGCCAACTTCCAGAAGATGCAGGAGTTCTATGAGGAACGTAAGAAACTTGAAGATCAGATGCAGGAACTTCAACGTGCTATGTTCATCGAGCAAAATAAGTTGCAGATGGAAAGTGCGGGTATTCAAGCTGCTCAAGCTGCATTGGCTGCTCAGATGGCAGACGACATGGAGAAGGCACAACAATTCTATGAGGATCAGCAAGCACGAGCCGACTACACACGTACTACTTGGGATGGTGTTCTTGAGATGTTCGTCCAGGCAGCAGAGAAGATCGCAGAAATTCTCGATCTGGATCTTGGTGGATCAAATCCTTACGATGATGCTAATGATGATGGTGGATACAACGTACCAGATCCAGAAGAATACGGCGAAGATCCATACGAATATGCCTCTGGTACTCAGGGGTATAGGAGAGTTCCAGGTCTATCTGGACAACCGTTCAAAGTAACCCTACATGGTGGCGAAATGTTCGATGTCAGGAGACGTGACGAGGTTTCCAATCCTTGGAACGACGAAGTTATGCCCAATAATGTCAATGTTAGCAATGGAGCATCTGTTAGCAATATGGTTGTCGTGAAGATTGGTGAGAATGAGATCCGTGATTACATTGTAGAAACGGTTCAGATGGAGATGTAATATGACAGAATATAACTACTGCACGATCTACACGGCAACTTCGGGCTTAGGGGGGAAGTTCGCTGTAGTACGTGATGGGTACAATGAGATCATTCGAAAGAAATCCACAGTCGAAGAAACTATGGATGGTGGTATTGATGTCCAGGTTGGTGGAGTTCACAAACTATACAATCTTATCATTCGAGTGAGACACACTGAAACAGAGGCGAACTACGGAACCTTTGACACACTAAGGCAACTATACGAACTGAACAATCCTTCGATAGCAGCATCGAACCTATTAGACTATGTAAACCATCATGGAGAATACGAGCAAGTCTATATGGTTGGCGACTTTCAGGGAGCACTCCTGGGGTGCAAGATCGAGGGTGGAACCGCTTGGTGGGATGTTCAGGTACAACTGAGAGTGAAACCTACATCATGAGAACTGACATAGCATCTAACATCCAATCCGCTGCCGATGATCTCGGCTCGATCAATGCTGCCGTATCCGCTATCATTTTCAAGACACGGCAATATTTCGTTCACGATGATCTCGACATATCTGCTACTGGCTTTGCTGAACCTGCTGAGATCGCAGACAGTCCACTAGGTCAAGACGTAAAGTGGTCGCCTAGAACTTACGATATCTATTCTCTTTACGCAGACAGCGATGTGCTAAAGCTAGAAACTGCGTCCAGTGGATTGCAGACACTCGCTGGCCCACTGGACACCCACGATCTTTACCGCCCTGGCCTATGGACTTCGTTATCGGGTGAGGAAATTTGGTGGGCAAACGATACATCAGGCATCTTCTTTGCTGAACTATCTGGCTACACGGTGTCAGGCACAAGCAACATTGTTTTATCTGCCACATCCACTGGAGAGTGGTATGGTCGCAATGCTCCTGGTGCAATTCATCCGGTAGATAGTCAAGAGGCTGTTGCTCTTTGGATAAATGATGGAGGTGTGTCATGCACGTTTATCTATTACTCTGCTGGATCATATATATGTGATGACTGGGAGTACAGGTTTATAGACCCAACCAGTACACACACGACCAGTGACAGTGGAGATATATACCAGATGCACTACTCTGCTGCTGTCAAGAACGACGATGGAGATGTGCACATCTTTATGAGTAGGTGGGATGGTTCAGTTGACGTAATAATCAGACGTGCAAATGGCAAGTGGTCTGATCGACGCACGGCTATTCCTGCTGATTTATCTCAATTCAAGGTCACGAACGCTTTCATTGCACCAAATGGGTACTACGCACTTGTCGGCCAATTTCAGCGCATCGACGACACAGGAGCGTTCTCGAGCGACTTCATTTACAATCTGTGTGCCATGTCTCCAGATGGAAAGACATTCAGCATGGATCGAAACACATTGTTCGCAATGGGTACGGAAAGCATGAGCGTAGACGCAATGGGGTTCCGGTTCTTTGCTGGCGTAGATACTGCAACCGTTCCGAATATGTGGATCTCGACTGTAGGATCATGGGCATCTGATACCGCTCCGCTCTATTTATCGGATGACGCAGAGACACTAGAAATCACCAAACAGATGACAACCTACTGTCGTGGATCTTACGGTGGTCGTTTGACCATGCGTATTCCAGATAGCCAGGAGGCTTACTTTGATCATGCCTTCATTCACAATGGTGCGGTCATAGATATATACCTAGAGTATATGACAGATAGCGGTGGGTACGAACCAGTCCTCCTTCGAAGATCTATAATTGATGACATCGATCAAACCGAAGAGGAGGCCACACGATCCGTAACCATTCAAGCTGAACCTTATTCCGTATGGCGAGTGTCAGAGATGACACACCCGTTCTACCTGGAGCTACAGTCAAAGTCATCTATATATGATGATGTGGATGAGTGGGATAACCTATACGAGGCGAATAGTTCAGAAGGGTTGCCAGGACATCTGGCAGTTGATCTGTGGGGTTCTGGTAGCGTTCCAACAATAGAGCATGTTGCTGGAGACAAGGATAGTTTACTAACAGATGAACTGACTACACATGCTGGATATACTCAGTTACCAACACTACCATCATTGCCGTTCGAGGTATCTGTATATGGTTGGTCACGTGCTGGATCTCAAACACCTTACACGGGTGGTTCAGGAGATGTGCCAGGAGATGCTAATGCTACGAATGATCTTGTAACACTACGCATGATCGTTGATCGTGGTGCTGAGGGCAATGAGACTGAATACGATGTTGAGGTCACGGAGATCTCGTCTGACTACTCAAGGTTCCCAAGAACTTGGTACACAACCGCCGATGGTTCATATCCTATCGTGTTTTCCGTAACAAGCAATGTGAACCTTCAAGAAGGTGACACGCTGAAACGTATCGGGATCTACTCTGAGAACGAGAATGGTTCCGATGACACCATTTATTTCATAGAGAGGATCGAGAGTACCGATATTGTTTGCCAACATCCTCAGCATGGAGAGATTTGGGAGGTGAGTGGAAGTAGCTATCAGGATGGATACCCTGATACGTGGACATGGGAACTTGCTGGAGAAAGCCTTGATTGGGTATATGATAATGTGCACGATGCTTGGTGGTGTTGTTCTGGAACGTACGGCCCACTAGATATTTCGTATCCAGGTGGAGCGATGCGCATGGGCTATCACACTGGTGCTGGTGGATATGAAGTCGGATCAATGAAGTTCGTGTTTGCTAATGGTACTGTATTCCTCCCCCCAGTGGGTGACGATTGGTCTGTGTCATTCAATCTGAGTGCTCAAAAATGGCAGTCATCTTGGACTATAAGAATGACAAATGGAGTGACTTGGCGAGACCTCACTTACGGCCCTGATGCTCCCGCTGGTTGGTCAACAAAAGATCAAGACAACTCTCCGTTCAATGGAGAGATGCGTATCGGCTCGGGGTGGTGGATAACTGAACTCCACTATGGATTTTTCGATGGGTGGTCAACCAATGGATACGTTGATGTATACGATGTTACTACCGAAGGACTGGTAGGTTTATTCCCTGAAACTACGATTGGTGCGCAGACATTATTGCGTGCAGGTGTGCCAATTGTTAGGTTTAGCGTTACACCTTACACAACTTTCAACTGTGAGGTCGCTGCTGCATACAGTATTAACCAGAACGATCTTGTGGGTGGTGTTGTGCTGCTGGCAGCAGATGGTGACAATTATATTGCTGCTATTGCAGACAGGGAGGACACGAGCATCATCAAGGTTCGAAACGGAGTACAGGAAGTTCTTACTACGGTTGCGAACGCATTGACTTCTGAAAAGTTCTGGATCATGGCGAAGCACAACGATGGCGAGATCAACGTCTATATATCCGAGGGATTTGGTCTACCGAACTACGGAGATCCGGTTTTGACATACGTATGGACTGAGGCAGACGAGGCGATATGCACATCAGATGACATCATGCACGTGGGGACATACTCAATGATCAACACTCCATGGGTTCGTCTTACTGCGTGGTCGCCAAAAGAGACTAGCTATATTGGTGTTTTACCTGACACCATAGATGGTCTTGCAGATTTCCCAAGTTCAGGTACTCTGCTCGTGAATGGCAACAAGGTATCTTATTCTTCGAAGGTAAGTCAGTCGGATAGCTTTGGCCCTTACCAATGTCGGAATACTACATACTGGCCTAGCTACTCACGTGATGGACACAGCTACAGTGCTGGAAATGCTATCGAGTTCACACGTTTCGAGTATATCGACGATAGCGCCAACTACGACAAGTTCAACGGATACCTGATGGCATCAGATCTAGGTGAGGCTCACATCATTACTGCCAGTGATCACAAGCCATGGATCAGAACATCTGGCGTACTGGTTATTCTAAAGAACCGTATGCGAGCCTTTGCAAGTGACATCGACGATAACATTCATGGAACGAACACAAAGATGTGGATTACAGGCGGGTTTGCTGGTTGCCAAAATGAAGGTGAAGAGGATTACAACATCATTGAGGGAGACATTGGTTTCCTGTATGGTGACGATTATCGATTGCAACTCCTTGGGTTCGTTGCTTCGTCTCAGCACGAAGATGCAACAGTAGAAGATATGATCGAGAAGATCATGTATATGTCTGCTGCTGAACCGTCTTTCCCAGGAGATACGTTAGTCGCTTCACAGGCTCTTACTGGAGCCGAAACGGAGATAACATAGTGATTTACGATTTCGGTACAGGAGGCGCAGACATTGAGTTCGAAGTAGCCACGCTGTCAAGCGGTAATAGCGTGTCCGTTGTATTTGGTATGCAGGTTGCCCAGGCAGGAGCAATAGCAAGCGGGTACGAGAGTGGCAAGACCTACGTGAAGATCACGGAAGGAACGTCGAGTTGTACGATCACGGTCACTTGCAATAGCACTACCTACAGAACATTCAAGTATCATCATTCTGCTAATGGCCTCATTCGAGTGATAGCGCACAGTTATTATATATCCGTGTACATCAACGAGGCATGGGCACACACGTTCCACTTTCCATTTGTTTCCTATCGTACTGAAAGGTATGTGGCTCTTCTTTCTGCTAGTAGTGAAACAGTCACGAACGTTCGTCTAAAAGAATTAGCAGATTGGCGAGAGGCTATCTGGATCGACATGGAAAGTTCAGGGATGAACGCAATTCAAAGCGTGATCCTTCAACGTCCAGTTGAGATCTACCCCAGGTATACTGGCGCTCTATCGTTTACGTACAATCCTACAAGATCAGAGGTTGCTCTTATAAAGTCCAAGAGCATCAACGAGAACAAGGGAATTGATCCAAAGGTTGCTAGTGATGCTATCGTGTACTTTTCTGATGTGGCAGTAGTTACGAGCGAAGATGTTGCCAGGGACTATGGGTTCATCACACGAATGTTTCGGTTCCCAGATTTAGAACAAGACGCTATTCAGGCAGCACGAATTACGATTGATGATGCTATTAGAACTTCTAGGAAGAACGCTTTCTCTGCTAGGTACAATCCGAAACTTGAACTTGGTGACATTGCAACTCAAACCCTGAACAAGGTTGGTTCTGGTAGATCAATAAGCCAGAAATCAATCGTCGAAGCTATTCGCCTGAACATAGGTGATGGCGTATTCCAATTCGAAGGACAAGGTAGATATGGTGACACAATATAGAGGCAAGCAACGAATAGGTCGAAATGTTCGAAACAGTCAACTTAGCCGTGTCGTAAATGCCACGGTTATTGACATTGTTGGGCCAAGAATGTCAGTTCGTCTTGCTTCCAATGGTGCAAAGCTACATGGTATTCGATATGTAGGTGGGCCTGTCTCTGCTGGAAAAAAGGTGGAGATCGACTATAGTTCAGGACAACCCATCGCAATGTGCCAGGGCGAGGAATATGTTCCACCGAATGTGAATGATCGTCCAGTTCCAGAAAAGAAACCATCTATACCAGAAGAAGTCATACTACAATCCAACGTATTTACAGATCTATCGGACACCCCCGAAACATACTCTGGTTATCCTAGCTACGTTGTATCTGTTACATCCGATATTGATGGACTAGAGTTTGTAGATCCTGCGGATCTTGGAAGAACTGAGTTCATAGAGTTGGATGACACTCCTGCTGCATACGCTTCCCAGGCAGGTAAGATCCTGGTTGTCAATCCAGACGAGGATGCTGTAGAGTTCTCCGAACCGTGGAAACGCACTGGTTGGGATCGAGCATACCTTGAAAACCACGTATCGACATTCTCCTTCGACGATGGAACCATGACGTTTACACTTGACACGTCTGGTGGAACCATCGACTACTACATCAACAACGTACTATATTCCGTCGCTGGCCCTGACACGGTTCAGATAACCGATACCGAGGGACAGTGGTACATCTACTATGTTGGTGAAACTCTTACTGCATCGCAAACACAGTGGGGATTTGATGACACCAAAGCGTTCGTCTGTTCGCTATACTGGGATGCAACCAATAATACTGCTATCCTATTTGCTCCTGAGTTCCATACCTGGGAGTGGCCTGATAGTATGAACGAGTATCTACATGAGGGTTATGGAACAAGGTGGTTCGCTGGCCTTACAACCACTATTTCGGGTGACAACCTGAACGTTACCGCTGGAGAGATCTACGATGAAGATCAGGAGATCGAGATCGAGGATGATGACACTCCTGATAGTTGGTTCGATCAACCACTTACACCCCTAAGCGCACCCATCTTGTACAAGGACGGTGCGTCTGGAGCGTGGAGGAAGATTGCAGCCAGCACCACTCCTGTGTATCTTGACACGAATGTACTCCAGTGGAACGAATGGACTGGGGCTACTTGGCAATTATCCGATGTTTCACTTAATAGGTACTCGGCGTATTTCGTATTTGCAAGTTCAGATCTGAACTATCCTGTTTACATTGTGATGGGGCAGTTCGATGATGCTACTCTTGCAGCCATTCGTGAGGATGCCAACCCTGTACACTTGGACTTCACTGATCTTCCTTCCGCAGAACACAAGCTATTAGCACGTGTGATTGTGCAGCGCAAGGTAGCATCTCCCTATTATGAACTGATCGAAACGGCAGACTACAGGAAAGCTGATGTCGATGGTGGGAGCATAACGACTGACGTTACTAACTTCACTGAACTGTTTGACACCCCCGATCTGTATACAGGATCTTCTGGACTAGCCGTAATCGTAAACAGTACAGAGGATGGCCTAGAGTTTGGTACTGTGTCGAGTGTTGGCGATTTCGTTGATCTAGGCGATACCCCAAGTTCGCTCGAGGCAGACAAATGGATGAAGGTAAATGCCGGTGGCGATGCTATCGAATGGACAACCTTCCCAGGCATTGCTGTGGTCGGTGGTGGGTTAGCAGATCCATACTGGTACTACGATGGAGCAGTTGCAAGTTCTACAAGTGCGGTTGGACTTGCTTGGATAGCCCCGTCATCTGGAACAATCTCAAAGGTTCTTCTATATGCACGTGATACGGGAACCTCTGGAACAACCACAGTTGACATTCACAAGAATGGAACCACGATTTTCACATCGCAAGGCAATAGACCTGCCCTGGCATACGATGACGCTGATCAGTACGTGGAGAGCGCAACACCAGACGTGACAAGCATAGTCGCTGGCGATGTGCTCGAGATCTACGTAGATGGGGTCGCAACCGGTGCGGAAGATCTTACTGTACTTATCAACATGGTTGATACTACTGTGAACGTCTCTGCACAAGATCCATGGTGGGAGTTCCAGGGAACATTGAATAGTTCTACAAGCCCTGTTGGTACTGCTTGGATATGTCCTCGAGAAGGATCTATTGAGTATGTTGCCTTATATGCTATAGATACCGGAACAAGTTCAGCGAGTTCGGGGATCATCGTTGACATTCATAAGAATGGAACGACCATATTTAGTACCCAGGGCAATCGGCCTGAACTGCTATGGAACGATGCAGATAATTATGTCGAGAGTGCAGAACCAGACATTACCGCAGTAGCAGAGGGCGACATCTTCACTGTCTATATTGATGAATGTACAGTGGATGCCTCGAACCTTACTGTGCTAATGAAGGTTCAGTCCACCTATACGCCGTTTGGAGCCGGATCATCGTTCTTGGATTTATCAGATACTCCAGCAACATATACTGCTGATTACTTGATTGGTGTCAATTCTGCTGGAAACGCTGTTGAATATATAGATCCTGACACCGTGGGAACCACTGAGTTCCTTGGTTTAGACGACACTCCCGCTTTGTACACTGGCAGTTCTGGAAAGGTGTTATCTGTAACAAGTGGCGAAGATGGTCTTGAGTTCGTTGATCAATCTGGTGGCGTTACTGATTTCATAGATCTCGATGACACACCGTCTGTTTATACTGCTAGTTCCCTAGTCTCCGTCACGTCCGGTGGTGACGCTCTTGAGTTCATAGATCCCGCTACCGTTGGAACCACTGAGTTCCTTGGTTTAGACGACACTCCCAGTTCGTTTACTGATCAGGCGGGAAAAGTGCCAGTAGTCAACGATGCCGAGGATGCGCTTGAGTTCCTTGCTGGTGGATCTCCGGTGTATGTGTCTCCTGGCTATTTGTTCGCAACAAGGTTCTCTGATCAAACCATGTCTGTTGGTGATCCCGTTGAGTTTGATACAGTTCACAACTCAAACATCGCTTGGGATGCAGTAAACTACCGATTTACTCTAAAGGCAAATAGAAAATATTCAATGATGGGATCTGCAAGATTTCTTCATACCGGAAGTGCTGGACATTCCGAGCTTTGTTTTTATGATGTTACTAATACAGATTATATTGATGATGCCTACGCAGAAAGTGGTCTTGGGACGCAATCGCAGTACCTAAATGTTGCAGGTGCTTGGTATCTTTCTTCTGCTCCTATTGTATCTGCAATAGTAACTCCTGAAACAGATATTGAAGTTGAGCTTAGGCTATTTAGCGAAACTAATCATGACCAATTGGATGATTACGCATGGCTGAACGTTCAAGAGATCGGCATAGTTGGTGGGCTGAACACTCCCCCTGATCTGTTCCACGAAGAAGAGTTCCTGATCCCAGGGAGATACTGGCAAGATCCCAATAGTCTCACAGACTATTATCCAGTGTACAGGCTCAAGGTGGACATAGGTACGCTGCCAAATGCTACGAACAAGAGTGTTGCTCACGGAATAACGAACTTTCACATGTACAGCTTGACTGTGTATGGCAATGCAAATGATGGAACCAATATTCTCCCTTTGCCATTCATTGATGCCAATAATGTTATTTATCAAGTTAGATTATTGATAACTGCTACCAATGTTGTAGTTTCAACGGGTGCAGACCGAACGGCTATGACAGGTTATGTAATCCTTGAATACTCCAAGACCACTGACACCCCCATTGATGAACCTAGCCCCGCTGCTGAATACTCCCCACCAGATGTAGTACGTGAGACTGAGTTCCTTATCCCTGGGAAATGGTGGCAAGATCCCAACAGTCTAACGGACTTTTACCCAGTGTACAGGCTCAAGGTGGATCTTGGATCGCTGCCAAATGCTGGTTCCAGTGGCGTTGCTCATGGATTGAGTAATTACCACTTAGATAGTGTTACTGTATCTGGCAACGCAGACGATGGAACGAACACACTTCCGCTTCCATTTTCAAACCCAACGGCTTCATATGCTATTACTATATACATGAATACGACCAATGTCGTAGTTGATACTGGTACAGACAGAACATCCTACACAGGCTACGCAATCTTGGAGTATTCCAAGACCACAGACACACCTGTACCCGATCCAACAGCGTAATAAGGAGTAAAAAAATGAGACAAGGCGATAAACAAATAGGACAACCAAACGTTTTATTTTCTGCTGCACAGTCTGCTATAGAGGCTTTGACATCAGCACCCGTAGGATCTTTGGCATTTGCCACGGATCTCGATAGCGCTCTTATCAAGAAGGCAGCGGAATGGGCAGCAGTTGGTGGTGGTGCAGACTTCTCTGGTGTTTCTGTATTTAATACTGGTGGTCAGAACGTAAACAACCTAACCACCACATGGCTCACTTGGGATGTTGAGGATTTTGACACTGACGACTACCACGATAACTCAACTAATCCTGACAGATTGACTGTGCCAACTGATGGAATTTACTTTATCATACATCAGGCCAGAATAACACAATCCGCAGGTACTTATCATGGATTTGCCTTATACCTGAATGGTGACGAGATTATGACAGACCACCATGCAATCAACACATCTACAGTTGTGTCTGGTGGTATAAGTCTGATCCGTTCGCTCTCTGCTGGCAATTACCTTCGCATGAATATGAGACACAACTCTGGATCTACTGAAACCGTTGAGGGGATGACACGCTTCCAAGTATTCAGATTGGTAGAGTTATAGGAGATACAATGACACTATTTACATTCACACCACCTATTCAAGGCGATCAACTAGCCGATGAGATACGAATTGCTACCGGAGTAGATTTGATCGATCACTATGGCGTAGTAGGAAACAATCAGGTATTGGTTCCAGATGAAATGGTAGATGGACTTGAGGTTCAGATCCAAGGGATCATCGATGCCCACACTCCAGATCCTTTCTATTTTCCTGAACAAAGGGAATTTGCCATATCAGAAGGATCTCAGACAGATGTAGAGAATATTCCTGGGTGGGCATCATGGAATGAGGATACAGCATTAGATTGGTTTTCAACAAACGTTGAAAATCTCATTTCTGAGATACCAGACATAGATGGTCTTACACCTGCCCAGTTTACCGCCAACGCTCAAGCTATCATGGCTCAGTACCAGGACATCATTACTGCTCAAGCAACGGTGATCAAGTCTCTGGCACGTCTAGTCATCGCATTACGCAATAAGACATGGCCTAGTTTACAAGAGCCGTAGTCCTGGGGGTAGGTTGGTCTTTATACCCATATATGGTAAAATTGTCTCATTGGACACGGAACCTTAAAAGGAGTACAACACAATATGGGACGTACTATCGTATATGTCGAGAGCGACGATCACGGTGGCAACACCCGTGGTCTACTGAACCCTAAGACAGAGTTGCAGGAAGATCACATAACGATTGACGAGGATGGAGGGGTAGTAATAGAAGTTGTAACATACTCACCCAAGCTGAGAGCTTGGCAGGAGTTCTTATGGGAACTCAGAACACAGAACCTTAAGAAGTTAGTTGAATTGGCAGATGGGGACGAAATCGTTTATATCCATACGGGAGACATTACCCAGGGCAACAAGTATGCTCAGGATTGGGTGTCAACTAGGATAGGCGACCAGTTCAAGATAGCATACTGGAACCATAGGCCAATCATGGAACTCCCTAACCTGAAAGTAGCACGGTATGTGGAAGGAACCAGTAGTCACGTATTTGGCGATGGAACATCCGAGGAGGTAGTAACTAACCTTCTCAAGGCCAACTATCCAGACGTAGACATCGCTGCTTGTGTCCACGGATTGATTGATATTTACGGTTTCGTTACTGACTTCTCTCACCACGGCCCAGGCCCAGGATCTCGTAAGTGGTTGCAAGGTAACATCGCATCGTACTACCTTCGAGATCGAATGATGATAAGCCTACTGCATGGGGAGAAACCACCCAATCTGTACCTACGTGCTCACTTTCATACATGGGTGAAGGCGATGTGGAATATCTCGGTAGGTTCAGAGGATCACACATCGTATCTGTGTATCCTGCCTAGCATGTGTGGGATAGGCGCATACGGAAGGCAAGTAACTAAGTCAGTAGATGCAGTTACGAACGGTGCGCTGGCCTTTGAAGTGATTGACGGTGATCTATTTCGGGTACACAGATGGACAAGAACAGTTGACATAAAGATGAGGGAAGTGCTAAGATGATGACAGATGAAGAAAAGTTGGATGACCTAACCGCCAAGGCTCTTGAGGAATTTGCTAGAGATTACGACTACGAAGAGCGTTTACCTGGAGATCTGGATGCTACTCAGATCGCAAAAAAACTATCATGTGCGTTTTCAACTGCGAGGAATAGAATGGCAGAAAGCATCGAAAGCGGCGAGTGGCAAGAACGCAAAGTATTGAACCCCGAGACTGGTAAGAGTACAAAGATTATCAGAAGGGTTCAGAAAGTAGGTTGAGATGCCTGATTACATTCACTGGTACGATGTAGCCATTTTATTGATGTCACTAACTGGAGCGATATTGCAGTTTTGGGGCGCAAAGCTAGACAGCCAACCTTGCAGGACTATAAAGATAGCGTATGGGATCTCTTTGTCCATTCTATTCTTTTTAACTCTATTCATGAAGATAATCACAAACCTGCATGGCGTTTTCCAATATGCTACGGTGCTATTACTCTTCACGATAATATGCGGATCGACAGTTCGATTACTGGAACTCCGCAATAAGCGTAGGAGTATGTGCCGTGAATGTCATTAGCCCTGAACTAATTGTAGCTCTATCGTCTCTTATTGGCGCAATCATTTCTTTGTTCGCTGCTTGGTTTTCGTATCAAAGAGAGAAGAAACGTGACCGAGTGGCAAAACAATCTGCGCTACTAGAGCAAGACAGCAAACGCATAGATATAATTGATCGTGTCAATGACGAGACGGTTGATTTATATAAGCATCTTACTGAACAGTTTCAATCAACTACCGCAAAGGACAGAAAAACTCTTCGTGATATTACTACTGTCATTCGCAAGCTGATGGTGCTTGAGAGAACTGTTACTGAAACAACTGGTCGAATGTCTCAGCGAACGAGACTTCACTCGGATGAGGCCAAAAACTTTGATTGCCCATTCTATGAGGAGATGTCCGACTTCTATCTTGAGCAAATCAAAACACTACAATATAATATTGGTGTTACAATGGATGAAGTTGATCGCATTCTTCTGAACGGTATTGCTACACCACCAGAAAAGAAAGGATAAAGATGTCTAACTTAAAAGTGCCGGTGAAACCAAATGTAGTACCAAACAGGATTGAAGTATCACGCAATCCTACTGCACGAATTGTTGGTGCTGACTACTACCGTCCAAGCATCGTCAATCAATTGATCGGACGACTTGCTAATAGTGCATCTACAATGCCGTTCGAACCGCCACAGATTGTGGACGTTCATCAGTATTATCCAAAGGGGACTATTGATTGGGACTACCTACAAGAGCACAATATTATTGTTCAGATCTCTGTAGGTATAGGTAATCAAATGGGGGTGAGATACCTACATCAAATCGAAGAGGCACGTAAGCGCAATCTACCTGTAGTTGTATGGCATATCCCTGATTGCACGACTGGGATTGTTGAGCAGGTTCAGGAAGTGTTCTCATGGCCTTACGTGAAAGATTATGTTTTCTGCATGGACGTGGAAAAACCACGTTCCGACACAAGAGTTATCAACGCAACTGAGTTCAAGTGGTACGCACAGACCATTGAAAGCCTATCACGGTTTCAACCTATGGTGTACTCATCTGAATGGATTTTGCGTGCGATATTTGGGAGCACGTTCCCATCGTGGTATCAGTATCATCACTGGATAGCACAGTATGTCTACAAAAACTACCCCTACTTGTACGAGTATTTCGATGATTTCGTGGCAGTATACGGATGTCAATTACCACCAAGCGTAAAGACATCGTCACTCTTCGTCGATCCAGTACACAAGGATAGCGTTGTGGAATGGCAGTTCACGCACAAAGGCAGGGAACCTTTCGTGTTCCCAGGAGGCCCATTGAGCCGTGACTTGTCGCTAGGTCTATTGCCGATTGAGAGACTACTGAAAGAGGTAATCCACTGGTCTGAACCAGAGGTAGAACCTTGGGATGTAGAGGTAATTGTTCAGCGACATGCCAATGCCATCAACCAATCCTACTTAAATAACGTAGACTACTACAACTATCTAGGTGGGGATATGAAAGCCACCGGACGGTTCCCCGACACAACTGGAAAAACCCTGGAAGAGAAACATATCACTGAGGCTATTGCCTTCGACCTGGGTATCCTTTTCAAACCTTACCTGTACAAGGCTAAGGTATCAACTGGTTCTGGTCTGAAAGTGCGCAACGCACCATCGACTAACGGCGCTCATCTTCGCTCCCTACCGTATCAATCAGAGATCACCATATATGAAGAAAAGCTCTCTAGCATTGATCCGTACACGTGGGGCAGAATTGATCCCGTGAAGTCCGAGTGGTGTGCTGTGTCTCACGGATTGACCGCCAAGATATAGATTACACATATAAGGAGATTTATAGATGAAACGATTACTTCAACCACCTTACAAACCCGCTACCCTACTTTTGCTTGCAGCCTTGTTATTCATGATCCCTGTCACCGTGTTCGCTGCGCCTCTGGTTCAGGAACTACCACCCCCCGTGGAAGGAACTCAGGTTCATGAAATTGCCTTGTTCATTGCGTCTGCTATCATCGGTGTCTTTGGCACTGGTATAGTTCAGGTGATCAAGAAATATACTGGCATCGAGGATAAGTGGGCATTGCTAGTCACCTATGGTGTGTCGCTAGTTGTTGCCATAGTGGAATTAGTTATCGTTGGATGGTTTGCACCGGAAATGTTGACAGCAGA
>Ga0307378_10003977_pt1 | contig 21375 bp, 14 predicted proteins | sample UN1MG_FD_202238 | JGI IMG/M metagenome (GOLD analysis project Ga0307378, IMG submission 202238) | Soil microbial communities from Risofladan, Vaasa, Finland - UN-1 | ecosystem: Environmental > Terrestrial > Soil > Coastal area > Acid sulfate soil | place: Finland: Risofladan, Vaasa | collected... | reverse complement strand
CAGGCCGGAAAAAAAGCCAACCCCGGCCTGGCCCCGTACGACCTTGATTTCAACTGGGAGGAAGACGCCCGGGCCCAGCTGCAGGCCGCTTTGCAATTCATGCAAGAGACATTCGGCGCCAAACCGCTCGGCATCTGGCCCCCGGAAGGAGGCCTTTCGGAAGCGGTGCTGCATCTGCTTGAAAAAGCCGGCATCGCCTGGACCGCTTCCGATGAAGAGGTCCTGAGCCGATCGCTGCCCCGCCCCCTGACCCGTGATGGCGAATTCATGGTCGACGACCCGGGGGCTCTTTATACATCCTACACCATGGCCGGCAGCGCCCTAAAGGTTTTTTTCCGCGACCACCTGCTTTCCGATCTGATCGGGTTCTATTACCAGAAATTCCCCGCTGCCGATGCGGCGGCCGACCTGTTCCGGCGCATCAAGGCCATTGCCGGGGCCGGACCCGAAGGCCTGACCATCCCCATCATCCTGGACGGCGAGAACGCCTGGGAATTCTACGCCCACAGCGGTCGTGATTTCCTGCGTGAATTCTACCGCCTGGTCAGCCGCGACCACGAAATTGAAACGGTTACCTTTGCCGCCGCCCTGGACCGCCCGGCCCGCGAACTGCAGAAATTGAAAAGCGGCTCCTGGATCAACGGCAATTTCGACATCTGGATCGGCGATCGTGACGACCAGCGGGCCTGGGAATTGTTGAAGGGCGCCCGGGACACTTTCATGGCCGCAAAAGACCGGCTCAGGCCGGAACAGGTCCGCGAAATCGAAGAGCTCCTGCACACCGCCCAGGGCAGCGACTGGTTCTGGTGGTACGGCAAGGAAAACTACACTCCCGATATCGAAATTTTCGATGAGCTTTTCCGCCAGAACCTGCAAAAAATTTTCCAGGTCCTGGACCAGCAATTTCCCGAGGAACTGCTCACCCCCATCCCCAGGTCAACGCCCAGCGACCGCCTTTCCGTGGTCGCACCGCAGGATTACCTGGAGGCGCGTATCGACGGCCAGAACAGCGATTACTTCGAATGGCTCGACGCCGGGCGCGTCGACATCCTTTCCTACGGTGGCGCCATGAACATCGCCAACCCGCTGGTCAAGACGCTCTATTTCGGGTTCAGCCGCGACCATGTTTTTCTCAGGATCGATACCAAGAAAAACGCCCGCACCTACTTTGAAAACGGGTTTTCACTGCGACTGATGCTGCAAAACGGCCAGCAGCGCTGGCAGGGAGACATCCGCCGCCAGGACGGGCAACTGCTTCTTGATGATTTTTCAGACGGCGCTGCAGGCGCGGTCGGAAAGATCATCGAACTGAAGATCCCTTTCAGCTCCTTGATGCTCAATGAAGGCGCCGAGTTCCAGCTGCAAATGCACTGGTCGTTCAACGGCCAACCTTTCCAAGCCATCCCCGCCCGCGATCCCTTGAAGATCAAAATTCCCGACGCCAAGGCTTATTCGGCCTATTGGCAGGTGTAGGAGCTGAAGTCAGTAATCGGTGTACGGCATACGGTTTACGGTACAAGCTGGAAGATAAATTCCAAATCTCAAATCCCAAATTCCAATTAAATTCCAAGTTCCAAATTCCAATGTCAAAAAAGAAGATTCGGGCACTCGTTAATGAATAAATGAGTTGATGGGGCAACGGCACTGACAGCGAAATCTTGTGTTTTTCCTAACCCATCTACCCATTAACCCTTCTACCCATCTACTTTCTGGTTTTGGTCATTGGCGCATATTTGTGACTTGCAATTTGAATTCTCTTCACCGTACACCTTCCACCATTCACCCTAAACCGATTTCTTTTCTGGTTATTGAATTTGAATGCCGGTTTGTCATATAATCGCTCCATGACACCTCCAGAAAAAAAAGCCAAGTTCACCATGCCCCACCCGATCGTACTGATCTACGTCCTGGTGATCATGATGGTCGTCCTGACCTGGGTCATCCCCTCCGGCGAATTCCAGCGCCTGGAGACCAAAGTGGGCGGCAGCAGCCGCCTGGTCACCGTGCCCGGCACCTTCCACCGCGTCGAGCAGAGCCCGGCCGGATTGGCAGCGCTCCTGCTGGCACCGATCCGCGGCTTCCAGGACGGCATGCTGATCATCGTCTTCCTGTTCATCATCGGCGGCGCCTTCAACGTGATCAATGAGAGCGGCGCCATCAACCTGGCGATCAAAAGGATGGCCGCCGCCTTCTCCCGCCGCCCGCGCCTGCAGCGTTTCATCATCCCGGCACTGATGCTGGTCTTCTCGCTGGCCGGGTCGGTGTTCGGCATGTGCGAGGAGACCATCCCCTTCATCCTGATCTTCATCCCCCTGGCCATGTCGCTGGGGTACGACTCCATTGTCGGCGTGGCCATCCCGTTTCTCGGGGCAGCCGCCGGCTTCGCCGCCGCCTTTTTCAATCCTTTCACCGTGGGCGTGGCCCAGGGGCTGTCGAACCTGCCCTTGTACTCCGGCCTGGCCTACCGCCTGGTCGTATGGGTGATTGGCACCGCGATCACCATCACTTTCGTCATGATCTACGCCGCGAAAATCAAGAAAAACCCAAAGCTGAGCCCGGTATATGAACTGGATCTGGAACGCACCACGACATCCGGGGACGATGGCGGCGACATTTCCGCCTGGAACTGGCACCATCGAGCCGTGCTGGTGATCTTCGGGGGCGGAATCGTCCTCCTGGTCGTGGGAATCCTGGTCAAACACTGGTACATCGAGGAGATCGCCGGGCTGTTCCTGGCCATGGGGCTGGTCGCGGGCTTCGCCGCCGGCCAGGGGCCGAGCCGGATCGCGAAAAATTTCGTCGCCGGCGCCCGCGATTTCGTGGGCGTGGCCTTCGTCATCGCCTGCGGCCGGGCCATCCTGATCGTCGCCCAGGACGGCAAGATCCTGGACACGCTCCTCTTTTACGCATCCAATTTCATTTCCATGTTTCCGCGCATCGTCGCCGCCCAGATGATGTTCCTCACCCAGTCAGTCATCAATTTCTTCGTACACTCGGGCACGGCCCAGGCAGCCCTGACCATGCCCATCATGGCCCCGCTGAGCGACCTGGTCCACATCACGCGCCAGACAACTGTCTTCGCTTATCAGCTCTGCGAGTTCGTCAACCCCATCCTGCCCACATCGGCGGTGACCATGGGCGTGCTGGGCATGGCGCGCATCCCCTGGGACAAGTGGGCGCGCTGGTTCCTGCCCTTGATGCTGATCCTGATCGCCCTGAGCCTGCTGCTGCTCATCCCGCCCGTGCTGATGAACTGGGGACCATTTTAGAACCGAGACGCGTGACACGTGACGCGTGACTATGGAAGATAAAAATTCCAAATTCCAAGCACTAATGACCAAATGACTAAAACGAAAGAGTTATGTAATTTCAAGGTCCTTGATCTTGGAGGGGTTTGATTAATCAAACCCCTACTGCATTTTTTCTTTGCTGCGTTTAGGACATTGGAATTCGTGATTTGGATTTATGGGCGCGATAACCGCGCCCCTACATCTTTTTGTTCCTCGTCACGCGTTACGCGTTACGCGTCACGATAGCTCATTGAATCGCTGACGGCTTCCGTTTATAATCTTTCCATGATCTCCATCATCCCGCTGGCCTATTCCGCATTGGGTGCTTTCAGCATGGTCATGCAGACCATCCTGCTGCGGGAATTTTTCGTAGTGGCGGCCGGCAACGAGATCTCCTTCGGCATCGCCATGGCCGGTTGGCTGCTCGGGGTCGGGGCCGGATCTTTATGCGGGGCTTTTTTCAGCGCCCGCCGCTCCCGGACCGCAACCGCTTTTTCCTGGACAGCCCTGGCATTGGCTGCCGTAGCCCCGCTCCTGCTGGCCGCGGTCCGCTGCCTGCACCTCCTGGGTGTGATTTCCCAGGGCGCGCTGCTGCCGCTGGCAAAAACACTTTATCTGATCCCCCTGCTCACCTTGCCATTCAGTTTTTTGAGCGGCTTCGCCTTTCCGCTGGCCGCCAAGCTCAGATCCCAGGCGGAGGAATATCGACCGCGCATGCTAGTCGGAGCATATGTCTGGGAATGCCTGGGCGCCCTGGCCGGAGGCATGGCCTACACTTTCTGGCTGGTTGGAAAATACGATCCGCTTTTGATCATTGCACTATTCACCCTGCCGCTGCTGATCGGGTCGGGATGGATGGCCCTGACCGCAAACGGCAAAAAAAACCTGGCCGTTCACCTGCTGGCTTTGATCCTGAACCTGGCCGCTATCTTCAGCGGCGGAGCTGGCCGGATCGATTCCTGGCTGGTGCAGCAGAGATGGCTGGGAATATCCAGTTCCGATCTGATCGCCAACCGGGACTCCAAATATCAGAACCTGCAATTGGGGTTACGACATGGGCAATACAGTTTGTACGCCAACGGCCAACTGGCAGCCGTGTTTCCCAATGACGATCCGCAAAGGATCCTGGCCGCTCTGATCATCAGCCAGCATCCCCGCCCCAGGGACATCCTGGTCGTCGGCGGCGCCAGCAGCGGCCTGGCCAAGCACCTGCTGCGCTACAAGATTGCCCGGCTCACCACCGTGGAGATCGACGCCGAGTTTTCGAACCTGATCACCGACCACCTGGACGCCGCCGACCTTTCCGCTCTGCGCGACCCGCGCTTGCGCATGCTGGTCATGGACGGACGCCGCTTCGTCCTGCTGGCGGCCCAGCGCAAAAATGATCCGCAGAACCGATTCGACCTGGTTTACATCAATCAACCCGACGCTTGGACCGCACAGCTCAATCGTTATTATACCCGTGAGTTTTTTCTGGATCTGAAAAAGATATTGGCCCCGGGTGGAGTAGTGGCCCTGCGCCTCTCCGCTTCGGAAAATGTCGCTGCGGAGATCATCAATCCCTACACCTCCGTCATTTTTCAAACCCTGAAAAGCGTATTCCCTTTCATCGCGATTTCACCGGGACCGACCAGCGTTTTCTTTGCCTCGGAAAGAGAGGCAAGCGTCACCACGGAAACCCGGGTTTTGGCTGAACGCTACCGCGCCCTGGCCCTGCCGCCGGCCGGTCTGGAGCGGATTTTCACTTCATTGTACCCGCCGGAAAAAACCGCCTTCATCGGCGCTGCCCTGCAAAAGCACATGGCCCCGGCCCTGAACCGCGACCAGCGGCCCATTGCCTATTTTCTGGGCGGCCGGGTGCTGGGCTGGAGCAGCGGCAGCCCGCTGACGGGCCTGTTCCGCCTGCTCGGGAAAGTGAAATTCCCGATCGTGCTCATGATCATGGGCCTACTGTTGCTGCCGGTCTTCCTGCTCACCTTGTTCAGGCGGAAAAAACGGGTCGGCCTGGCTCAGATCCTGCCGGCCGCCGCCAGCGGCGGCTTTGCCGGACTTTCCTTTGAAATCACGGCCATTTTTATTTTTCAGAACACTTGGGGCTTTGTCTATCAGGCCATCGGCCTGCTGATTGCATTGTTCATGCTGGGCCTGGGTGCCGGAGCCGCACTGACCGGCCGCCTTATTGAGAAAAAAATCCCGATGGCCGAAAAAGCCGCTCGCTGGCTTGCCGGGATACAGATGCTCATCGCCGTCCTGAACCTGGCCTGCCTGCCACTGCTCCGGGTCAATTTCAAACTGGGTTGGCCGGGACAACTCCTTATGGCCGCCTGGCTGGGCGGCATGGGACTGCTGGTCGGAGCCATACTGCCCCTGGGCATGTGCATCATGCGGCGCCTGCCGGCCGGACTGAGCGCCGGGCTGCTGAATGCCGGTGATTATCTAGGCGGGGCCGTCGGCTCCCTGGTAATGGCAGCATTTTTCCTGCCGCTGCTGGGCACGGGGAACAGCCTGCTGCTGATCTCCCTGCTTTCATTGGTTTCGGCCGCACTCCTGCTTCTGGCGATCCGGGCCGGGCCGAAGCCAACCTGAAACAGGGAAAAGGCATGATCCGCCGCGGCAGGATAAAATCAAAGGCGGCAGGGATTCGAAAAAAATCTAATGGGCAGGAACCAGCGCCTGCCAATCATTTAAAACCTGGATGGCTTCTTCCAAAACCGGATCCTTGCGCAAGTCGGAGAGCCATTCTTTTCTTTTCTCACTTAAGGGGTCGGTCGCGGCGGCTTCGCCGTTGCCGGTTTTTGCTTCAATGACCGTTGCCCGAATATGGGCAATCTCGACCTGCTGCTGGTTGAACTTTTCGGCCTCCTGGAAAAGCATTTCCTGCTCGGCCTGGAATTTTTTCAGGTTTAGGGTCACCAGGGTCATTTCACGCTTCTTTTTCAAGCGGACGATATTTTCGGCGATCTGCTGGAAACGGGCGTTGGCCTCCCGCCTTTTTTGACTGCGGTTCTTCAACTCCGTCAATTTGTCCGGATCAAGAGCCCATGGTGAAAAGGAAAGCTGGGAAACCGTATCCCAGGGCAGGGAGTATTTCTGGCTTTTTTCACCAACGCCGAGGTAGGTATACAGATCGGGCAGGACGATATCCGGAACCACTCCCTGATACTGGGTGGAAGCGCCGGTTATTCGATAATATTTCTGCACGGTCAAAGCTATGGCTCCCAGCGGCCGCAAATGCCGCATGTCGTTGGCAAGAAAACGGTCCAGGTCGAGCACGACCTGCACCGTGCCTTTGCCGAAAGTATGCTCGCCGCCGATGACCACGGCCCTGCGGTAATCCTGTAAGGCAGCGGCTACGATCTCCGAAGCCGAAGCGCTGAGCGAGTTGACCAGGATGACCAGCGGCCCACTATAGCTGATTTCACCGTCGCGGTCTTCATATATCTGGGGCGCCGAATGCCTGTCTTTCACCTGCACCACCGGACCCTTTTCAATAAAAAGTCCAGACAATTTCACGGCGTCATCCAAGGCCCCACCGCCATTGCTGCGCAGGTCCAGGATCATGCCGTCCACGCCAAGGTGGACCAGTTCCTGCAGTTCCTTTTTCACATCGTCGCTGGCGTTGCGCCCGGAAGAACGGTTGAAATCGTGGTAGAACTTGGGCAGGTAAATATAGCCGAATGATTTTTTCAGTTTGTCGTTGGTCAGGACGGCGGAACGGGCGTAGGTCTCCTGGATCTCGACCACATTGCGCACCAGGGAGATCTGCATGATGCGGCCGTCGGTTTTTTTGACCGTCAGGCGCACCAGACTGCCCTTTTTGCCGCGCACCAACCGGGCGGCATCACTGACACTCATGCCCACGATATCGACGGGCTCCTCGTCGCCCTGGCCGACCTTGAGGATGAGGTCTTCGACCTTGAGCAGGTTCTGGATCCAGGCAGGACTGCCGGGAATGACATCGAAAATCTTGATGAAACCGTCGTCTTCGCCCAGCAGGGCCCCGATGCCCTCCAGGGTGCCCGACATCTCAATATCAAAATCTTCCTTGTCCCGGGGCGGAAAATACTGACTGTGCGGATCAAATATGGCGATCAGAGAATTGAAGAACAGCGACTGCATATCATCCGACCTTTCCTGGAGCAGGCGGCTGAAAAGTCGCAGCACGCTCTTTTGCACCGCTTGCCGCGCCCGAATTTCCAGAGCCGCGACAAAGGGACTGCTTGCTTTTGCGCTGCCATTCTTTTGTCCGGCCGCGGTTTTTTGCAGATTGAGATACTGGGTCAGCGTGAGGTATTTCAACCACTTTTCCCACCATTCCCGCAGTTGGGCAAGGTCGCGGCTGGTTTCCCTTTTGTCGGCATCGAGTTCGATCCGATCATCCCTGGTAAAATCAAAAGGTTTGCTCAATATCTCAAGGCAGATATCACGAACCTGGATCACGCGCTGACGCAAAAGCTGCTTGCCCAGCCGCGGCAGGGAAAAATCCCCGCTGCGCAATTCATCGTCTATCTTGAACGTGTAGGCCTTGAGGGTTTCCAGGTCGGCCTGGATCAGGAAACTCTTGCCATTGTCCAAATACTTGGTATATTGGGCGAAACTTTTCGCCGAAAAATCGTCATCGATCTTCTTACCGCTGTAATGCCAGTTGGTCAGCCAGTTGCCGATCAACTGGCTCAGAACTTTTTCCCGTTGCTGGCCGGGTGCGTCGGGCTGCAGGGCGCCGGAAAACAACAACGACAACAACAGGATCAGAAGCATTTTGATTTTCATGGGTCTTCCTTAAGAACAATATACGATTGTAACCCGCTTTTCGCCCAGAGGCAAGCAGAAAATACCCACATTTCTGAAACTCTCAGAGGTCAGAGCGTTTTTTCGGCGTGCTGCGAATTAAATATTTTTATTACTCAATATTGGCACTGACCACTTGAGCGAGCTGCATCATGTCGATGGTCTGTCCGCTTTGCAGGCCGGTAAAGTCAGTCACTTTGCCGCTGGACTTGCTGGTGACTTTGGTATTCCTAAAAAGCTTTAAAAGCTTTTCATCGGCAACAATGAATTTCCCGGCGCCTTCCGGCCTGCCGTTGACGGTTTTCGCTTGCAGTTTGTTCGCTTTGATGTGGTCCCAGAGTTTTTTCGTGATCTCCAAACGCGGCAGTTCACTTTTACCGACAAACGCCGCCAGATCAGCCTTCAATTTCACCGGTTTGTTCAAGCCTTTTACTTCCATATTGTTTTTCTCCTAAATTTGATTCGCCACATTATAACATAAAAAATTGCATTACCATTAATATTTCTCTTCCGAGCAAGCCATCTGTTTCTGCCGGGATCAGCCGCGAAAATCTATGCTATAATTATTCATGCAGTTTCTGGATAAATTACCCGTGGACGGCTACCGCGACGAGATCATGGGCGCCATCGCCGCCAACCCGGTCGTGATCCTGACCGCCGAAACCGGGGCCGGCAAATCAACCCGCGTCCCCTGGTGGCTATGGCAAGCGGGCAAGAAGGTTCACGTCACCCAACCGCGGCGCATCGCCGCCCGCGCCCTTTCCAACTACGTGGCCCGCTCCTGCAGCGTGCCCTGGGGGCGTGAGATCGGCTACCAGACCGGCCTGGACGGCAATCGCTCCGCGGCCACCTCATTGCTCTACCTGACCGACGGCGTGCAGATGGTTCGCGAGATTCAGGGCAACCGCGAATACGATGTGCTGATCCTGGACGAGATACACGAATGGAATCTTAACCAGGAAGTGCTCATCGGCCTGGTCAGGAAAAACCTGGACAGCGGTTTTTTTAAGCTGAGCGGCAAACGCGCGGTCATCATGAGCGCCACGCTCAAGGCCAGGCAGATTTCGACTTTTTTGAACCAGGCGCCGGTGATTACCGTTCCCGGCCGCGGCTTCCCGGTCGATTGCCAGCGGCGCCATCCTTGTTTCCTTCTTCCCGACGCCGCCAACCTGCTCGAAGCGGGACACAACGTCCTGCTTTTCCAGCCCGGGAAACAGGAGATCGACGAGACCATCCGCAACCTGAAGGAATTGCTGGATCACGACAACCAGAAAGCGGTCATCCTGCCCCTGCATGCTGAGCTCTCGATCACCGAGCAGGCCAAGGTTTTCAGGAATTATCCCCTGCCCAAGGCGGTGGTGGCCACAGACATCGCCCAGACCAGCCTGACTATCGATGACATCGACGCGGTCATCGACAGCGGCGTCAAAAAGGAAGTACGCCTGGTCAGCGGCATCGAGGGTCTTTACCCCACCGAGATCTCCACCTCGGAATGCCGGCAGCGGGCCGGCCGGGCCGGCCGCGTAAAAAAAGGGCTTTACATCCTCTGCTCGGAACGGGGCATGGACGACCGCCTGGATTACCCGGAACCGGAGATCCGCCGACTCAACCTGGAGAGCGTGGTGCTGCGCATGTGCAAGTGGGGGCTCTGGCCCCTGGAATTCAACTTTTTTCACCGTCCCAACCGCAGCCTGATCCTCAAAGCCATCCAGAGTCTGAAAATTTTCGGCGCCCTTACCCCGGAGAACAAGGTGACAGCAGACGGACGGCGCATGGCCGAACTTCCACTATCGGTGCGCGGTGCCCGGCTGCTTCTGGAAGCCGAAAAGGGCGGCCGGCGGGTCACGGACCGGGCCTTGAAAGTCATCGCCATTTTCGAGACCCGCGGCGTCGTCAGCAAAGAATTTGCCGGAGAATTCTATGCCAATTCCCCATTCAAATCCGACCTGCTCAACCAGCTCGACCTCTGGGAAGACCAGAAGCACAACGCCCGTCTGCTAGCGGCCAAGAAAGTCGCCCTGGCCCGGGAAATATACGCCGAACTCAAGAAGCGGCTTGCCGTCCAACCGGTCAAGGGCCCGCTGACCGCGCCCGAGCAAAAACATCTTTTCCGGGCCATCCTGTCGGGCTTTTGCGACGGCGTGTATTTCAAGGGCGATGGCGTCTATTGGCGCGAAGGCGAAGAACGGCAGATCGAACGCACCTCGATCCTGAACCAAACCAAGCCGGAAATGGTGGCCGGACTGCCCTTCGACCTGATCATCAACCGTGAAGACCAAAAAACCGGCAACAAGGAAGAAAAGTATCTCCCCCTGATCACCTTCTGCTCGGAACTTTCTTTCCTGCAGTTGGCAGAGCTCAAGCCCTTCAGTTATGAAAAACGGCGGCGCATCCTTTTGCAGGAAGACAAGCTCAGCGTCAGCGAAGAAATTTTTTTCGGGGCCCGCCTGATCAAGACCATGACGGTCGAGCCCGATTGGACCCGGTCCGATGAAAAACACGCCATATTGACGCTGGCTCTGGAATGGTTTGAAAAAAATTTTGAGCATCTGTCCTGCCGCGCTGAAATCGAAAAGAACCGGGCTTGGTTCGCTGAAGCGTCAGGCGCCCTGAACGAAAAACTGCCGCCCTTTGAGCTCTGCCTGCGCGATTATTTATACCGCCAGTTGCGCCGCAGCTTGAAGATCGATGACCTGCGCTTCTTTTTCCAGTTCCATCCCGCCCTGCAACGCATCGATCTCCACCATCTGCTCCCCCATCGCTGGTTGCAAAAACTGAAATCGGCCCGCTGGCCCAAACAGCTGCAGATCAAGGAAATGGAGATCCCGCTGGAATATGTCAAGGGCAAACCCTATCTGGAACTGGACCAGGGGCAATTTCACCGGATCGAAGCCGCTGAGATCCGCCTGCCCAGCGGTGAAGCGCCGGGGTTTCTCCTGCAGGGAGAGTCATTCCCCGACTGGGCCGCCGCGGCAAACCACTACAATGCCCGCTTGAAAGAAGAAATATTCGAACGCAAGTGGCGCCATGAGAAAAAAAGCGTCCAGGTCGGGGATATCCAGGACATCCCTTTTCCCCTCGCCTTCCAGGGCGGCAACGGCAAGGACAACAGCCGCTTTGAATTCTATTCGGCGCCGGCTTTCGAGGATGGCGAGGTTTTCCTGGTCCATTTCCCCGACCTCGAACAGGCCCAGGCCTATTATCGATCCATTGAAAAACAATGGGTTGAATGCCGGGCCCGCTTCAGAAAAACCGCCATGGAAAATATTTTCCGCGGCAAGGGCTGGAAGGTCAAACCATGACGGTGCCAGGCGGGCAAGTCAACGAAAAAGCGCTGGCCCGGCGCGTCAAGGATCATGTGCAGGGCAAAAACCACGATTTTTTCGCCGTGGTCCAGCCCGGTTTCGAAGAAACGGCCGGCCGGGAGCTGCGCGGGCTGGGTATTGGCGAAATCAAGTCCGGCGCGATCGGCGGCGTCGAATTCCATGGCAGGCTCGATGATGCCTTCCGGGTGAACCTGGGCGCCGGCACCGTGAGCCGCCTGCTGCTGCGCCTGCATCATTTCAAAGCGACCGGCTTCGGAGAGTTCCGTTCCAAAATAGAGGCGTTCCCCTGGGAGCTGCATATCATGGACAAGGACCGGGTCCGCTTCGCGATCAGCTCGGCACGATCGCGGCTGTGGCACGAGGGCAAGCTGGAAGAGGAGGCCGCGCAGGCGATCAGAGGCCGTCTGGACTTGTACGGCCGGCATGCCGATTTTTCCAAGACCCTGGAAAACGACGCGGCGCAATGCCAGCATGTCTTCATCCGCCTCGATGAGAACCGCTGCCAGGTAAGCCTGGACTCGAGCGGAGAACTTTTGTACCGGCGCGGCTACGGGAAGTTCGTGGAGCAGGCGCCGCTGCGAGAGACCCTGGCCTGCTGCATCCTGCGCGCGGCGGCCATTGAACATTATCAGGTTTTGTTGGATCCCTTTTGCGGTTCGGGCACTTTCTCCCTGGAAGCCGGTTTGATCTTTTCCGGGCGTCCCGTCAACTCAGGCCGCGTTTTCGCCTTTCAGAAATGGCCCGCTTTCCGTCCCGCCCATTACCAACATTTGCGAGAGCGGCTGGAAACGGAAATGAAAAGCCGCGTGCCGGCCGGCAGCAAACGAATTCTATGTTCCGACATTTCTGAAAAAGCCGTGGACACGACCCGGCGCAACCTGAAACTCGCCGGACTTGACCAGCTGGTCGAAATCGGCCAGGCCGATTTTTTTCAACTGCGCCCACCCGAGACTAACCCTGCTGGAGTTCTCCTGGTACTGAACCCGCCCTATGGCACCCGCCTGGGGCGGGAAACGGATATCGCCAGCATGTACCGCCGCATCGGCGACAAGATCCGCCGCGATTTTTCAGGCTGCGGCTATGCCATTATCGTTCCGGGCCTGGAGCTGGAAAAGGCGCTGGGCTTGCCACATGAAGAAAAGATACTTTTTCATAATGGCGGAATTCCAGTAGCGTTGCTGATCCATCACAGCAAAAAAATATCGCGGACAAATCCGGCCTCACCCCCGCACCCCTCTCCTAAAGGCGAGGGGGAATAAAAAATCGAACGCTCAAACTCACCCCCTACCCCCCTCTCTTGAGAATAGAGGGGGCGAAGCCATTTGTTCGGATTGAATTCAACTCACTTCTCCTTTAGGCACGCATTGCTATGCCGAGGTTTTACGAGGCATCCAGTAATGCCGCCCCGCAACGCGGGGGGAAGGGTTGGGGATGGGGCGAGAGGACAATGATTCAGAATTTAATTTCATAGCGACGCTATCTTATGCTATATTGAGATAAATGAACTTAAAACGATTACATATTATCAGCATGGCGCTGGTGCTTGCGTTGTCCTCATTCTCCTGCGCGCAGAAAAAAAAGATCTACGTGGCGCCGACGGTCCCGCCTGTCACGCCGCCTGCCCCGACAGTCACGCCGATTCCGGAACTGCCACAAGTGGTTTGGACGGTGGAGAACGCCCTTAAGCAAGCCGATTCCATTCCGGCATTGCGCGACGACGAAGCGGCGCAGTCGCTGCTCGACGCCGTCGACCTCAGCCTGGAAAAATTCGCCGGCATGGACGGCACCGCAGTGCTGCGTTTCGGCGCCGATGCCGTGCCGGTCTCGCGCTGCCTGGAGAGCCTGAAGGATTTCCGGGACAAGCTGGCCACGATGGGGTTGAGCGAGGAATTCTTTTCCTACCTCCGTGAGAACTTTGTGTTTTATGCCAGCGCCGCCCCGCCGGTCACTTTCACCGGCTACTACGAGCCGCTGCTGCACGGCTCGCTGCGCGAGTCGCCGCAGTACCCCTACCCCCTGTACGCCCCCCCCGGCGACCTGGTGTCCGTTGACCTGCAGCAATATTATTTCTACAAGGAACAACCCACCATCCCGCAGATCAAGGGCCGCGTGGACGAGAACAACCGGCTCGTCCCCTATTACAGCCGCGAAGAAATAGATTTCAAAAGCATGCTGGCCGGCCGCGGCCTGGAGATCGTCTGGGTCGACAGCCTGGTCGACATCTTTTTCTTGCATATCCAGGGCTCGGGCATCGTCCAACTCGAGGACGGCAGCCGCATCTTCGTGGGCTATGCCGATCAGAACGGCCTCCCCTTCCGCTCCATCGGCCTGTTCCTGCTCGAGAAACAGCTCATCGACCGCAGCCAGCTTTCCATGCAGGGAATGAAGACCTTTCTGAAAGAACACCCCGAAGCCATCCCCGCGGCCCTGAATTCAAATCCCAGCTACATTTTTTTCCAGGTCAACAAGCAGAGAGCCACCGGCACCTTCGGCACCCGCTTGACCCCCTGGCGCAGCATCGCCAGCGACCCGCGCCTCTTCCCGCTCGGCGCCCTGGCCTGGATTGAGTGCGAGAAGCCGCTCTTCGACTCCAAGCAGCGCATCAGCGGCTGGGAGAAGTTCGGCCGCTTCGTCCTCAACCAGGACACCGGCGGCGCCATCCGCGGCCCCGCCCGCGCCGACCTGTTCACCGGCCACGGCGAGCGCAGCGAACTCGTGGCCGGCAACATGAAGCAGAAGGGAGCGCTGTTCTTTCTGCTGAAAAAAGAATCAGCGAAAGAAAACGCCTCACCCCCCACCCCCCTCTCCTAAAGGCGAGGGGAGCAATCTCAAAAAACATCACAAGTGGTCGATTCGATCCCCCCCCTTCTCCTTTAGGGGAAGGGGATCGGGGATGGGGCAAAGACAATTGTGCTGAAAAATAAATAACCGCCGGAGCGACAAAATAGTTGACAAAACCTTATCGATAATGATATCGTAATACATATTTGATCGATGGAGGTTTTGATATGCAAACGGTAACCGTTTCACCCAAATATCAAGTCGTTATACCCAAAACAATCAGAAAAGCAATGAATCTTCGTCCAGGACAAAGAATGCAGGTAATTGAATATGAAGGACGCATCGAATTGATCCCGGAATGCGATATCAAGGAACTCCGCGGTTTTCTCAAGGGCATCAATACGGAATTCAAGCGGGAGGGAGACCGGGTATGAATATCGTAGATTCTTCCGGTTGGCTGGCGTACTTTGCGGACGAGCAGAATGCCAAGCATTTCCTGGCCCCCTTGAACGATGCGGCGGCGCTTGTCTTGCCAACGGTGATCATGTATGAGGTTTTCAAGGTGGTTCTTCGGGAATCCGGCGAGAATGATGCGTTGCAAGCGGCGATGGCCATGCAAAAGGGGAAAGTCGTCGAACTGACCGCCACTTTGGCGCTGGCTGCCGCCAAGTTGAGCCTGGCGCATAATTTGCCAATGGCTGAAGGTATTATTCTGGCAACGGCGCGGGAGTTCGATGCCATTCTCTGGACTCAGGATGCGGATTTTAAAAATATTAAAAACGTGAGGTATTTCCCCAAGAAATAGAATAATTTGTAGAATCGGGAGGGTTTAACCCCCTGAAGGGGGCACGAACCCTCCCCTACTTAAGAATTCTCCGAACAAGTCAAACGACATTCTTGTGCATGTATATATTTGAATTCTCAAAAATTTTTTATTGTTAGGCCACAAATCTTTACTGACATCGGTAAATATGTTAATCAGTTGAATAGTATAGGTAAGCGGAGATTAGGATTGAATACTCATGAGTAAGTCATTCGACCAAAGCAAGGATGAAATTGCCAGGTTGTGTCAGTATTTCGCCACAAACCGAAGCCTCAGGGGTCAGATCTCCAGGTTCCAGAAATCATCATCGACCATCATCCTAGCTTTCTTATTGGTGATTTAAAGATCTATCGGGAATAGGATCGGTAGTGACAGGTCGCGACCTGTCACTACTGACGAAAAACCATTCTCCAGGAAGGCATGGGTGCCAGGTCTTTCATTATTATATCAATAAAGATAAGACGCCGGTGTGCGAGGGCGCAGGTGTAAGGGCACAGCGTGCTGTGCCCTCTTATCCTGATGTAGGGGCGCGGTCATCGCGCCCATAATCCTCATTGCCACGAGGGGCGGGACAACCCCACCCCTACGCCAGATTTGATAAAATTGTTTTTTTATATGGGAAGACCTCTGTATCCGTTCTTTCCTTCATGGTCAGGAAAAGAAATCCAAGGAGCATTGGTAAAGGCGAGGGAGCTGGGAGCCGCTCGGGCCACGGATCCAAAGCCGGTGGGCCGAACTCCATGATTGACATTTCCCCGGGGACGGAATATAGTGACTTCTTTGATGAAAGAAGCATACATGAAGTGTCCCAGATGCGATTCCCTGAACAGCGAGCATGCCCTGTCGTGTCACCAGTGCGGTTGGTCTTTCGGTCTCACCATTCCCTTCGACAGCTCGACCATCCCCACCGCAGGCATGGCGGAATTCTCCCTGCGCCCCGGCGAGAGCTTCGGTAACCGCTACCATGTCATCGAGCAGATCGGCACCGGCGGCATGGGCAAAGTGTTCAAGGCGCTGGACAGGGAATTGAACATCCTGGTGGTGCTCAAGATCATCAAGCCCGAGTTGAGCAGCAATCCCGACATAGTGGAGCGCTTCAAGAGGGAGCTCCTCCTGGCCCGGGAGATCGTCCATGAGAACGTGATCCGCATCCACGACCTGGGCGAGATAAACGGCATCCGCTACATCTCCATGAACTACGCCGAGGGCCAGAACCTGCTGGAGCTGATCGATATGGCGGGCATGCTCTTGGTAAGCAAGGTGCTCGACATCACCGGCAAGATCTGTCGGGCGCTGGTGACCGCCCACGGTAAAAGCATCATCCACCGCGACCTGAAGCCGCAGAATGTCATAATTGGTAAAAATGGCGCCGTCACCGTCCTCGATTTCGGGATCGCCCGCTCCCTGATCCAAACCGGAACCACCCAGAAAGGCATGGTCATCGGCACACCGGAATGCATGTCCCCGGAGCAGATCCTGGGCGAAAACATCGATGCCGGCACCGATATCTATGCCCTTGGCGTGATGATGTTCCAGATGCTCACCGGAAAATTGCCGTTCCTGGCGGACAGCGCCTCGACGCTGCTTCTCAAGCACCTGCACGAGACCCCATGCCCTCCCTCAAGACTCAATCCCGCGGTCCCCCCGGCCCTGGACCGCATCATATTGAAATGCTTGGAAAAGAAGCCGGGCAAGCGCTATACCTCGGCGGCAAAGCTTCTGGAGAGCATCAACCGGCTGCTGAATAAAAAGGACCGGCGGGAAAACCTGAAGCGGCGGCTGCTCCCTCTTCATCGTGCCCTGCGGCTGCGGCCCCTGGTTTTCCTGGGCCGGCTGCTGGAACTGCTCATCCTGCTTTTCGTGCTGGGCACGCTGGCCGGCTGGTTCCTCGATGCCCGTTACGGCAGCAAGCTGCAGCCGCTCACCATGGAGTATCCCCTCTACTTCAAGACCCATTTTCCCATGGACAAGGACTACCTGCCTGATGACTGGCCGGCCAGACAGGGTAACGCCTGGGAAATATACCGGCAGGTCATGCATGCCCAGGCCGATTCGCTCTCCAGCTCGAAGCGGCACCTGCGCCGGGAGATGGAGAACCTCCATCGCACGGCCGTCACTCCGGCCAACCTGGAGACGGTAAAGGGGATGCTGGAGAATGCCGGGACCGCATGGGGCATGAACAAGGTCAGTCACGGTATCGCCTGCGATACGCTGGCATCAAGGCCCGGTGAATCCCTGTCGGCGGAATTCGTCGCCGCTTTCAGCCATTGGCAGGCCTTGAAAGCCAGGTTGGGATTCATGGCCGGCGACATTGCCGGCGGAATGGACCGGCTGCGCGAGCTCGGCTATTTTCTAGCCGACTGCGAGGCCGCCTCAGGCGGCTTGCCTGATTACGCCCTGGCGACGGGCCAGTTTCAAGTACTTTGCCGGGAGCTTGTCCCCCTCGTACTGGCCAGCGATATCGATCCGGCCCGGAAGCAATTGCAAAGGATCGAGCCCCTGCTGCTCCTCTTCCTGAAAAAAATGAGCGCCCAGAGGTTCTTCCAGATGGCCTACATGGACGATCTCCAGACGGTCCGGCAGGGAAGTTACGGCGAGAGCTGGTGGACAGGCCCGGAATACTTCTGGTTCGGCAGGTTTCGCTTTTTGAGCGAAAAGAGCACCCGCAACATGTCCGTCTGGCAAACCCTGGCCGGGGAGAGTAAAATCAGGGACAAGCTGCGTTCCTTCCCCAATCCGGCCAAGATGCGCGAGCTTCTGGCCTCCTGCCGCCATGATGACGGCAAGGACTGGCCCCGGGTGGGCTCATCCCTTTTTTACAGGTTCCAGGACTCTTTCCTCGCCGGCCGCACGCTGATCAAGCTGGTCCTGTTCATGGAACGCCTGCAGCGCTTTGCCATGAATACCGGAGAATCGACCGCCCTGCCCGATTCCGACCTGGGAGTGAACGACCTGACCGGAAAGCCCTGGGAGATCACCAGTGAGGCGGAGAAGACCGTCGTGCGCCTGACCGACCGGATAGCATTCGAGATCAAGCCTATGAATTATGCTCTGGACCAGACCGCTTTGTTCACCGAATGGGACAGGATCGCCGCCGCCCTCGGCGCTGCGGGCGATCCCCTGGGGGAGAAATGGGGACGGTCTTTGTAATTTTGTAAATTATCGATTATACTGATTTCATGGGGGAAATGGGGTCGGTGCTTGACTTTGTGACTCTAGCATTTTTGGAGCTCTAAGGGGCAGTTCTCCAAGTTCCAGAAATCATCATCGGCCTCTTTCTAGCTTCTCTATCGATGATTTACAGGCATTGGTACCAGGTTTCTCATTATATATTAATAAGATGGGAAACCGATGTGCGAGAGCTCAGATGTAGGGGCACAGCGTGCTGTGCCCTCTTATCATGATGTAGGGGCGCGGTCATCGCGCCCATAATCGTCATTACCACGAGGGGCGGGATAACCCCGCCCCTACACCAGAATATGTCTTTCGCCAATCATCATAAGAGAACCCTAGGGGTCGAGGAATCTTACCGGGGAATCTTACTCGCTGTTTGACTTCTTTGTCAGCAGCGCATCACGGGCTGGGAGAAGTTCGGCCGCTTCGTCCTCAACCAGGACACCGGCGGCGCCATCCGCGGCGCCGATCGCGTCGACCTCTTCACCGGCCACGGCGAGTTCAGCGAACTCGTCGCCGGCAACATGAAGCAGAAGGGAGCGCTGTTCTTTTTGCTGAAAAGGGAACCCGTAAACTGAGATAATCAGTCAGAGGGGAAACGATACTGGAAGTACTCCAGTGGCTTTAATGAAGAAGTCAAAAAGTCAAGCACCATGCAGGATAAAATTCAACGGTGGCGGAGCATTTCAATTTAGAGTAAATCATACATTTCACGGCTTTTTTCATCCAGGTTTTATAAAACTGAACCTTCCATGCTTAAAAAAATCTTTTATTGTTATTTTTTCACAATTAATTCACAATTCCTATTGACATTTCAAAAAAAGTTCTTCATCCTTAGTTAAAATATTTGGAATAAGGTTAAAAAATGGAAACAAAAGAAAAGAAATTATTCGGATTATCAAGTTGGGTATTAGCGTTACTAACAGCATTCTTATCCCTTACTTTCTTATTCTTCTTTGTTGATTTATTAGGTTCAATCCTCAAAATTGACAAAGATATTAGCGAAATATTTGCATATATCTTATCCGGTATCATAATTGCAGCCGCCTGCTATTTTATATGCAGACATAATCCTAAAAGTGTTTGGTATGTGCCGATAATTGCTAATATTCCAGGCATTATTTCAGCAATCGTTGAACCGATTTTCTGGATAACCTATCTCTGGATATTAATATGCGGCGGATGGGTATTATCAGTAATTGCTGCGATCATAGGTGCAAAACTCGGACAAGGTTCTAGTCTAAAACCTAAAATGAACTGATTGATGAATAGGGGCTTGAAATGACAGTTTTTGTTTAAAGAGATTGCGAGTTTCAGCCCCAAAGCCAAGAAAGCCTCAGGGGTCAGATCTCCAGGTTCCAGAAATCATAATCTACCCTCTTCCCAGCTTTCCTATTGGTGATTTAAAGATCTATCGGGAATAGGTTTGGTAGGGACAGGTCGCGACCTGTCACTACTGACAAAAAACCAGTCTCCAGGAAGGCATTGGTGCCAGGTCTTTCATTATTACATTTAACTTTTTTAATTATTTTCTGTAATCACGCTTGACGTTATTCACGTCATGCGTTATTATAGAACAGCATGATCAGATCATTCAAATGTGCATTCACGGAAGCGCTCTCAAAAGGCGATCGCGTCAAGCAATTTGTGAACATTGCCAAAGTTGCGCGGCGTAAGCTTCGACAGCTTGAGATCGCCGGCCGACTGGATGATCTGAGGGTGCCACCCGGCAATCACCTTGAAGCACTCAAGGGTGATCGCTCCGGTCAATACAGCATTCGTATCAACGAACAATGGCGTGTCTGCTTTCGTTGGACGGATGGGGGTGCAGAAAATGTGGAAATCGTTGATTACCACTAAGGAGAGTTTATTATGAGCAAGCTCGGACCTATTACTCCTGGTGAGATCCTCCTGGAAGAGTTTCTAAAACCCATGGCTCTTAGCCAGTACCGTCTGGCCAAGGAAATTGGCGTTCCCGCCCAGCGGATCAGTGAGATTGTCGCAGGGAAGCGTTCGATCACGGCTGATACCGATTTACGGTTATGCCGGTTCTTTGGTCTGTCCAACGGCTATTGGCTGCGCGCTCAAGCTGCCCACGATACGGAAGTTGCAGAGCGCACTCTCAGCTCATCGCTAAAGAAGATCAAACCTTGGTCCACAACTGCCGCCCAACTGGATGCATCAGCCAATGCCCGTACTTCGCACGGTTGAGCTTCCCCGTTATGTTTAATCAGGAATAGTAACAACCATTGAAAGTGATCAAAAGGTATTGGTACCAGGTCTTACATTATTACATGAATAAGGATAAAGATGAGATGCCGCAGTGTTGGGGATGGTCCGAATGTAGGGGCACAGCGTGCTGTGCCCTCTTATCCTGATGCAGGGGCGCGGTCATCGCGCCCAATTTCGCATCTTGAATCATTGATTATAAGAGGGGCGGGATAACCCCGCCCCTACGCCAGAATATGTCTTTCGCCAATAAAAATAAGAAGCTATCGGGGTCCAGACTCCAGCTTCCGGAAATCATCATTGGGAATTTTATTCGGTGGTTGACTTCTTGATTTTATCAGCGCAATCACAAATCAACACCCAGGGAGTATTGTATTTCAGTGATCACGCCCTTGTTTACCTTGAATATAAACCCTTTTTTCTTTTTAAAGAAAGTCCCTCGGACAAAGATCCATTCATTTCCTTTCTGAATTATCGCCTTTGCATTTTGATCTGACAAAGAGCTGATCTTATAAATACTATCCAGAGCCTCCTGAAGGGATTCAGCATCTTTTTGGGAATACAACCTGAAATCATTTTTTATAATACTTTTCAGATTGGGCATCGGTTTACTGGTTTCTGTTCCTTCCGGTTCCACAAAGGTAGCACCGATCTGAGCCAGTATGAATTTACCCATGCCGAACCTGGAACCATCGGCGCCTTCCCTGAATAAATCAACGAGGTAAACGGTAGCGGCAAACACTTTCCTCGCCCCGGATGACTCCACCCGGGTCGCGTCAACTCCGATCATTCCGGCAATCGCCTTCTGAATCGTTGCTTTTTCTTTTTCACTGATATTTCCAGCGTATACAGCTCCGGATAGCAATAGCATTGAAATCAATGCGGCCGATAAAATTTTCTTCATTGCTTACCTCCTGATCCAGTTTGCCTGTTAATTTAAAACCCAGCAAAACACGAACACCAC
>Ga0307378_10003976_pt1 | contig 21376 bp, 14 predicted proteins | sample UN1MG_FD_202238 | JGI IMG/M metagenome (GOLD analysis project Ga0307378, IMG submission 202238) | Soil microbial communities from Risofladan, Vaasa, Finland - UN-1 | ecosystem: Environmental > Terrestrial > Soil > Coastal area > Acid sulfate soil | place: Finland: Risofladan, Vaasa | collected... | reverse complement strand
GCGATAGATCAGCCCGGGCACTTGCTCGAATCGCCGGCGGCCGGCCAGCTCGTTCCACAGTGCGACGACGGCCCGTTCTCCGTCGCCGCGGATGCCGAAATCCGCCTGCGAATACTCGACGATCCGCCGGGCGAAGATCGAGAAGCCGACGCCGCCGAGCACGATCGGCGCGTTGCTTTGCGAGCGGATGTCCGTGATCGTTTCGCAAAACGCGGGCAGGAACCACTCGCCGCTGGGCCAGAAGCAGTCGTCCACGTTGCGCAGCGAAAGGCCGATCAGCCCGGGCCGGCGGTCGGCGAAGTAGTCGCGTATCGCCGCGCGGGGATCGTCCGCCAGGGCCAGATCGAGCAGCTCCACGTCGATCCCGGCCTGCCGTGCGGCGGCGGCCAGATAATCCAGCCCCACCGGCGCAATCGGCGGGACCATCCGGTTGGTGTTGATCAGGGTGAGCATGTTCTTGGCAAGGGGTACGCGATCGAGACCGTTCTGTCAAGATGCCGCCGGTCCGCCGCGTCTTGCTCATTTAGCCTCATTTAGCCGCCGGGATTGCCCGGCGCGTCTCTCGACGTGAAAATAGTCGCTGCCCGACGCGCCGGGCAAGCCCGGCGGCTAAATGATGCTAAATGATTCCAAATGATTTGCACCCGTACTTCCCTCTGCGAAGGAGACCCGTCATGACACGCCCCGACCGACCCGCGTCCTCTCAACTCAGCCGGCGAGAACTGTTGGCCCTTTCGGCGGCATTCGGCGGCACGTTCATGGCGGCCCAGGGCCTGGCGGCCGATCCTCCGGCCGAGAAACGGCCCATCGCCCAAACGCCCGGCAAACGCTACGACATGAAGAAGTCGATCAACCTCTGGGCGCTGCCGTATCCGGACAAGATGTCGTTGAGGGAATGTCTCCAGCTCTGCAAGGACGCCGGGTTCGACGGGGTCGAGATCAACTACAACCTGGAAGGCGAACTCTCGCCGGAGGCGTCCGAGGCGGACATTCGGGCGATCGGCGAAATGGCACGCAAGATCGGCATCGAGATCAGCGGGCTGTGCTCGTTCCTCTTCTGGCCGTATCCGCTGACGCACAACGACCCAGAGCGCCGCGCCGAGTCGTTGGAACTGGCGCGGAAGATGATCCGCGCGGCCTGGCTGCTGAAGACGCCCAACCTGCTGGTCGTGCCCGGGGCGGTCTACATCCCCTGGCTGCCCGACGAGCCGCCGGTCCCGCCCGAGGTCTGCGACCGCCGCGCCCGGGAGGCCGTCCGCCGGCTGATCCCCGAGGCCGAGAAGGCCGGCGTGTACCTGAACATCGAGAATATCTTCCTCAACGGCTTCCTGCACAGCCCGCAGGAGATGATCGAGTTCGTCGACAGCTTCGGCTCCGACCGGGTTCAGGTCCACTTCGACACGGGCAACATCATGCAGTACCACTTTCCCGAGCACTGGATTCCGCTGCTGGGCAAGCGGATCCGCAACGTCCACTTGAAGGAGGCGTCGAAGCGGGTCCACGAGTTCAACATCGACACCTTCCGCCCGCTGCTGGACGGCACGACCGACTGGCCGGCGGTGATCGAGGCCTTCGACCGGATCGGCTATCGCGGCTACCTCACGTTCGAGTACTTCAACCCCTTCCCCCACTGGCCCGAGTCGCTGATCTACCAGACCTCCGACGCGCTGGACCGGATGTTGGGGAGGAAGATCGGGTGATGAGAAAGGGAGATGGCTGCCTGGAAATCGAGCGGATTCGGGGCTGGGGGCTAGGGGCTGGGGGCTGGGGGCTGGGGGCTGGGGATTCGGGGAGTGGGCGATCCAACCGGTCGATTGCCGGTTGGTCGCAACGATCAGGGGCGTTCACGCCCCTTTCCGGCGCAGCCGGTATTAGGCCCGGCATTCATGCCGGGTGACTTTGCCTTGCCACCTCGCCCTGGAGAGGGTAAACTATACCCCAGATGCCGGTTGGGCGATATGCCGCCGGAAAGGGTCGTTCCTTGAGGGCAGTTCGATGAAATGGGAGGAGACACTGTCATGTGGAAGAGACCTTGGCTGATCGGTGTGGTGTTGGCGGCGGCAATCGTCTCATGGAATGGGTTGCCGAGCTTCGCCCAGGCAGCGCAGCCGGGTGCGGCGGCGGGCGCGCCGAGCGTGGCTGTTTCGCCTCACTTCGGTCCGCGACGCATGAGTACGGAAGGCGTCGAGCCTGAGACAGCGATCTTGACCAGACAGCCACCCTCGGCTGTCGAGCCGATGGGTACTTCGATTGCAGAGTCTGCGGCTGTGGCAGGAACACCGCCGCCGTCGTACGATCCTTTCTCGCCACTGGCCGAAGAAGACCCGTTCGGCCCCGGGGCGTCGGAATCCGAGGACGACAATCCGTTTGGCGAGAAGAAACCGGACGCCGGCAAGGTGCTCCGGGCCTTGGGGAGAGCTTTCCAGTTGGACGTGGAGCCGTACGAGGAAACGGACGAGGACGACCTGGAAACCGATCCCGCTCCCTTCTTCGAACCGAGCCGGCCGCACGAGGCGGATCCGTTCGGCGAGTTCGAGCCGTCGGAGCATAATCCGTTCGGTTCCTCATCGGCCTTCTACGGGCGCGGCACGGAAAAGTCCCCGAAGCGGCACGTGCCGGCAACCACCGGCGGCAAGCTCCGCTCGGGGGTGAAGGCCATCGAGGAGGCGCTGGACCAGCGCACCAAGCTGGAATTCATTGAAACGCCGCTTCACGACGTGGTCGACTACCTGCGCGAGCGTCACAAGATCTGCATCGTAATCGATCAGCAAGCCCTCGCTTTGGTCGGCATCGCGTCGGATCAGCCGATCACGGTGAATATCAGAAAGTTGCCGCTCCGCCTGGCGTTGGACCTGATGCTTCGAGATTTCGACCTGATCTGGACGATCCACAGCGACGTGTTGCTGATCACCACGCCGGAAATGGCCGAGATGATGTTGACCACCAAGGTCTACGACGTGGCCGACCTGGTCGTCTGCCGCGACGCGAAGGGCAAGCTGTGGGAGGACTATGATACGTTGATCGACGTGCTGCAAACTACCATCGAACCGATGAGCTGGGACGTCGTCGGCGGGGCCGGCTCGGCCAGCGGCGGCACGTTCGATACGGCCAAGGTCCTGGTCGTCTTGCAGACCTATCGCACCCATCGGCAGATCGCCGGACTGTTGAAGAAGCTGCGCCGCGTTGCCCAGGAACACCCCGGCAACGGCAAGCCGCCGCGGCGAAATCGGTCGCCCGGGGGTTGTTTGGAATTCTCCACAATCCCGGTCGTGGGGTGAGGCGTCCGGTGGAAGGCCGTAGGTCAGGGCTTGCCCTGACGCTTGCGCGGTCGAATGTCACAAAGATGTTCCATCAGGACAAGCTTGCGCGGTCGAGTGTTATGAGGAGGTTCCGTCAGGGCAAGCCCTGACCTACGTGGACTTTCTGCCATTGGCCGTTGAGGCGTTTGGCGGAGACGGGCAGCGACGTGCCGAGGCTTTGGGCGAATTGGGAGACGCGGTACTCTTCGAGCATCCAGCGGAAGTGCTCCAGCTCGGGATCGCGCACTTGCAGCGGCTCGTTTCGCCGGGCCTGCTCTTCATAGGCTTGCCAATGGCCTTGGATCTCTTCGCAGGCGGCCAGATCGCGATCGAGGCCGCCGCTGCGCAACCGCTGAATCCGCACGCCGATCGCTCGAAAGTACCGCGGATAGTACACCAGCCATTGCCAAGGCGTCGACGTCAGGAAACCCGGCCCGGTCAGCCGGTCGATCTGCCGGCGCATGTCGTCGACGGCCCGTTGCAGGCGCGGCGATGAGGCCTCGTCGATATCCAGCCGGGCCTGGTGAAACGCCTGCCAGAGTCCCGGCAGCACGGCGGCGATCTCTTGCACGGCCACGCCCAGATGCCGCCTCGCTTCGCAGACCATGGCGTCGTAGTCCGCCCGGGTACGAGGTAGCTTTTCCTCCGGACGCAGCGCCCGGTGTGCGATCAGTTCGGCCAGCGACTCGCGCAGATCGAAGCCCGGCAGCAGCGAGGCGTATAGCAGCATCTCCTCCATGCCGGGGAACCAGGCCACCTGGGCGCGGATCTCCCGCCGGGCGTCGAGCAAGAACAGCCGGGCCAGCCCCCGCTGCGATTGCCACGCGGCCTGCTGCGGCGAGTCGGCCAGACGCAATGCCACCGAATCGCCCATATCGACCAGCATCGGATGGCACTTCAAAGCCAGGTGGTCGCGGCGAATCTCGACCTGCTCGGGCAGCTCGTCGAAATCCCAGGCGAGCAGGCCGTCGCGGCACCAGCGGGGATCGTCCAACGTGGCAAGCTGCTCCGAGACCAGCTCGCCGAGTTGCCCGCGGACTTGATTCAGGTCCCGCCCCTGGGCGATGACCTCGCCCTGGTCGTCGACCACGCGTACGTTCATCTGCAATTCCGGCGGGATTCGATCGAGCCGGAAATCCCCGGGCGTGACCCGCGCGCCGCCGATTCGCCCGAGCGTAGCGGCCACGGCCGAGAGCATGTCGCCTTCGCCGAAGCGAATCTCCGCCGCCACTTGCCGGGCCGTGTCGGGGGCGGGAACGAACTTCGTCCGCAACGGCTTGGGCAACGACTTGATCAGCGCCGTGATCTTCTGCCGACACAAGCCGGGCACCAGCCACTGCAAACGCTCGGGGCTTAGCTGGTTGACGGCCTCCGGCGGCACGTCGACGTGAACACCGTCGCTGGGCGAACCCGGCTCGAAGCGGTAGTCCAAGGGCAGTTCCATGTGGCCCGTATCGACCGCGTCGGGGAAGCCGTCGCCGTCGAGCGGCTCGTCCTGCGGCTCGAGCAGGTCCTCGCGCGACATGAACAACAGCCGCGGGTCGTCGCGCGCGGCCCGGCGGCGCCAGGTCTCCAGTCGGGCGGCGTCGTAAACGTCCTCGGGAATCCGGCGCTCGTAGAACTCAAAACGAGCCCACTCGCCCGAGAGCAGGTCGCGGCGCCGCAGTTTCCGCTCCAACAGATCGAGTTCGACCACCAGCGCCTGGTTGTGTTGCAGGAAGTCGGGCTTGAGGCGGATATCGCCCTCGACCAGCCCCTGGCGGATCAGCAGCTCGCGAGCCGTGGCGGGGTCGATCGGTCCCAGTGCCACGGACCGTCGCGGCACGATGATCAGGCCGAAGAGGCTCACCCGCTCGAACGCCCTGGCCGACCCGCTGTCGGCGTCCCAATGGGGTTCGCTGTAGGTGCGGTGGACGAGGTGTTCGGCCGCCGGCTCGATCCAGTCGGGGTCGATCTTCGCGCAGGTCCGCAGATAGCGCTTGGTGGTCTCGACCAGTTCCGCGCCGACGACCCACTTCGGCTTGCCGGCGAAAATGCCCGAGCCGGGCCAGAGGTGGGCCTTCGTCCCGCCGGAGCCGGTGTATTCGTAAGTCGCCAGGCGGCACGCGATGTTGGCCAGCACTCCCGTGAGGATGGCCCGATGGATCGGCTCGTACTCGTCTTTGCGGCGGTGCGTTTTCAGGCCGGCCTCTTCGACCAGCCCGGTCAGTTGCCGGTGGATGTCGACCCACTCCCTCATGCGGTTGTACGAGAGGAAGTTCGTCCGGCAGGCCCTGCGAAGCTGGTTGCGGGAGAGTTCGTGCCGCAGCTTCTGGCAGAAGTCCCAGAGCTTCAGGTAGGCCAGGAAGTCGGAGTCCTCGTGGGCGAACTGGGCATGGGCCTTATCGGCCGCTTCTTGCTTTTCGACGGGCCGCTCGCGGGGATCGCGGATTTCCAGGACCGAAGCGATGATCAGCAGTTCGCTCAAGCAGCCGTGCTCGTCGGCCGCGAGGATCATCCGTCCGATGCGGGGATCGACCGGCAGTTGGCTCAGCCGCCGTCCCAAGGGGGTCAGCTCTTGACGCCCGTCGATCGCGCCGAGTTCGAAGAGCGTCTTGAAGCCGTCGCGCACGGCCGCCGGACGGGGCGGGTCGAGGAACGGAAACCGCTCGATCTCGCCCAGCCGGAGCGATTTGGCCTGCAGGATCACGGCGGCCAGGTTGCTCCGCTGGATTTCCGGCGGCGTGAAGCGCGGGCGGCTCTCGAAATCCTCTTCGCTGTAGAGCCGCACGCAGATGCCCGGCCCGATACGCCCGCAGCGTCCCTTGCGTTGTTCGGCCGAGGCCTGAGAGATCGGTTCGATGGGCAGGCGTTGCGTCTTCGAGCGGGCCGAATAGCGGCTGATCCGCGCCGTGCCGGGGTCGATCACGTAGCGGACACGCGGGACCGTCAGCGACGATTCGGCCACGTTCGTGGCGATCACGATCCGCCGTGGTCCCGTGGTGCGGAAGATCCGCTGCTGTTCGCTGCCCGGCAGCCGAGCGTAAAGGGGCAGGATCTCGACCGGCGGCTTGCGGCCACCGCCGGCGGTGAGATGTCCTCGCAGCACTTTGGCCGTTTCGTGGATGTCGCGTTCGGTGGGCATGAAAATCAGCGTATCGCCCGGCCCTTCGCGCGACAGCTCGTCCACCGCCGCGACGACGGCCCCGAGCCAATCGCCCTCGCCCTGCTCCTCGTCGCAGCCGAGCGGCTGGTGGCGGACCTCGACCGGATAGGTCCGCCCGCTGACCTCGATGATCGGCGCGGGACCTTCGCTCGAGGCGAAGTGCCGGGCGAACCGCTGGGCATCGATGGTGGCCGAGGTGATGATCAGCTTCAAGTCGGGCCGCTTCGGCAGCAGACGCTTGAGGTAGCCGATCAGGAAGTCGATGTTCAGCGACCGTTCGTGGGCCTCGTCGATGATGATCGTGTCGTAGCGTTCGAGGAAGCGGTCGCCCTGGGTTTCCGCCAGCAGGATGCCGTCGGTCATCAGCTTGACGTAGGTGTCCGATCCGGTGACGTCGGTGAAGCGGATCTTGAAGCCCACCTGCTGCCCCAAGGGGACGCCCAACTCCTCGGCGATGCGGGTGGCGACGGCCCGGGCGGCGATGCGGCGGGGCTGCGTGTGGCCGATCATGCCGGTGGTGCCGCGGCCGAGTTCCAGGCAGATTTTCGGCAGTTGAGTCGACTTGCCCGAGCCGGTCTCGCCGCAGACGACCACGGCGGGGTGCGAGCGGATGGCGTCGGCGATCACTTGCCGCTTTTCGGCGATCGGCAACTCTTCCGCATAGCTGACCGGGGGAAGCCCCTCGCGGCGTTTTTCGGCCCGGGCGACCGAGGCCTCCACGTCGCGGAGGAGCCGAACGAGCCCGTGATCGTCCGGCTGCCCTGTCTCGGCGCGTTGTTGCAGGGCGCGGAGCCGCCGGCCGAGCCGATGCCGATCGGCCACCATGGCTTGGAGGATCTGCTCTTCGGCTTGGCGGAGAGGCGTTTTCATGCGGATCGTTTGTAGTGACCCGAAAACTGGGGACTGGCTCCGTCGAGATACGATCCTCCAGCACTGTTTCGCGCTGCCGACGGTGCCTGTCCCCATTTTCGGGCGGCGACTGCGGGACCCCGTGGAAAAAGGGGACAGGCACCGAGCCGGCAGCGCTTTTCCGCGACTCTTAGACGATTTGCGGCTCGGAGCCAGTCCCCATTTTCCACTGCCCGCTTGCAGTTCAGCAATGAAGTGTATCAGACGATCGCCAACCCGTCATGGCCGCTTGCATTCGGGGGACTTCCGGCTATGGTGGTAATGGGAATCGAGTCTGGGACGTCACGGTGGGTGGCACGCCCTGAGGAACGAAGGGCGTGGTACGTCGGGAAAACACGCCCTTCGTTCCTCAGGGCGTGCCACCCCGGAGTTCGAAGGAGAAACACGATGCTGCGCGATCATTCTCGATGGTGTACATTGTCGACGGCCCTGCTGTCGTTGTTGCTGACGCAGGCCGGGACCCTTGCGGCCGAAGGGGAAACGGCCGTGGCGGAGGCTGCCGAGGGTCCGGCGGTCCGCGTGCTGGTGGCGTATTATTCGATGACCGGCAATACGGCCCGTGTTGCCCAGGGCGTGGCCGAAGGCACCCAGCGCGTGGGCGGCGTCGTGGCGGTCGTCAAGAAGGTCGACGAGGTCTCGAAGGAGGACCTCGAAGCCGCCGACGCCATCGTCCTGGGCTGCCCGACCTATTTCGCCAACATCCCGGGCAGGATGAAGGTCGTGATCGACGACTGGAACTGGAAGATGAAGGTGGATTTCACCGACAAGATCGGCGGCGCGTTTTCGACCGGCAGCGGGCAGGTGGGCGGAAAGGAGCACGTGGTCACGTCCCTGCTGCTGTTCATGATCAACAATCGCATGCTCGTGGCCGGCCCGCTCTATCAAGACGAGGAAGGCGACGACAAATGGGCCGAGTCGGGCGCCGCCGCCATGACCGGGCCGCTCGATCCGGGCGTCAGCGACAAGGAACTCGACGGCGCCCGACGACTCGGAGAACGTATGGCACGGCTGGCGAAAAAGATACGGGCGCGATGACGGCTCGCAACTTCGAAAGGGCCGGGTCCCACTATCCGTCGGCGGCAAGCGTCCGTCAAACTCGATCGGCGAACCGCCGGGCCTGACCGGCCAGATCGACGCCCACCGATTCGCTCCAGGCCGCCAACAACCGGCGGAACGCGCGGCCCGGTTTGCCGTCGCCGATCGGGCGGCCGTTGAAACGCGTGACCGGCAGCAGGCAGAAGGGCGTACTGACCAGCAGGACTTCCTCGGCCGAGGCCACGTCCTCCGGCGTCAGGTTATGCCAGCCGGTAGGAATGCCGAGCCGTTGGGCCAGTTCCCACACCACACTCAGGCTGATCCCGCGGAGGATTCGCTCCGACGGAGGCGAGATCAACCCCTCGCGGGAATCGAAAACGAGCACGTTCGCGGTGGACGTTTCCGTGACCAGACCTTCCTCATCCAGCAGCAGCGCCCGGGCACCCGGTTCCGCGGCGGCTGCGCGGCGGTCGGCCAGATAGTAGTGCATGCGGCTGCGGCACTTCAACTCCGGCGGCCACGAGTGGGGCGAGACCTGCCGTACGTCGCTCACTACCAGCGATTCGCCGCGCTCGTACTTCTCTGCCCAGGATCGAAACGGCAACGGGTACGTGTGCAGGCAGACGGTCGGCTTTTCCGTGGGAGAAGGCGAAAAAGCCGCGTAAGGCCCGGGCGTGACGAAGATCGACAGTCCCAGGTCGTCGCCCGGGTCCAACAACCGATGGTTGCGGCGGACCAGTTCCCGGCCGACCTCGGCGAACCGATCCATCGTCATTCCCGGGTCGATCTGCACGATCCGCAGCGACTGCTCCAACCGGGCCAGATGCGATTCGAGCCGAAACAGTTGCCCTCCGAAGGTCCGCAACTGTTCGGCGACCGTCGCCCCCAGCACGAATCCGACGTCGCCGATCGACACGGCCGCATCGCGGGCGGGGATCCATCGACCGTCGAAAAACGCTTGGGGCTCGTTCATGGTTGCACAAACTATGAGTGCGGGAGCCCGAAAATGGGGACACATTTTCCACTCGCCGCTTACGGTTCAAGATGGTTATACCCTACACCATTCTCGCCGGGACGCCAAGGCGCGATGGCAGCCGTCTTGCTCCGCAAGATGAGCCACGTCTCGCGGAGCGAGACGGCTACTCTGGCTCGAGGAAGCAGTACGAGCCCAGCCGGCAGCGGAGTCCCGGGTCGGCCGCGTAACGGGCCCAGTCGTGATTCCGACCCACCGTGGAGGTCACGTTGAGCACGTCGATGTTTTCGGTGCATCCGCAACCTGCCGGCCCGGCGTATCCCATGGCCTGCGGGCCGCCGCGGCCGTACATCAAGGGATACCACTTCAAGACCGGATCGCGACGGTTCTTGGTGACCAGGATGCGGTCGACCTGCGAGAGGGCCAATCCGTGGCGCCGGCCCGGCCACAGCCAATCGGCGTCGGCCGCGGCCGCCACCAGCACCGCACGCCGGATCGGTTGCGACTGCGGCACGTCCTGCCGGCAAAGCTCCCTGCCCGCCAATCGACCCCCGCCCAGCAGGTGCAGCGCCCCGGTGATCACGCGGGCGCCGAAGCTGTACCCGACCAACGTGACGGGCACGTCCCCTTCGAGGCGGTCGAGACATTCCGCCAGATAGTGACTCTGCGCGTTGGCGTAACAGGCCTTGACCTGGGCGTCGCGGCGGGGTCCCCCGCGGACCCGGTCGGCCGGCCAGGACCAGATCACGAACCGAAACGGGCAGCCCGCGGCCTGTTGTCTTATGCGGCGCTCGAGGAGCCGGCCGTCTCGGACCGCCGCGGACGCGTCCGCATGGTTCCCATGGACGAACACGATCGTCGGAATCGGTTCGCCCGTGCCGTGGAAGAACTCCTCGCTGTCGGCGCGCTGCCAATCGCAGCCGTCGTGCAGACGAAAATAGCCGATCTGCCGCTCGGGCGCATCCGGGACTGCGTTGCCCGTTTCCGGGACTGCGTTGCCCGTTTCCGGGACTGCGTTGCCCGTTTCCGGGACCAGGGAGTGCGGTGCCGATCGGGTGTTGATCAGCCAGACCTCGCCGCACGCGTCATCGGCGGCCGTCGCCGGCGCGACCGACACAATCGCTACGCCGCCGATCGCCAACAGCGCGGCGGCCCACGCCGTGCTTTGCCAAGAGCGCTTTGCGGTCGTGCAGTGCATCTTCAGGAAGAACGCCCAGTTACGGCTCAAAGCTTACGCAACCCAGACAAGTGTAGCTCCTGTTTATCATGACGTGTCGAAAAAAAAAGACGCAGTTGAAAAAAACCCGCACGTTGCATTTGCACATCATCCAGCGTGGTGTAGAGTTGACGTGACAACAGCCCGACGAGGGAACGTGTACGTTTCGATTGGAGATCCGAATCATGAAGAAGCTATTGATACTGACGGCTCTACTGATGCTGACCAGCGGCGCGGTAGGTTGCCGTTGCCTGGATTGGCTCTGCTGCCGCAGGCCGGCCGCGCCCTGCCCACCGCAGGCGGTGACGTTCGACGGCGGATGTCCTCCCGGCGGGATGCCCCAAATGCAAATGATGGAACCCATCCCCGGCGGGTAATCGCCGAGACATTCTCCTCCCGGCAGTGAGCGGTCATCGCGCGCCGGCCGTGCCATCCTGAACGCGGCCGACCGCGATGGTCGCCTCCGGCAGCACCAGTCGAGGATCTGCCAGGTCGAGCCGGTACATGATCTGGTTGTAGTCGTATCGAGGCGTCTTGTCCGCGTTGCCCGAAAAGGTGGTGACGTAGGTGCCCTCGAAGAAGATCATCCGGCCGCCCTGCTTGTCGAACATCGGGTGCTGCTTCGGGTTGTAGAAGCTGTAGCGCTCGTGCGTGAGGATCTTTCGGGCGTAGACCCACGGACCCTCGGGTGCGTCGGCCTCGGCGTACCAGACTTCGCCCAACTGGGACGTGCCGCCGACCTCCACGGCGATCATCACCCAACGATGCCGGTAGGCGTTGAAATAGACCGAGCCGCGATGGGCCGCGACCGGTTTGCCCGTCTGCACGTCTTGGAGCTTGAGCCACGCCTCTTCCCGCTCCAGCCGGCCGGCCTTGATCAGATCGGCCTGTTGCACGGGTCCGACCGACGGCGTGTTTCTCTTCCAGGCGTATCGAAGCTTCCCGTCCGCGGACCGGTCGAGTTCGAGCGGTTCGCGGCGGCTGTTTTCCTTCAGGCAGGTGAACGCCTCGTAGCTCGAAAGCCGTTTCAACTGCTCCGGATCGGCGCGGACGCGTACCAGCGGAAACGGATCGGCGAAATAGACGTACTCGATCCCGTCGACGGTGTGCTTGAAAGGATGGCCGTCGGGAAACGCCGGGGCGTCCATGTCGAACTCGACGACCTTCTCGAACTGCTCTCCGGCAGGGTCGAACTCGACCAGCCCCCGCTCGTAGACTTCGAGAAAGCCTCGCACTTTCGCATATCCGGCAAACATCCGCCCGCGCCCGGCCCCGTCGCCGAGCACCACCAGGCCGGAGAGCCAGGTCGGTCCCTGTCCGGGCATTCGGGCCGTTTCTTTCGCAAAGCCCTTTTCGTCGAGAAAGTACTCCAGGTCAACGCCCAGTTCGGGATCGAGCCCTCCGTCGCTTGGCAACCGGGAAACGGCACCGGGGACGTGGAAATTGCCCAACGGATAGCCGGGCCGGTTCGTGTCGCCCCAGAACCAGTAGATCTTCCCGCGGTAGACTGCGCTGAGCACGCTGTCGGAACCGAACACCAGACCGTTGAGAAGCGGACGCTTGATGGGCACTCGCTCCCCGACCAGCAGGCTGTCGCGATAGATCCCCGCGCCGGTCACCCGATAGAGCCGCTGGGCGATATTGATCCGCTTAATCTCGAGCCGCACGCTGCCGCCTTCGGTCACTTCGACGGCCTTGCCGCGATATCCGAAGCCGTCTTTGGGGAATTCGTACCCGTGGCTCTCGACGTGAAAGAACACCGACCGGTCCATCAGCCCCGGTTCATAGAAGGCGACGATCCCGTTGCTGTCGGTCCAATAGCGAACGTTGTCGACCGTCCGCAGTTCCACCAGCGGCGCGCCCCGGCCGGTCTGTTCGTCGACGATCTCGATCTTGAAGAACTTGCCGGACTCGGTGGCCGGTTCGGCGGCCGGTTCGGCGGCCAAGAGGCAGGTCAATAGCATCGAGGCAGTCGTCAGCATGATGATGCTCCTCCTTCTCTCGTTTCGAAGCTCCAGTCGTAATGGGATGAAACGCCACCTCGCAGGGGCTAAACTGGTGGTTCATTAACAAACACCAGTTTTTCACCCCGGGAGGTGGCGATGAGCACGTTGGCGTTAGGATGGGACGTTCACCGGAAGTTCAGTAAGGTCAGTTTACAAGAGATGACCACCGAAGGCCAGATTGGCGTCGTCGAGTGGGCTCGCCTGGAGCATTGCGACCGTCAGGCGATGCGGCATGGCTTAGCAAGTGTATGTCGTTTGGAGCAAGGGAGAACCTTACACGGAGACGCCCCCGCCTCGACCGGGGTCGCATGGCGAAAACCGACAAGCGAACTCCGGCAGGAGGGAAAACAAAACTGCGAAAACGACTTTGCGACCGGACCAGCCCCGCCACCCTATGGTCCGCCGCCGGCGTCAGGCCGTCGGCCAGACCCGTTCGTAATTGGGCCGTCCGGGCCGCATACCCATGTTGTGCCGGGTGGGTGGCTGTGGTCGACGAATTGCCGCAGGCGAACCGCTACATGTATTGCAGCCACATCGGGTTTATCGCAGTTGGGCCACAAGCTGATGAAGTCCGTAGGGTGGGCACTGCCCACCAACTTTCTTAATCGCAATGAACCCCTGGTGGGCGGTGCCCACCCTACTTTTCGCGCCCCGCTTTCTCGTTCGCGTTCGGCCGCTCGATCCTGTAACATGGAGGTTTGCGGACTCCGTGTTATCGAGGAAACGAGACGTGTCGAGATACCTTCAAGCCGTTGCCTGGGTTCTGCTGTTTTCCGCCGTTGGTTACGCCGCCGAGTTGCCGGCGGTCTGCTGGCCGCTTTGGCGGGGGCCGCATTCCATTGGCAGTACGAACTCCGGCACGTACCCGGTGAAATGGACGGCCGAGGACGGCCTGGCGTGGAAGGTGGAACTGCCCGGCCGGGGTTGCTCGACGCCTGTCGTGTGGGGCGATCACATCATCCTCACCGCGCCGATCGACGGGCAGGACGCCGTGGTGGACCTGGACCTCTCGGGCAACACGCGCTGGCAAACCGCCCTGGGACCCCAGCGACAAGGCAAGCACCGCAACGGCTCGGGCTGCAACCCGTCGGCGGTCACCGACGGCGAGTTCATCTTCGTCTATTACAAGAGCGGCCGGTTGGCGGGCCTGGATTTCGCCGGCAAGGTGCTGTGGCAGACGAACCTCCAGGAGCGCTTCGCCAAGGACACGCTTTTCTGGGACGTCGGCACCTCGCCCGTCGTGACCGACAAGCACGTGATCGCCACGATGATGCATGCGGGCGAGTCGTTCCTGGCGGCCTTCGACAAGCCGACCGGCAGGCTGGCCTGGAAGGTGTCGCGGAACTACGACTGTCCGATCGAGGGCGACCAGAGCTATGCCACGCCGATCGTCATCGAGCACGACGGCGCCCAGGCGATCCTGGTATGGGGGGCCGAGCACGTGACGGCCCATCGTGCGACCGACGGCCGGCTGCTGTGGTCCTGCGGCGGTTTCAATCCCGATCGCAAGACCTTCTGGGTTTCCGTGGCATCGGCGGTCGTTGCCGGCGACGTGGCGGTGGTGCCGTACGGCCGCGGCACGCACCTCTGCGGCGTGCGACTCGGCGGCGCGGGCGACGTGACCGAGACCCACCGCCTTTGGACGCGGGACGACGTCGGCGCGTTCGTGCCCACTCCGGCGGTCTACGAAGGGAAGGTCTATCTGCTGGGCGACGGCGGCGAAGTCGCGTGCATCGACCCGGCGACCGGCGCGACGCTCCGGGCCGGCGCCCTGCCCGAGCACCGGATGAACTACTACGCCTCGCCGACGATCGCCGGCGGCAACCTCTACGCCGCGCGAGAAGACGGCGTGGTCTACGTGGCCCGGCTGACGGGCGGCTTCGAAGTGCTCTCGGAAAACCCGATGGACGAGCAGATGATCGCGTCGCCGGTCCCGGTCGCCGGTCGCCTGCTGTTGCGGGGCGCGCAGCACTTGTTTTGCGTCGAAGCGCCGTGAATACCAAACCACAGATGAACGCGGATGAACACAGATGGAAGAAGATAGGAGATCGGAAGACAGGTTGCGAGCGCGGAGCACTCGGATTTGGCGGATCCGTCTTACTCCTTACCTGCCTTACTTAATCTGCGTTCACCTGTGTTCATCTGTGGTTTCCTTGTCCACCTGAAAACCACAACGTAGTCTTGCCGCAACGCGGGTTTACATTCAGGCCCTAAGCTGGTAAAGTCGGGATGGTCTGCCTTCGTCAACGGATAGGAACCGCGAACAAGTGTCACGGAACGCCAAGATGCCAGCAAAAAGCCCAGACGAAAAAATCCGACTGACCATCCCTCTGCCGGGGAACGTCGCCAAACGGCTGGAACTGGCCGCGGCAACTCAGAAGCGGGCCGCGGCCGACGTCGTGGTCGCATTGCTGGAGAAGCACCTGCCTCACTTGGACTCGGGCAAGAAGAAGCCGATCCCGTACGCTTAGGGGCCGTCGACCATGAGTACGCCTGCCGACAATTTGCCCGCCGCCGTGGCCCGGCACGGCATCGAACTGCCGGAGGCGCAGGTCGCCCTGCTCGAGCGGTATTGCGAGTTGCTGTGGCAGTGGAACGCCAAGATCAATCTCACGCGGCACACCGACTACGAGAAGTTCGTCGCCCGGGATCTGGTCGACAGCCTGGCCTTCGCCGAGTTCCTCCAACCCGGAGAGAAAATCCTCGACGTGGGCACCGGCGGCGGCGTGCCGGGCGTGGTGCTGGCGATCGTGCGGGGCGACCTGGACGTCTGGCTGTGCGAGTCGGTGGGCAAGAAGGCCCGGGCGGTCGCCGACATCGTGGAGAAACTCCGGCTGCAAGTACCGGTCGTCCGCGGCCGGGCCGAAGACGTGCTGACGGAAGAACACTTCCAGACCCTGGTCCTCCGCGCCGTGGGCCGGCTCGGGAAACTGCTCACCTGGTTCGGGCCCCGCTGGGACGCCTTCGACCGGATGCTTTTGATCAAAGGCCCCTCCTGGGCCGAAGAACGCGGCGAGGCCCGGCACCACGGTCTGCTGCGGGACCTGGAGCTGCGCAAGTTGACCAGCTATCCCCTGCCCGGCACCGGTTCGCAAAGCGTGTTGTTGCAGATCCGCCGGAGCAACCGCCCGTGAACGACCCTCGACTCCTGATCCGCGTCGGCCACAGTCCCGATCCGGACGACGCTTTCATGTTCTATGCCTTGGCCAAGGAGAAGATCGATACGGGCGGCTATCGCTTCGAGCACGAGTTGGTCGACATCGAAACGCTCAACCGCAGGGCGTTCTCCGGCGAGTTGGAGCTGACCGCGGTGAGCCTGCACGCCTACGCCCACCTAAGCGACCGCTACGTGCTCTGCAACTGCGGGGCCAGCATGGGTGATCGATACGGCCCGATGGTCGTCGCCCGAGGGAAGCGCCCTTTGGACGAACTGGCCCGGGGCACGATCGCGGTGCCCGGCACGCTGACCACCGCCTATCTGGCCCTGCGGATGTGCCTGGGCGTGGACTTCGACCACATCGTGGTGCCGTTCGACCGCATCCTCGACGTCGTGGCCGCCGGGCACTACGAGGGCAAGACGATCGACGCCGGGCTGATCATCCACGAGGGCCAACTCACCTACGCCGAGCAGGACCTCGAACTGATCCTCGATACGGGCCAGTGGTGGTTCGACCAGACGGGCCTGCCCTTGCCGCTGGGTGCCAACGCGATCCGCAAGGGTCTCGGCCGCGAGGTGATCCACGACGTACACCGGCTGTTGTTGGCCAGCATCCGCTACGGTCTGGAACACCGCGAGGAGGCCCTGAATTACGCCCTGGGTTTCGGCCGCGGGCTGGACCGCGCGAAGGCCGACCAGTTCGTCGAGATGTACGTCAACGACTGGACCCTCGATTTCGGCCCCCGCGGCCGCCAAGCCGTCGCCGAGCTGTTGGCCCGCGGCCACGCAGCGGGCGTCATCCCCAAGCTGGTGAGGCCGGAGTTCGTGCAGTAGCTCTTCCGGGAGATTCCGCCACACGCCTGGTGATCGTTGGGGCGGGTGACGCACCGTCGACAATGAAGAAGGCCCGGCCGGAAGTTCATCCGGCCGGGCCCTGGTTTGTCTTTGTTGGCAGCGACTTGCCTCAATATCCGGCTTTTTGGACCGCTCCACAGTTCTTTTCTGCGCCGACGGTAAATCGGCGAGTTCTAAGCAATCCTTAGAAAGGAGGTGATCCAGCCGCAGGTTCCCCTACGGCTACCTTGTTACGACTTAGTCCCAATCGCGGAGTTTCGATTCGGCGCTTACGTCCCTTGCGGGTTCGCTCGGCGACTTCGTCGACCCCCCACTTTCGTGGCTTGACGGGCGGTGTGTACAAGGCTCAGGAACACATTCACCGTAGTATGCTGACCTACGATTACTAGCGATTCCGGCTTCATGCAGGCGAGTTGCAGCCTGCAATCCGAACTGGGGCGCGTTTTTTGGGATTTGCTTGCTCTCGCGAGTTTGCTTCCCTTTGTGCGCGCCATTGTAGGACGTGTGCAGCCCTGATCATAAAGGCCATGAGGACTTGACGTCATCCCCACCTTCCTCCGGTTTAACACCGGCAGTCTCGCTAGAGTCCCCGACATTACTCGCTGGCAACTAGCGACAAGGGTTTCGCTCGTTAAGGGACTTAACCCGACATCTCACGACACGAGCTGACGACAGCCATGCAGCACCTGTGCAAGTTCCACCCAAAGGGCGTGGCCCCGGTTTCCCGGGGTTAATCCAAGCATGTCAAGACCAGGATAAGGTTCTTCGCGTAGCCTCGAATTAAGCCACATCCTCCACCGCTTGTGTGAGCCCCCGTCAATTCCTTTGAGTTTCAGCCTTGCGACCATACTCCCCAGGCGGAGCACTTAACACTTTCGCTACGGCAGAAAGCCTATGGAGGAGCCTTCTACCCAGTGCTCATCGTTTACAGCTAGGACTACCGGGGTATCTAATCCCGTTCGCTCCCCTAGCTTTCGTGCATCAGCGTCAGAAGAGACCCAGTGAGCCGCTTTCGCCACTGGTGTTCCTTAGGATATCAACGCATTTCACCGCTCCACCCTAAGTTCCGCTCACCTCTGTCTCCCTCGAGTCCGGCAGTTTTGAGCGCCATTCCTCGGTTGAGCCGAGGGATTTCACACCCAACTTGCCGGGCCGCCTACGCACCCTTTAAGCCCAGTGATTCCGAATAACGTTTGGACGGTTCGTCTTACCGCGGCTGCTGGCACGAACTTAGCCCGTCCTTCCTCTGAGGATTTGTCAAACCGGAGGGAGAACCCCCCGACATTTCATCCCCTCTGACAGCGGTTTACAACCCGAAGGCCTTCATCCCGCACGCGGCGTCGCTCGGTCAAGCTTGCGCTCATTGCCGAAGATTCTCGACTGCAGCCACCCGTAGGTGTCTGGGCAGTGTCTCAGTCCCAGTGAGCCGGGTCACGCTCTCACGCCCGGTACCCATCGTCGCCTTGGTAGGCCGTTACCCCACCAACAAGCTAATAGGACGTGAATCCATCCCAGGGCGGAATCACACCTTTGATCCGGAGATGTTATCCGGTATTACCTGCAGTTTCCCGCAGCTATCCCGGACCCCAGGGTAGGTAATCCACGCATTACTCTCCCTTTCGCCGCTGTCCGCCCCCCGAAGGGGGCTTCTCGCTCGACTTGCATGCCTAATCCACGCCGCCAACGTTCATTCTGAGCCAGGATCAAACCCTTCAATTAAATGTAGTCTTATCCGCTTTCACGGATGGTGAGCTACTCAAAAAGGTTCGTCCCAAGATGCCGGCCTTGAATCAACAGACCGACATCCGATCTTTTTCAGTCACCAAAGCCGGCTGAAAAATCAGAATTGAGGTTGTCACTACCGAATTGTCAAAGAACAAACCACTCGGCCAAGTGCGGTGCCGAGGCACACATCCCCAACCGAGACTCTTAATTCTATCGTTCCTTCGACACGTGTCAACGGCCTCTCTACAAAAATCTTTCCCGGCGGCGAGGAAATCCGTTTTTCTTGGCTTTTCTCCGCGTTGGCGCCCCGATTTTTTCCCTCTTCCCCCCGATTTACCGCCGCAAATCCTTGCCATCCGAGTTCCGAGGCCCGAGAGTGCCCCCCCACCGAAGGGGGCACCTGGTACCTAGACGAGCATGATTGGGCTGCGGCGCGGTCGGTCTTCGCCGCTTGCGGCTTCGCCCGCGCAACTACCGCTTCGGCGCCGGGCCCGGCTCGAATTTCCGGATCGCCACCGGCAGCGTGCCGGCGTTGAGCACGTCGACCAGATCGTTCACTTCCCGTGTGGTGAAGGAACCGGTGATTTCGGCACGATCGCGGATCGTGCTTTGGATAGAGGGGGCAGAGTAGAGTTTTCCGTTGAGGATGATTCCCATTTTGTAGGTCAAGTCCGTCACCCTGTCCGGAAGATGCTCTGCGGTCAAGCCGGAGAACTTCCTGGCGCCATCCCGGATGAACCGTAAACTGATGGAAGGATTCCCGGTCTTCGTATCATGAGAAGGTAGGGCAATCACCAGGTAGTCATCCGTGACCTTCAAATCGAATCTGTCTTTGTAAACCAGGATCTCCTCGATGGGTTTGCCGCCCGTCTTCTTGACACGCCTTTGAATTCCCTGGTACCCCGCTCCTTGGAAGCCCTGTTCCTGGCCTTCTTGAACAGGGACCCACCAACCCAACACCTTCCCATCCTTAGCGACCACGTGCTCTTGGTCATCGAGCGCACGCGCCAGTTTGCTCAACTCCTTGTGGCCCGAGGCGTTCTCGTCCGCCAGGATACGGAATTCCAGCGTGCCGGACATGCTCAGCATGCCTTCGACGTCAAGCTGGTCGGGTGAGAAGCTGATCACGATCCGCCGCTCGTCCAGCCGGCGGACGCGGGCTTTGCGGAACCCGCCGTGATTGAGGCGGCGATCGACCGCCGCGATCAGAGACTCCATCTCGGACGCGGTAATCGGCTCGTCGCGGAACGTGTCCGGGACGACCTCGTAAATCAATCGCGTCTCCGTCGGTTCGGCCGCAACGGCAACACTACCCGACAGCAAGATCCCGGCCAGCAAGATGGTGAGCCATTTCATCGTTTCTCCTTTCGGATGAGTAATCGAGCCCCCAGTCCCGAGCCCCCAGTCCCGAGCCCCCAATCCCGAGCGCCGCTTTCCCCGTCGGCAGCGGATGCACCCCACTGTGCCAAAGCATACGCTACTGGTTTTCTGAAGTAAACAAAGGCTCGATCAGGCTCCAGATTTCCTCGGCCATCATCCGGTGGCCGATGGCGTCGGGATGCGCGTCGATGCACGAATTGCGGTGGTCGAGAATCTCCGGTTTCAGGATCGTGTAGGGGGTTCCCGTGGCCGCCAGGCACTCCCCGCAGCGTTGGACCAGAGAATCCGACATGCTGGAAAGACTCACGGCGACCAGCACGATTCCTCGCTCGCGGCAGAGTTCGGCCAGACCGCGCAAGGCCGCTTCCATGTCTTTCCACTGGGGCGCGTCGGCACGGCAGAGCGTCTCGATCTCGTCCTTCCTTTCGTTTCTCCGCCTGAGGTGCTGCAGATACCGCAGGACGGCGGAATAGTCGGTCGCCCTCTGCCACAAAGCGGCCGGGAAGCCCTGTTCCTGCGGGGCCAACGGTCCGGAAAACAACAACTCCTTGCTGACTTGGGTCCTTCCTCCCGGCCGCGGAATGACGTCGTTTCCGTCGATATACAGAAGCAGCATATCCGGCTCGTAGCCGAGCCCTCGCTTCTTGAGCCACTCGAACTCGGTGCGCGTATTCCACGAGCCGACCCCTGCGACGACGACCTCCCAGTGGGAGCCTTGCCGGCGGAGCATCTCCTGGAGAACGGCCGGAAAGATCCGATCCGGCTCGACGCCCCATCCGAAAACCACGGAGTCCCCCAGGACCAGCAGGCGTTTTGTGCCCTTCGCCTTCTCATGGAACTCGGGCCAACGCAATCCTTCGCTGTTGATGTCCACGGCGACGCCTTGAAAGGTGTCCTGCAATCCCGGCTGGTGGATATAGGCGAAATCCTCGTCCTTCTGCATGAGTCTGAAATAGCGCGCGGTTTCCGTATAATAGACCATTCCGTGCGGATCCCAGCACCGGTAGACGATCTCGACGACCGACAGCGTCAACAACATGGCGCTGAAGGCCACGATGACCAGGCTGATCCGTCGCCTGGCGGAAACGGATGCCAGCTTGTGAAAGCAGAAACCGGCAATCAACAGCATGAAGCCCGCAACCAGAAGGATTACCCGGTCGTTCTGGGCCCGCATTTTCCCACCTTCCAGACGGATGAAATCCGCCAGCAGGCCGAAGAGCAGGACCGCGGTCCCGGGGATCAACAGGATCAGCCGATAGGCCCGCGGACCGCGCGAAGCGCGTCCTGGTGCCGTGCCGCATTGCTCTGCCATCGTCGACTCCTTTCGAAGCGGCCCCGGTCGCCCCTTACAACTTCAATCGATCCCGCGCGTAAACGAGGGATTTCCGGATGTTCTCGTCTTCCCGTTCGACCTGCGCCTCCAGCGACAGTCCGCTCACCCGCGGCAACGGCTCCGGCGAAGCGCCCCGGCGGATCGTTCTCAGCGTCCGGGCCAGATCGCGCCCGGGCACGTCGGCAAACGTCGCCCAATACTCCTCGGTCAGGCAGGGGACCTGCAACGGATCGCGGGTGATCAGTTCCAGGCTGAAGGGCAGGTCGGGCTTGGACTCGCGAAGGATGCGGACGATCTCGGGCAGGTCGAGCACCCCCTCGCCCAGCGGCACGTCGCCCAACAG
>Ga0307378_10003975_pt1 | contig 21381 bp, 14 predicted proteins | sample UN1MG_FD_202238 | JGI IMG/M metagenome (GOLD analysis project Ga0307378, IMG submission 202238) | Soil microbial communities from Risofladan, Vaasa, Finland - UN-1 | ecosystem: Environmental > Terrestrial > Soil > Coastal area > Acid sulfate soil | place: Finland: Risofladan, Vaasa | collected... | reverse complement strand
CGAGTGCAATCTGTGCGCGGGAGAGGGTGATCTCAGGGAGACGCTCGACTGTCCGTACGACTTCGCCTTCTTCCGTGCGACTGCGTTGCGCGGTGAGCGCAAGTCTCCAGGCCTGTAGTTGGCCATCTAAGGAGAACGCAAAGGAAAAGGTTCGTTGCTCACCCAGTTCCTTGTAGTTGAGATTGCCTCCAACTTCCCAGTCCTCCGCTAATGGCGCGGTATGATCAAGTGAGATCTCGACGACCCGGTCCCCCACAACTGCAGGAAAGCAATACAGCCGCGCCTGGCCGTGTTGCGACGCGAAGGCATAGTGGAGTACTGCTCCAAGGCCGACTTCCTGGTAACGATTGAAGTAGTCGAACAGGACGGCTCCGAAGTTCTTATCATCGAGAAAAAACGGGAAGTTCCACTTGAGGAACCACCCGCGAAGTCCATCACTTCCAATCGCAGGGAAGAGTGGGCTTTCTAACGTTTCCTTGAGTGGTTGAACATAGACAGGTAGCCAGAAAACTGAGTACCCGAAGGACCGGACAGTCAAGTTAAAGGCGACGATCAATCGATTGGGATAAAGGAGGAGCCTGCCTGTCTCGATCGAGTAGGGTTGGTCGAAGAGTGGAGTTCCACAGCAGTTGCATGTCGTCAACTTACCGTTATTCACTTCAACCAGGGTGATCTCACCATCAGGATCAAACTGGATGCGGCCTTCTTCCCCTTGATACAGGAGGAGATGCTCCTCTCCTTTGGAATTGATGAACTGGCTTTGGCCACTGAAGTGAGCTGCTGCGGCCTCGCGGGTCACGAGTGTTTCGTTTTCAGACGCGAGTTGTGTCGTCAATTCCCCGCCGGAGAGGGTAAAATCCTCCCCGATGGTGAGGAGAACGTCCCCTGTGGCGTGCAGTCTCCACGAGTCCTTTTCGTCTGCATCCAATGTTATGTGAGCGGCTGATAGAACGGTTTCACTGTAGGTGATTCGGACATCTCCATCGGCGCGTACGTGTTGGCGGTCGGTAGAGACAAAAAGCTCCTCGCAGGTGATCTCCACGGGAATTTCCTCTCCCCACCCACAAATCACAACGAACAGCACAAGACCGACGAAAGGAATAACACGTCGGAGGCGTGTCCACACCTTGCGGCTGTTCAGCCGATCAAGCTGGAGGAAGAGAAGCACTCCTACCAGGCCAAACAGGATGTTCGGGATCCAGGCAGCCAGTGAGGGAGGTATGATTCCCCGCCTTCCCAAAGTCTGGGTCCATAGGAGAGTGCCCTGAAACAGGCCAACCAGAAGGAAGCTGATTACGATCCCCACCGCTCGGCTCCGCCACCCGAAGATGAGGCTGGCGGCGCCACCGAATAGCACAAACACCAGTGTTGCCAATGGTATTGCCGCCTTGAGATGACACTCGACAACAAGTTCGTCGGCGGGCAGCCCGCTTCCCCTCAGAAGTGCGATGCGACTACGGAGCTCGCCGATGCCCATTTCTGATGGCGTTCGTGATCCGAACAGGAAATCGGCACCGCTACGATCCACGGCGACATGAAGCTGTTCAAACGTTCCGGTGTAAATGAGGGTTCCTTCTTGATCATAGCCGTACACCTTGCCGTCGTGGAGACCCCACGCGTTCTCCTCCCAAACACCCTCTTCGGCGGTGATGGTGGTTATTGCCGCTTCTGCTTGTGGGAAGACCTTTCCCTCAATGTCGTAGACGAGAACCCCGCGCAGGCTGCCGGTCTCCTCGTCGTAGCGTCGGACGTAGAAGAATTGCCCCTCCGGCCCCTTGAAGAAGGTATTTGCTCGGACGTGCGGAACCCCTTGGCGGAAGATGATGCTTCGTAGCACCCGTTGGTAGACGTGCTCTGAGGAAGGAACAGCCCAGTTGTATAGAGCGAAGTCTGTGGCTCCGATGAGGAACGCCGCGATCAGCAGCGGCAGAAGAACGCGTCGTAGTGAAATCCCCGCGGCCTCGAAGGCCATAATCTCCCGGTCGTGGACCAACCGCCCCAAACCGAGGAAAGTGGCAAAAAGACCGCTGACGGGAAGAGCAAGGACAAGAAGGCCGGGCATCTTCAGTACAAGAAGCCGCGCGAGCATGCCGATCCCTACTCCACGGTCGACCATCAGGTCCGAAAGGGAGAGAATTAAGTTGAGGAGGATGAACAACAGCAAACCAAACAGCGACAGGAGGAATGGCCCGATCATCTCGCGCAGAACGTAGCGGTCAGAATAGCGGATCACCATCTCATCGGAATAATACTGGAACAAGCGCCCAGGTGCCTAGCACAAACGTGGCAAGCGCCAAAATCGTTCCCAAATAGCGTTTGACTGGCTATTTCCCATCGGGTATAGTGGCGGCGATCGATGATGGGAAAACGTCTATATATTGAGACTTGGGGTTGTCAGATGAACCGCCATCAGTCAGAGGGAATCGCGGGAATCCTCGACCGTGCGGGGCTTACACTCACCTCCACCCCGTCAGAGGCCGATGTTGTGGTATTTAACACGTGCGCAGTTCGGCAGAAAGCAGAAGAGAAGGTCTACGGCCGTATCGGTGCCATTGCGAAGCTGAAGGAAGAAAGGGACATTGTATTTGGCGTTGGTGGGTGTATGGCCCAGGCGCGCGGGGAAGCCCTGTTAAAGCGATTCCCGGTGATCGACTTCCTGTTCGGTACCGCCGAGCTTTCCGCGCTTCCGAAGATCCTTTGTGAGGTCGGGGCGCGGCGGCGACAGATCGCTCATCTTCCCAATCCGACGGGAATGGAGGAGTTCTTCTACCGGCGGGAGAATCTGGCCACTGCAATGGTGACGATTACGCAGGGGTGTTCCAACTTCTGTTCCTATTGCATTGTGCCCTACGCGCGTGGACCGTTGCGCAGCCGTTCACGGGAGGAGATTGTTGCCGAGGTTAACGGTTTGAGAAAGGCCGGCTACAAGGAAGTGCTTCTTCTGGGACAGAACGTGGATGCCTACGGAAGGGACAATCCGGATTACGGGGATTTCCCCGAACTCCTGACAGAGGTGGCCCAGACTGGAATCCAGCGCGTCCGCTTCACGACCTCTCATCCTCGTGACATCACTCCGCAGGTACTGGAGACGATCGCCGAGGAAGAGAATATCTGTAATCACATACATCTTGCATGCCAGTCGGGGAGCGATCGAATCCTCCGTGCGATGAATCGAGGCTATACTCGAGAGGCTTTCTTGTCTATCGTGGAAAAAGCGCGCGAGATGGTGGAAGGGATAAACCTCACTACTGATCTAATCGTGGGCTATCCGGGGGAGAGGGAGGGTGACTTTCGGGCGACGATGGAATTGGTCGAAAGGACACGTTTCGGCTCGATTTTCGTGGCGAAGTATTCTCCACGACCGGGCACACGTAGTGCTTTGGTTCCCGATGATGTTCCCGATGACGTCAAAGACATGCGTCTGCAAGAGGTCCTCATCCGCCAGCGGGAGATTGCTGTTGAGGAGAACAGACGGAGGATCGGACAGGTTGTTCAAGTCCTTGTGGAAGGGCGAACTCGAAACGGAGCGTTCCACGGGCGGGGAGATGATCATCGTACTGTGGTTCTGACCGGTGATGTAGAGATTGGAGCGTTCGTTCCAGTGCGGATTGAAGCCGCCTCTGCGGCCGCTCTAAGAGGACAAGTCCTTGTTCCCGTTACCGCGAGAGGAGCGTTATGATTATTACAGTCACTCCTAATCCGGCTATTGATAAGATCTACGGAATTGATCGACTGAAGGTAGGCGGGATAACCCAAGATGAGTTCCTGACACGTGCAACGTGGAGTGATACGTCAGCCGGTGGGAAAGGCATCAACGTCTCGATCTTCCTTGCTCGGATGGGAATGGAGAACGTGGCCATGGGGTTCGTGGGAGGACACACCGGGCACGTCGTCGTCCGCGACCTACGCGACGAGGGGGTAACGACCAATTTCGTTTGGGTGCAGGAAGAGACGCGGACCAATGTCACGATTCTGGAACACGGCCGCGAGCATATTCCAATCCTGATTAATGAAGCCGGGGCATCGGTTTCTCAACAGGAGATCAGTCGTTTTATGCGACGCTACAAGCGGATGATTAAGCAGGCCAGCTGGGTGGTACTCGGTGGGAGTCTCCCTCCCGGGATCCCCGACGATTTCTACCGGGGACTGGTTGAGTTGGCGAAAGAAGCGGGGGCGAAGGTGGTGGTGAGTGCCGGAGGTAGCGCGCTGACTCACGCTCTCCCCGCCTGTCCTTACCTGGTCAAACCGGACATTCGCGAACGCCTCTCCATGGAAGGGGCCGACCTGAGCACGCGAGAAGGGATAATCACTGCCGGCAAGAGCATGGTGGCCTGCGGAGTGGAGATGATCATCGTCTCTCACGAGTTTACCGGTGACATCGTGATCACTCGGGACGATATTTGGGAGATCAAGGCAAGAGTGAGTGCCACCGCGCTCAAGAACCTAGTTGGCGCTGACGATGCCTTGCTCGGAGGACTCATTTTTAAACTCAAGCAGGATTCAGGCATCGAGGAGGCACTCCGCTTCGGTATGGCCGCTTCAATCTTATGTGCGGAGAGCCGCAAGAAGATCTGTCAAGATGTGGGCCAGATCGAGGCAGAGATGGCCCACATCACCCTAGAACGGGCGTGAGGAGGAGTTCATGAAAGTCCGGGAGATCATGACCAAGGACTTAACAGCGGAGGAGAAGACCGTCCCGGTGAGGGAGCTGATCTTCATACTGGATAGCTCAGAGATGCCCAACGTGCCGATTGTCGATGAGGAGGGGAAACTGATTGGGGTCATCTCCGAGAAGGACCTCATCAAGGCGGCTCTTCCCGGCTACTTCGAGATGCTCCACAGCACCTCGTTTATCCCGGACATGAATCAGCTCGCCAAGAAACTCGCCCAGATCGCCGATGATCCAATCGAGAAGTACATGCAGCGTGATGTGATCTGCGTCGAAGAGGACGATGACGACCTCCAAGCAGCGGATCTGATCATTCGCAAGAATCTGAAGAACCTTTTTGTGGTTGGCAAAGAGGGAAGGCTGGTGGGCGTCGTCAGGCGGATCGACCTCCTCGAGCATCTCCTCTAATCCGAATGAGCGTACCCTGGAAGGAACTGGGACTATCCCGGTTCCTTGCCGTTGACCATTGCGATACTCTCCTGTTTGAAGATGGAAAGCCGTGCCCGGGGGTGACGGTCGACTCGGACGAGGGTCTCCTTCGGGTGTCCTACGCGCTTGAGAAAGCGGGAGAGAATGTAGTGGATGTGCACCTTCTCTCTCGTACGCTCCTTCCCACGCTTTCGGAGCACTCCCCAACCGGCCTCTGTGACTACTTCGGAATTGCGCTGGAAGCCGGAAAGGAAAAGGAGGAACTCGGAGAGCTTTTCGCTGCGCTTATTGCAGAAGGTTTGACGCTGAAGCGTGACCTCCTCTCGCTCCTGGGTCAGCTTCTTCCCGGCGCCACGGGCCAACTTCTGAGTAGCTTGGTTCCTTGGAGCAGGGAGCACGTGCCTTCTTCTGTGGAGACTTCCAGAGAACTGGAGCCGCCCCAGGTTGTCTCATTTGAGGAGATATTGAGCCGCAACGGGGCCATTGGACAAGGGCTTGCAGCATTTGAAGACCGGCCTGGCCAGCAGGAGATGGCACTGCTTGTTTCCCGAACCTTCGAAAAGGGTGGAACATCCGTGATCGAGGCTGGTTCGGGGACCGGCAAGACGTTTGCTTATCTCATCCCTGCACTGCTTCACTTGCGGTCACACGGGTCCGTCCGCCTCGTTGTCTCTACCCGGACCAAACAACTGCAGGAACAGCTGTACGCGAAAGATCTCCCATTTCTTCTAACCCGGATTCATCCGCAATTGAAAGTGGCTCTGCTCAAGGGTCGCGAAAACTACCTGTGTCTTAGGCGCTGGCAACGTGTATTGAGTGAGCTGATTGAGGGACTTGAGAGGGATCTCCTTGCCTCGCTAGCGCCGCTGGCCAGCTGGCTCTTTCGTACCGAAACCGGTGATGTCGAAGAGAACTACGCCTTCCTTGCTGATCCAAATGGAAGCGTTCTGTGGAGTCGCTTGCGCGATGAGCCTAAGCACTGCGTTGGGTCAGCCTGCCCGTACCTTGGCGACTGTTTCTCCATGACTGCTCGCCGCCGCGCTAAGGCGGCGAGCCTGGTTGTTGTCAATCACTCCCTACTTCTCGCTGACCTACTGACCGAACACGGAATCCTCGGAGATTATCAGATTCTCGCCGTGGACGAAGCTCACGCCTTGGAGCAGGCGGCCCGCCAGGCGATGACCTCGACATTGATCCAAGGCACGTTGGATCGATTGCTCAGCGCGATCCACACTCCGACAAGGCACAGAGCAGGGGGCTGGTTGGTCCGTTTACCCTTCCCGCGCTCGGACAGACGGGTCGAGCGCGTGCGAGCCTTATGTCAGACCCTCCACGGCATGAACGTTCGATTATTCACTGTCCTTGCCGATGTTCTCCCCACCGAGGAGAGGCGGGATCGGCTCCCGCTTTTGGAGGATCTCCGGCCACAGATTGAGCGGATACTGCAGACACTTGATCAGCTGAAAACAGAGATCGAGTCAATTGGGGAGGCACTTGACAACCCAGAAGTACAGCGTGAGACAGACGGCTTGATCACGGAGGCCAGCGCGATTGCCACATTGCTTGGTATGCTGTTCTCCCCTGCGGCCGAGAGCATCGTGCACTGGTACGAGCGGAAAAACGGGGATATTGCGTTGCATGTATCGCCGCTCGAAGTGGCTTCTTTTCTCAAAGAGGCACTCTATCCGCAGCTTCAGGGGCTGATCCTCACTTCGGCTACTGTTTCATTGGCGGGTGAATTCGCCTATCTACGAGACTCCCTGGGGCTGGATGCCGCGCCGAAGGAGAGGTCTTACTCTGTTACTCAGGCGCCCTTTTCGCACGATGAGCGGATGCGCGTCTATCTGGCTGAGTTTCTCCCCCCAGTTGAAGGACCGGTTGAGGCATACGCGACGGAGATTGCCTTGTTGGCTGCAAAGGTCGTGGAGACAATGCACAAGAACGTTCTGGTCCTGTTTACGTCGTACCTGCTCTTGCGGGCAGTCCACGAGCGACTAACGAAGGATACACCAATCTTTGCTCAAGGAATCGATGGTCCGATCAGCAAGTTGATTGAGCGTTTCCGCAACAGTGAGGGCGGGGCAATTCTTCTTGGCACGGACAGCTTTTGGGAGGGCGTGGACCTCCCAGGGGAGGAACTTGAAGTGCTCATTATTACCCGCCTACCTTTTCCCGTGCCCACTGATCCCATCCTTTCTGCGCTGGCGGAGCGTCTGGCAAATGCCGGGCGGGACCCCTTTCGCGAGCTTTTCGTTCCGCGTGCCATCCTCAAGTTACGACAGGGGATCGGTAGGCTGATCCGGACGAGGAACGATCGCGGAGCGGTTATCCTCACTGACCGCCGAATCTTGCGCAAAAGCTACGGATCCTTGTTCACCGTTTCTCTACCCGTTCCGGGGCAGCGGATCGCCAGTCTCAGCGACCTCCTCGTTGATCTGAAGTCCTGGTTCGAGGGGGTATGAGATTGGGCAACACGAGTGATAGCGGCTGATTGAGCCTCACATTGTTCGACACCTGGTTGTGCACGAGGTGTTGACGGAAAGGGTCTCGCTTAAGATTCGTAGTTTCTCAGTTGACATGCCGAGCGGAAACGTGGTATATTGTAAACGTTACCGGTAACGTTTCGTTAAAGAGCAAAAAATGGAAAGACCAACGATAAAGGACGTGGCTCGCGAAGCAGGGGTCTCTATTAACACCGTGTCTCGTGCTCTTAACGGCAAGCCAGATGTAAACCCTGAAACCAAACGGCTGGTTCTAGAGGCGGCTCAGAGATTGAAGTATACGCCGAATAAACTGGCACGAGGGCTTCGATCTAACAAAACAGGGATAATTGGGGTTATCGTTGCCGATATAGCAAATCCTTTCTTTTCCGCCGTGGTTAAGGGCATGGGAAAAGCGGCAAAGGGACTTGGTTACAGCATCATCCTACAAGATACAGGCGAGAACTACGAAAACGAAGAGGAAGCGATTCAAATAATGATATCCGAACAGATAGACGGTCTTTTGATCACTCCGGTACAGACCGAGAACAGGAGCATTCACATGCTTCAGGAATCCGGCATCCCTTTTGTCCTTGTCGCACGCCACTTTAATGACCTGGACACCGACTATGTAGTCGCTGACGATGTGCAAGGAGGGTATCTTGCGACAACCCACTTGATCGAAAAGGGCCATAAAAAGATCGCTTTCATCAACGGCCCCGCCTGCAATTCCAGTGCTATCGAGAGATTCCAAGGATATAAGAAGGCACTAGAGGAACACAATATCGAGCTGAACGAGAAGCTAATGAGGAACGGTGCCCTTACCATGGAGGATGGTTATACCCATGGTAATACCCTGTTAATGGATCATGATCCACAACCCACAGCACTTTTTACTTTTAGCGATTTTGTCGCATTAGGGGCTATGAAAGCCGTGCGTGAAGTCGGCCTTCGAATTCCTGACGATATAGCGATTGTGGGCTATGACGACATCGATTTTGCCTTTTGCTTGGAAGTCCCGTTAACGACTGTAAGGGTTCTGAAAAGGCAACTGGGGGAGGAAGCTATATCAGTACTCGAAAAGAAGATAGATGGACAGAAGCGCCATAGTCATTTAAAGATTCCAGTTGAGTTAGTGATTAGACAGTCTAGTCTCTCCACAGCAAACCAGGAATAGGGGGGGGTGATAAGAAAAACATACAAGACACTTCCTGTAGGGGTAATTGGAAGTCAATGCTGAACGGAATTAAGGAGGTACAGAATGCGTAAACAGTGTGTGATTTTTGCCTTGATAGCAATTGTGGTTCTGCCCTTAGTCGTTACGGCAGATCAAGACGAACGGGCTCTATGGAACAAGTTCGCTTCGACTAGTGAGATGGTAGAGTACAGAAGTCTTCCCAAGTACAACGAAGCCCCTTCTTTGGCTAAGCTTGTTGCAGAAGGGAAGTTACCCCCTGTTGAGGAGAGGTTGCCAGAAGAACCTTTTGTGTGGAAGACAGGCGTCATGGTAGATGGAATCGGCGTCTATGGAGATATCCAGAGGCGTGCGAGTGGAATGGCACCCGAAGGCTGGAACACAGCTGCCGGCCAGCACTCGGGGTGGGACGGAGCCATGGGGCTCAAAAACGATGGCCTGGTAAAACTCGGGCCAATGTGGATGCTAAAGAGCCCTGAACCCATCCCCAACCTGGCGAAATCCTGGGAGTGGTCCGAGGACGGCAAGACCCTCACGATGCACCTGATCGAAGGAGCAAAGTGGTCGGACGGTGTGGAATTTACCGCAGATGACATCGTGTTCACCTATTACGATAACACCGTGGATCCCAATATCCCGAGCTGGAGGAGTGCGGGTTCTTGGACCTTTGGCGACAAAGTTACAGAGCTCGAAAAGGTCGATAACTATACGATAGCGTGGCACTTTGGTATCGCCTATCCTATCCAGGCTTTCTTCTTGATGGAGAGCCAGCTTAATGGTCCGCTTGCTGCGCACGTGTACAAGCAGTACCACCCCAAATACAACTCCACTATGACATACGATAGTTACATGAAGGCAACTCCACCAGAAGCGTTGCCAGCCGTGACCTTGGGGGCATTTGTTCCCGTAGCCTATGTGCCTGGCCAGATCATGGTGTATGTCAGAAATCCCTTCTATTTCAAGGTGGACGAACAAGGTAACCAGTTGCCGTACTTCGACGCGATCGTCTGGAAGCAGTCCGACTCGTGGAACACGCGGATCTATGATCTCCTAGCTTCCGCTGGTGATGTGACGCCTATCCAGGATCCGAGCATGGTCCCGCTGGTTTTTGCGGCGTCGCAGAACCCTGGAGCGGACTTCGTCTTCCAGTGGGGACCCTTTACGACGCCCTACCAGATCAATCCAAACTACTCGCTTTACGCTGGCGTCAACAGCGATAGAGACAAGGCGTTACGGCTGTTGTTTAGGGAGAAAGAGTTCCGGCAAGCCCTCTCCCGGCTCATCGATCGGGAAGGAATCTGCTCGGGCATTTTCCCGGCGCCAAATGTGCAACCATTCTATGGAGGGTACCCCTCCGGCTCTGCTTATTATCAGGAGAATAAGGTAATCAAGTATCCTTATGATCCTGCGGAAGCAAAACGACTCCTTGCAGAACTGGGTTTTGCGGATACCGATGGGGATGGTATCCTTAATTGGTCTCAAGATTCCTTGATTCCAGGGGAAGACCTCATCATTGAGATCATAACGGAGGCTTCAGAGCCTGAGCACGTTGTAATTGCCGAGGCATTGGTGTCCGACTTCCGAGACGCAGGGATTGATCTACGCGTGAAAAACATCCAGGCAGGGATCTTCATCCAAAGGGAAGAGTCGCAGGACTTCGACCTGGTATTGGGTAGGAGCTACGCTGCGACCCCGTGGGTGAGGCCCGATGAAGTTGGTCCCGTCAGTGAGATCAGTCCATCCTGGCATACAGCTGGCCCCGGAGGACAACGCGATCTCCTTCCGTTCGAGGAGAGGATCGAAGAGCTGCTCACAGCGACTGTAACGATGACTTCCTCTGAGGAACGCAAAGAGGCCCTTGTCGAAGTCCTGCAACTATACACCGAGAACGTTTACACGGTGGGCATTCTGGAAATGGCCTATCCGATGGGGTTTGCAAAACGGCATCGGAACTACCCTGTGGACTTTCCAGCCACCTTGTACAACTGGTACCATAACAGCTTACCGATTGAAATACGATGGTGCCCGGAAGAGTTGCAGCTTCCGCCACAGTACCAAGACCTGATTCCCACGCCGGAGTCCTACAAGGTTCAAGATTGGTACCACATTATGGATGTTGAATAAAAAAGGTTGATCGGACTAAACCGGGGCATGTTCATATGCCCCGGTTTTTTTCAAACGGGGCGAAGCCTAAATAGTTCAGACGGAAGGCAGGGAAGGAGCAGGCCATGACGGGGTACTTGGTCAAAAGACTGCTGTACTCAGTACCGCTTCTGTTATTCATCATGTTCATCTCCTTTGTAGTCATCACCCTACCTCCAGGGGATTATATGAGCGCATTGCAGAACAGGCTGACCCAAGCGGGCGGCTTGTCCGTTGCTGAAGCGAGACAGATGGCAGATCAGCTCAGGGCAATGTATGGGTTGGACAAACCTTTTTTCGTCCAGTGCGGAAAGTGGTTTGGCGGCATTTTTAAAGGGGATTTCGGGTATTCATTTAGATATAGAAAGCCCGTCTTTGACGTGATTTGGAGCCGGCTAGGGTGGACTGTTTTAATCGCCGTGTGCGCCATGTGTTTTTCAGTGGTGGGTGGAGTCATCCCAGGCATATACTCAGCAACCCACCAATACAGTATTGGAGACAACGTCCTGACGATTTTCTCCTTCCTGGGGTTGTCGATACCCAACTTCTTCTTGGCCTTAGCAGCAATCTATTTCCTCATCTTCTATACGGGGGTTTCAAGCGTGGGAGGGCTCTTTTCGATGGAGATGATCTTGCGTCCGTGGAGTTGGGCAAAACTCATGGACCTCATAAGCCACTTATGGCTTCCCATCGTTGTGGTTGGGGTCGCTGGTACCGCCAGGAATATGCGGGTTATTAGGGCGAATCTGCTGGATGTCCTTGAGCAGCAGTATGTCCAGGTTGCCAGGGCTAAGGGGCTAAAAGAGCGAGTCGTGATATACAAGCACGCGCTGAGGAACGCCTTGCAACCGCTCGTCATGTACCTCGGGATGTCCATCCCCTGGCTGATACAAGGAGAAATGACGACAAGTATTGTTTTAGGCGTGCCCACTACAGGTACAATGTTTTTACTTGCCCTTCAGGACCAGGATATGTATCTTGCCGGTTCTTTCCTCCTTGTCCTCGCCGTCATTACGGTAATTGGAAATCTCCTGGCTGATATAGCGCTTGCTTGGGTAGATCCAAGGATCAGATATGAGTAGACAGGAACTCAAGGCAAGGACCCCGAAAAAAAATCTAAGAAAAACTACCGCTAAGGACCTCAAAGCGGAAAGGCCTAACAGGCAGTCAGCGTTAATGTGGAGAAAGTTCAAGAAACATCGCTTGGCGAAAATAGGCGGCATTATTATTGGAATTTTAGTTATCATTATTGTGTTTGCGCCGTTCTTTGCTCCGTATGACTATACAAACTCAGACCTTAGGGCAACGTACATCCCACCCCAGCGAATTCACTTTTTTGACCAAGATGGGAAGTTCCACTTCCGGCCTTTTACTTACAAGTTACAAAGAGAGCTAGATCCTAAGACCTACATGCTCCTCTATACAGAGGATCCGTCAAAGAAGTACTTCATCAGGTTATTTGTGCATGGATGGGAGTATGAGCTTTTCGGGATATTCAACTCCGATCTGCACCTTTTCGGAGTCGAAGACGGGGGGAGCGTATTCCTCTTAGGTACCGATACCCACGGAAGGGATCTTCTCGGTCGCATACTCTTTGGCGGCAGGCTGACGCTACTTATCGCGCTGACTGCTACCGCCATCAGCGGGATCATTGGAGCCATACTCGGAGGCATCTCAGGCTACTATTCAGGCGTATTAGATATCCTGATCCAGAGGGCGGTGGAAGTCTTCCGGTGTTTCCCGGAACTACCTTTGTGGATGGCGCTAAGCGCTGCTTTACCTCGGGATTGGAATCCACTCTATACGGTATATGGGATAATCGGAATATTCTCGCTATTGAATTGGCCAGTCATAGCGAGGGAAGTGCGGGGCAAAGCCCTCTCATACCGTGAAGAGGATTTTGTCTTGGCCGCAAAATCAATAGGGGCAAGTGGCCGTCGGATAATACTTCGACACGTACTTCCTCAAGCGTTTAGCCATATCATCGTGGCGTTGACGGTCACCATACCTTGGTTAATTCTCGGGGAAAGCACACTGAGTTTCTTGGGGCTGGGAATCCAACCTCCCATGGCAAGTTGGGGCACCCTTATGAAAAATGCGCAAAACTTTCAGACGTTGGGTCAGCACCCGTGGATCATGATTCCCGGACTGTTCATCATGATAACAGTGCTTGCTTTCAGCTTTTTGGGAGATGGGCTAAGAGATGCGGCTGATCCTTTTTCTCGATACTAGGCTAAGCGCGTTGGGAACCTAGCTGTTGCGGAGGTCTTCTCGATGTACGTTCTATTAGGGGAAATGATGATTGACAGGAAAGAGCCTTTACCAATCGCAGTCCTCTTCTACATGCGAACTGGCAAAAAGATCTTTCATGGACGACTCTTACAAAGGAGAATGACAGAATGGCCACAGATAATTTGAACCCTTCACCTGATATTCCTTCGGTAAAAATGGAGAGCAAACTAGATCCCTTACTGATTAAGAACGTCCGAGTTAAGGATGAGTTCTGGGCCAAGCGCCTGCAACAAGTCAGGGAGGTTCTCATTCCGTACCAGTGGGAGGCCTTGAATGATAGGATCCCCGCAGTCGAACCTAGCCATGCCATCGAGAATTTTCGCATCGCAGCCGGTGAGAAAGAAGGAGAGTTCTACGGATGGGTTTTTCAGGATAGCGATGTCGCAAAGTGGCTGGAGGTTGTTGGCTATTGTCTAATGAACCATTCAGACCAGGAACTTGAGCGACTGGCTGATGACGTCGTTGAATTGATGGCAAACGCCCAACAGCCAGACGGCTACCTCAATACCTATTTCACTATCAAAGAGCCTGCGGGACGTTGGACAAACCTTCGCGGCAATCATGAAATGTACTGTGCAGGCCATATGATTGAAGCGGCTGTGGCCTACTATGAAGCGACCGGAAAGCGGAAACTCCTTGACGTCGTGTGCCGGCTTGCAGATCACATCGACGCTGCTTTTGGTCCGGAGCCCGGTAAGAGGAGGGGATACCCTGGACACGAAGAAATCGAGCTAGCCCTTGTCAAGCTCTATCGAGCCACCGGCGAAGAACGTTACCTTCGACTGAGCAAGTACTTCATTGACGAACGCGGTCAAGAGCCTCACTACTACGATATTGAAGCAAAAGCACGGGGGGACAACACTCCGGGGGGCAAATACGGCAAGGCCTATAGTCAAGCCCATCTTCCCGTCCGCAAACAGACTACAGCCGTGGGCCACGCCGTTCGGGCCATGTATCTCTACAGCGGCATGGCGGCCGTGGCGGCCGAGACCAATGATGAAACCCTCGTGACTGCGTGCAAAAGACTGTGGAACAATCTAACGAAACGACAGATGTACATCACCGGCGGCATTGGGTCAGCGGTACAAGGAGAGGCCTTCACGTTTGACTATGACTTGCCCAATGATACTGCCTACACGGAAACCTGCGCTGCTATTGGCCTTGTCTTCTGGGCACACCGGATGTTACATCTAGATACCGACGGCGAATATGCTGATGTGATGGAGCGGGCACTTTACAACGGCGCGCTGAGTGGAATATCGCTCGACGGTAAGAAGTACTTCTATGTCAATCCCCTTGAGGTATGGCCCGAGGCATGCGAAAAGCGGCAGGATCAAAAACACGTTGACACAACCCGCCGGTCCTGGTTCAACTGCGCCTGCTGCCCGCCGAATATCGCCAGGCTGCTGGCTTCGTTTGGGCAGTATATCTATTCACAAGACGAAGACACAATCTATGTGCACCTTTTTGTGGGAAGTGAAGCTGACTGTGAACTTGCGGAACAGCAAGTTTCCTTAACACAGAGGACAGAATACCCTTGGAAGGAAACGGTGGAAATAACGGTCCGCACTGAAACAGAGGTTCGCTTCACATTGGCGATTCGTATCCCTGGGTGGTGCAAAGACGCCGAGGTCACCGTCAACGGTGAGGACGTCAAGATTGCTGCCGTTTCTAGAAAGGGGTATGCAAGAATCACACGACTATGGCGCAGCGGTGATAGGGTTGAGATACTGCTGCCCATGCCTATTGAGCGAATCCATGCCCATCCTGATGTGCGTGCGAATGCTGGAAAAGTAGGGATTCAGCGTGGTCCAGTCGTCTACTGCTTGGAGGAGGTCGACAACGGTCCTAACCTTCCCAACCTCTCCCTTCCGCAAGATGCGAAGCTAACCCTGGGCGGCTGCGATCAGTCCCGCGGAGGCGCTCCCGACATTCACGGCGTCGCTCGGCGCAGCGAAATCACGTCCCAGTGGAGGGATATCCTCTATAGCCCAATCGCTCTGGAAAGGGAAGAGGTCGCTCTAAGAGCTATTCCTTATTTCGCGTGGGGCAACCGTCAGCCTGGGGAAATGTTGGTTTGGATACGAGAAGAATAGAATAATGATGCGAAGGAATGCTCAACAAAATGAGTGGTCGCAGTGCTTGAAGAGTTGAGAGCAGAAGTTTACAGAGCTCTTAAAGCCCTCCCTGCAAGCGGACTGGTACAAGGGACGAGCGGCAATGTCAGTGGAAGGGACGGAGACTACGTGGTGATCAAACCGAGCGGGGTAGAGTACGACTTTCTCTCCCCGGAGGATCTCGTCGTTGTCGACCTATCAGGAAAACTTATTGAGGGAATTCTCAAGCCTTCCGTAGACACCGCAGCGCACTTGCACATCTACCGAAGCGCCCCGCAAGTCGGAGGAGTCGTACATACGCATTCGGTCTACGCCACCGTGTATGCCGTTCTGGGAAGGAGCATTCCCGTGTATCTTACTGAGATTGCTGACCTGTTCGGAGGCCCGATTCCTGTTTCTTCTTACGTCCCTCCCGGAGATGAGGAGATTGGAAAGGAATTTGCTGAGAAGGCTTGCTTAGGCAGATTCCAGGCCTTGTTGATGCGGAACCACGGGGTCTTCACTGCTGGGAAGACCCCGAAAGATGCGCTGACCGCGGCACTGATTGTGGAACACAGCGCGAAGATTGCCTTTCTTGCAGAGAGTGTGGGAAGCCCAGACACACTGCCTGAGGAGGAGGTAGGAGCACTCTATCAGAAATACATGGAGGGGTACGGGCAGGAAAGCCATGGGAAGGGTTAGTTCATGACGAAACGTTACTTAGTTGGTGTCGATATTGGGACGTTGGGGACCAAGAGTGTTGTGGTCTCCCTGGAGGGAGCCTTGCTTGGCTCAGCGCTAGTGGAGTACGGGGTGAAGCACCCGCGGCCCTCGTGGGCGGAGCAGTGGCCGCAGGTGTGGGAAGATGCGGTCTACAACGCCATAAAAGGAAGGATAGAGAAAGCCGGAATCGTACCAAGCGATGTTGCGGGGGCCTGTATCAGCGGTCTGTACGGCGGATCGGGGATTCCGGTCGACAAGAAGTTCAACCCTTTACGACCATGCCTCATTTGGATGGACCGCCGGGCAGCGGACGAGGTCAAATGGATCAAGGAAAACACGGACTTGGACAAAGTTTTTGAGACGACCGGAAATTATGTTGATACTTACTTTGGATACCCCAAGATCCTGTGGATCAAGGACAAGGAACCGCAGCTTTGGAACCGCACGCACAAGCTCATTCCACCGTCCACTTACGTAGAGTACAAGCTCACGGACCAACTCGCAATCGACTACTCGTCAGCAGGGAACCTCGGGGGACTTTTTGACATTCATCGCCTGTGCTGGTCCGAGGAAATGAGCAAGGCGTTGGGGATTCCTCTGGAGAAGATGCCGGAGAAGTTAGTTGCTTCCACCGAGGTGGTGGGGGAAGTGACCTCCGTGGCGGCAAAAAAGTGCGGTCTTCCCGCCGGTACGCCCGTGGTCGCGGGAGGGATTGACGCGCCGATGGCGACGTTGAGCGCAGGGGCGATCGAACGCGGCGACAACGTTGCGATGATGGGGACCTCCACTTGTTGGGGGGTCATTCACCGGGGTGAGGCCTACTCGAAAAGCCTCGTCTCCATGCCGCACGTCGTGAACTGCACCGAGGAAATCTACACGTGGGGCGGTGCTGCGACCTCGGGGGGGCTCGTTCGCTGGTTCAGGGATCGATTTGGCGAGCCGGAGGTCGAGGAGGCCAAGAAGACGGGTGGGGATTCCTACCAGCTCCTGGACGCGCGAGCGTCGGAGATCCCCGCGGGCTCCGACGGACTGCTGGCCCTGCCGTACTTCATGGGCGAGCGCGCTCCACTGTGGGACCCCGATGCAAGGGGCACGATCCTCGGGCTCACGCTCTATCACACCAAGCCACATCTCTTCCGAGCGTTAATGGAGGCCGCTGCCTACAGCCTGCGCCACAGCATCGAGGTGGGGGAAGCAATCGGCCTTCACTTGAAGGAGGAGACCCGCATTGTCGGAGGGGTAACGAAATCGAATCTGTGGACGAAGATTCTTGCTGATGTCACGGGACGGAAGATGTTGATTCCCGCAGGAGGAACGGGGGCACCGTTGGGCGACGCACTCCTCGCCGGGATCGGAGTGGGCCTCATCGCCGACTATCGGGTCATCGAGCAGTGGGCGCGCATCGATCGGGTCGATACCCCGAACCCCGCCACAAAAGCAGTCTATGACAAGTACTACTCCTTGTATCGAGCATTCTACGAGGACATCAAAGATCACATCCATGAGCTGTCCGCGATCGGAGGTGGAAAAGAATGAGGAAAAGAACTAATACCTTTGGAGTCATCGTCAGCAACAGGAACTTCTTCCCCGACCGGCTCGTGGAAGAGGGACGCGAGCAACTTCTGCGCGCGATTGAGGAGTTGGGGTACAAGGCAGTGGCGTTGTCCCTGGAGGAGACTCCCTACGGCGCGGTGGAGACGCGGCACGATGCCGAGCGGTGCGCCCGCCTGTTCGCCGATCACAAAGAAGCGATCGACGGCGTCATCGTGACGCTGCCCAACTTCGGCGATGAGAAGTCGGCGGCCGACGCTCTGCGCCTTTCCGGATTGGACGTGCCCATCTTGATCCACGCCTATCCGGACGAGATCGGGAAGTTGGACGCCGCACACCGACGGGACGCCTACTGTGGAAAGCTTTCCCTCTGCAACAACCTTGTGCAATACGGAATCCCCTTTTCTAATACCACACTTCACGTCGAATCGCCGGAGTCCGATACATTCAAGGACGATCTAAAAGCATTTGCTGGGATTTGCAGTGTAGTTAAGGGTCTGAGAAAAGTAAGACTTGGGTTGGTAGGAGCACGGCCGAGCGCGTTCAACACGGTTCGATTCAGCGAGAAGATCCTCGAGCGCGAGGGGATAACCGTTGAAACTGTGGATCTGTCTGAGATCATCGCGCAGGCCCAGGGGTTTGACAGCGCGGCCTCGGAAGTCAAGCGAGAACTGGAGAGAATTAAGGATTACATCTCCATAGAAGGCATTCCCGAAACCGCGCTTAAGAAGATGGCGAAGTTGTCGCTCGTGCTTTCGGAGTGGATCGAGAAAAACGCGCTCGATGCCGTTGCCATCCAATGTTGGACAGCGCTGGAAGAGATTTATGGGATCGTGCCGTGCACTGTTATGAGCATGCTTTCGGAGAACCTGATCCCCAGTGCCTGTGAGACAGACATCATGGGGGCGTTGTCGATGTACGCTCTCGAGCAAGCCGCGCAAGCCCCGGCCGCCCTCACCGACTGGAACAACAATTACGGAGAGGACGAAGACAAAGTGATCACCTTTCACTGTAGTAACTTTCCAAAGAGCTTCCTTGAGCAAGCGAGAATGTCGTACCAGGACATCATCGCGAGTGAGGTGGGGAAAGAGAACACCTACGGGACCTGTGTCGGTAGAATAGCTTCCGGACCGGCTACTTTTTTCCGGTTGTCTACAGACGACGTAAATGGCCGCATAATCTCGTACATAGCTGAAGGTCGGTACACCAATGACGAATTAGCCACATTTGGAGGCTACGGGGTAGCCGAGATCAAAGAATTGCAGAGATTGCTGCAATACATAACTGATAATGGTTTTGAGCATCATGTTGCTGTCACTCGCACTCATGTGGGAAAAATCCTACAGGAGGCCATCAGCAAATACCTAGCATGGGATCTTTACTACCACTACGGTAAATGAGCCTACTGAGGTAGAAGAATTCGCTTCTGAAAGACCACCAGCGCTACAGCCAATACCGACGTTAGTGTATTTCAATTGTGGGGCTACGCGAACCCTGACACCATTAGTGCAATCACACACTTTTTCATGCTAATATAGAGCCAGCAACAAGCTTCGGTTAAGATTGCACTCGTAGGATTTAGATTCTCAGGAGGTACGGAATGAGTCGTGGCGCAATATCGATTACAACAGAGATTCCTGGCCCCAAATCACGTGAGATCGCTGCTAGAAAAGAACAGGTCGTCCCGGCAGCACTCGGTACTCTTGCACCTTTCTATATTGCGGAAGGAAAGGGAGCGTTGGTACAGGATGTCGATGGCAATAGATTCATAGATTTCACTGGCGGCTGGGGGTGCTTGACTGTCGGGCATACTCCGAATCGAGTCGTCAATGCCATCCAGGATCAGGCGGCAAAGTATACTCATACGGACTTCACGGCAGTGCCTTATGAACCGTATGTAGCGTTTGCAGAGAGGCTGGCCAACCTTGCGCCGGGGTCTTCTCCAAAACAGGTGGCGTTCTTCAATAGTGGGGCCGAGGCGATCGAGAACGCAGTCAAGATCTCTCGAAAGCATACGAAGCGAAAGGCCATCGTGGTATTCGAGGGGGCGTTTCATGGTCGCACTCTGCTCACGATGACCATGACGCACAAAGCCGTGCCGTACAAAGCGGGATTTGGGCCTTTTGCACCGGACATCTATCGACTCCCTCTTCCGAACCCGTACCGAAACAACATGCAGTTTGAGGATTTTGAACGGACGTTGGTTGCACTGGTTGATCCGCACGAGGTTGCCGCTGTGGTTATTGAGCCACTGCAGGGAGAGGGCGGGTTCATCGTTCCTGCGGATGGATTCCTCGAGTATCTACGCGAGCTGACCGCCAAGCACGGGATCCTCTTTGTTGCTGATGAGATTCAATGCGGATTTGGTCGAACCGGCAAGTTCTTTGCCATTGAGCATTGTGGAGTTGAACCCGATCTGATCACGGTTGCCAAATCGATCGCAGCCGGTCTCCCACTCTCTGGTGTGATCGGGAAAAAGGAGGTATTCGATTCCATACCGGGGGGGGCGATCGGAGGAACGTACGTCGGCAATCCGCTTGCGTGCCGAGCCGGGATTGAAGTGCTGAACATCATTGAAGACGAAAAGCTCCTCGATCGCGCGGTAGCCATCGGAAAGATTATTCGAAAGCGATTTGACGAGATGAAGGGCAAGTACGCCATCATCGGCGATGTGCGTGGTCTGGGTGCTATGCTGGGGATGGAGCTTGTCAAGGATCCAGTGACCAAGGTGCCTGCTAAGGACGAGTGTGATGCCGTGGTGCAGGAGTGCTTGCGCAACGGAGTGATCATACCGAGTGCCGGCATCTACGGGAACGTTCTGCGGATGCTGGTGGCCGCGGTCATTACCGATGACCAGCTAAACGAGGGATTGGACGTACTGGACGCTGCGATCGCTGCGGTTACGAATTAGGTGACTGCCTGAACCATCGCCCGGCTGAACCCATTTGGCCGATGATCGACGTGCAGCTTGGGGCCTCACTGCCCGCAACGTCGCCCGAGCGATCTGTCCCCTATTGGTGCGAAGAATCGCTACTTGCTGCATCAATTCCTGTTTCGTCACCGCCGACACGACCGGATTACGGTAGCAGGGTTTTCATCATTCGGTGTTGTGGTGATTGCTGCAATCACGCTGGGCGCAAAGTCGCCTGTTGGGCGGCCATCTGTCTTGACAACGTGGTGAAGTGGGTCTATCCTATTGTCTGTTATGGTTGAAGCAGGAAAGTGCATCAGAGCGAGTGAGGCTTGTGTTGGCTCTGGTTCTGCTTTCTTTGCTACCGGAACGACGATGATCGCTGCCTAATCCCGCTACCCTGGTTGGGACAAGGCAGCACAGTGGACTGTAGGCATCTGCCTGCGGTCTTTTTCTTTTGCGCTACGAAGGAGCGCGAGCGGAATTGGAGACTGAGCACAAAGCAAAAGGGAGGACAATCATGTTGACGCTGGCAGGAAGGATCGAACATGCGCTCATCGGGGGTTGGTGGCTCTGTTGCTCGGGTAACGGGTCTTGGCCAAATGCAAGTTACTCACAAAGGCGATCTGGCGACGGCCGGCACACGCTGCATGATGGTGCTTCCTGCTACCAGCACGCTCTCAAGCCATCGGTTCCTGCTCTATCCGAAAGGCGGTGGCCTATGAACGCGCCTCATTGGTATGAATGCACACGAGGCCGTGAATCTCGCGCTCCGTTTACGGGGACCCTCTACCGTTGCCAGGGATGCGACGGATTGCTCGATGTCGAACACGATCTTGAGACTCTCATGACCCGGCCCGCCGATGTATGGAAGAACCTGTTTGATGACCGAG
>Ga0307378_10003974_pt1 | contig 21384 bp, 9 predicted proteins | sample UN1MG_FD_202238 | JGI IMG/M metagenome (GOLD analysis project Ga0307378, IMG submission 202238) | Soil microbial communities from Risofladan, Vaasa, Finland - UN-1 | ecosystem: Environmental > Terrestrial > Soil > Coastal area > Acid sulfate soil | place: Finland: Risofladan, Vaasa | collected... | reverse complement strand
GCCGAGCCATAGCCATGGCTCGGCTTTGCCTGGCGAACTCAAAGAACTTAGCATGTCGCGGCCCCGCCGGCGAATCCCGTCGGCATCACCGGCCTGTCTTCTCGGACAGAGACGTACGGTAGTCGCTGACGAGGCTGCGGTACCGCTCCGACATGACCTTCTTCATGATCTCTCGGAGCTTGTCGCGCTCGCGGGGTGGCAGCTCGGCCCAGCCGCCCGTTTCGGTCGTGTCGCGGATCTCGCTTAGCTTGCCCGGCCTGACCACCGCCCCGGCCGGCAGGGCACTGACGGTCGCCGGCGACGAGGGCTGCCCCGTTCCCTGCGGGCGGCCCTGGCGACTGCCCTGGCCTTGGCCCTGTCCTTGGCCTTGGCCCTGCCCCTGGCCCTGGCCCTGCCTCTGGCCCCTCTGTCGCTGCTGGCCCTGCCCGCCGCCGCTGCGCTGGTTCTCCTCGGCGGTCTTGATGAGGTCCTCCAGGACCATGACGATCTGGCGCTGGGTCTTCTGCGTCTTGTCGCCGCTGTCAACGGCCTTCAGCCGGCCTTCCACCTTGTCCATCTCACCGGCCAGATGCTTCATCGGGTCTCTGTAGATCTTCTGCCAGGCCTCCACCTTGGCCAGGACCTTCTCACGGTCCTCGACGGAAAGGGTCAGCCCGTAGTTCCTCAGGCCGAAGGCATACACCTGCATCGCGTTCATGTAGCGGCCGTACTTCTCAAAGGCCTCGGCGCCCTTCATCGCCGACATCGAAGCGAAGCTGATGCGCTCGGGCATGTTTCTCAGAACCTCGACGTAGGCGTCGGCGGCAAACATTGCCGTCTTCTCGGCCTCCAGCGGCTTTCCGGCCTTGGCGAGCGCTTCGGCCTGCCCGGCCAGCGCCTCGGCGTAGAGATAGTGCTTGCAGGCGCTGTGATAGTTGGTCTGTTCGGCCACCAGCGTCTGCTTGACCGCCTTGGCGCACTCGGCGTAGTTGCCGTCGGCAAAGAGGCCCCGGCACTTGGCGAACCGCCCGTCGACCTTGGCGAAGGCCTGGAGGATTCGCTCGATGTTATCCTTCTGTGTCTTGGCGCCCTCGACCGTCAGCAGCTTCTCGGCGGCGTCCTTTGCCTGCTCGTCGTAGAGCAGCCCGTCGCGGATTTCGTCGATGGCCTTCTGTCGCTCATCGGCCAGGCGCAGGGCCTCGGCCTTCTTGACGAGGGCCTCCAGCTCCTCAGGGCTGATCTCCTTCCACCAGTCTTCGCCCTCGGCGGCGGGCGCGGCGTTCGGTTCAACAGCCGGACGTTCATCGGCGGCCGCCTCCTGCGCCCGCGCCTGGGGGCACAGGCCAACAGCCCAGCCCAGGGCCAGACTCAACGTCACAAGCCAGACTTTCCAAACGTAGCCATGGTCAGTTCTCATCGTCGTGCTCCCGCATTCTAGCTGCGTTCATGCCTAGCGTCCCGCCGGCGCGGGCTGACGGCGCGTCATCGCCTCACCCATCTTCTCGGTCAGCTTCTTTACGTTGGCCTCCCGGTCGGAGAGCTCCCGGTGCTGATCGCGGATCTGCGTCTCAGGCAGGCCTCCGACCTTGCTGCTGTCGTGGAGGACCTTCGTACGGCTGTTGATCTGGAGTTGCAGCACTCGCAGCATCTTCAGCTCGGCGATGGGCGGCACCAGCGGTTGTCGCCCTCCTCCCCCCTGGCCGCCCCGGCCCCCTCCTCCCTGCCTGTTCTTCTTGCGCAGGGCCAGTTCCTTGCGGATCGAGTCGAGCATCTCCTGGAGGTTCCGCTCGATCTCGGCCTGAATGGCCTGGGTCAGCGGCCCGGCCTGGCGGTCGGAGAGCTTCTTCTGGACGTCCAGCAGGTCCGTGCGCACCACGCGAAGCACGCTAGGGAAGACCACCGCGCGGCCTTCCTCCTTCAGCATGTCAAGCACCTTGCCCACATCGCCGGCCAGTCGGCCCTCGCCCGGCGATAGTTCATTCGTCAGCTTCAACTCGACCGTGCGGCGTTCGGCCTTGTCGGCCTCAGCCGTGCTCAGGATCTTCCCGTGAGCCGTCTTGGTCTCCGTGCTTATGTTCTTCTGCGCCCTGAGAATCTTGTCGAGCATCTCGTCGATCTTGGCGAGCTGCTCCTCCTGAGCGGCCTGCTCTTCTTCCTCGATGGCCTGCTGAAGGTCCTCCTCGGCCTTTGCCAGCTCATCCAGCGCCTTTTGCTGCTGCTTGTTGGCCCCGCCCGCGCTGCCCTTGCTCATCTGGCCCGACGCCTTGTTCATGGAGGACTTCGCGTTGCCGACAGACTTCTGCCCCGGCGTGGGCTTGTTGTCGCTGGACTTCTCGCCGGCCTTCGCCATCTCCTTGGCCAGATCGCCCGTCTTGTCGGCCACCTCGTTCTGCTCCTTCTTCTGCTCGGACATCGGGCGGGCCTCGGTCTCCTTCACCCGGCGGCGTAGCTGGGCCAGCTCGTACTTCTTGGCGCCCTCCAGCTCCTTCAGGGCATTCTCCTGCTCCTTGACGGCGTCTGGGGGGCTCTGCTTGGCGACCTTGTCAGCCGCCTTCTTCATGTGGTCGGCGGCCTTGTTGAGATTGCTGGGCTGCTGGCCCTGCTGACCCTGCTGACCCTGCTGACCTGACTTGCCCGACTGCCCGGACTGACCTGACTTGCCGGACTGCCCAGACTGGCCTGACTTGCCCGACTGCCCAGACTGACCTGACTTGCCGGACTGGCCTGATTGGCCTGATTGGCCTTGCTGGGGGTCCAGGCCGGCCGCCTTAGCGACCTCGCCCATGGCCTTGGAGAGTTCATTGGTGCGCTTCTCCAGGTCCTTCTGCTTCTCGGCGACCTGTCCAGCCTTGCTGCCGGAGACCATCTTGTTGATGGCACTCGTGAGGGATTTCTCGGCGGCGCCCAGGTCGGCAGCGGCCTGCTCCTGGGGCTTGGCGGCCTTCGTCGGCTCGGACTTGCCCAGCGCGGCGCCAGCCTTGTTCATCTCGCCCGCAGCCGACGCCGTGTGTCCGGCCGCCTGCGAGACTGCATTGGGGTCTGCCCCCGCGCCGGCCATTGCCTTGGCCAGGCCCTCGCTCTTGGCGGCGTCCCCGATCTGCTTGGCCGTCGCGCCCGCCTTCTGGGCAAGCTTGTCCTGGACGGCGCCGGCCACCGGCAGCTTGTCGATCGGCGTGGTGCGCGTGCGGTCGGTGATCTTGTCCTGGTCCTTGATCAACTCGCGGACCTTGTCCCTCAGATCCATGAGCGCGCGGACGTTGGGGTCGCCGGCGCCGAGGGCCTTGGTCTGGCCCATCAACTCGCGCTGCCGGGCGACGATGTCCGCCAGCTCGCGCGACAGCCCATCCATCTGCTCGCCGGTCTTTGGGGAGTTAGCCATTCCCCGCGATTCCTTCTCGAGCCTCCCCTCGCGCTTCTTGATCTCGCGGAGGTTCTTGAGGAACTGCTTCAGTTGCTTGATCCGCTCCCACCGCTCATCGAGGGTGAGCTGGCCCCGGCGAAGGGTCTCCAGCACCTCGCGGAGCTTGGTGATGACTTCCATCTCTGTGTCGGCGGCCTGGGCCGGCAGGCCCTTCATCAGCAGATCGACAACTCGCTCCATGTCCTTGGAGATGAAGGCGGCCTGGGCGGCCTTGACCGCCTCTCTCAGCGCCCGGGCGGAATCCGGGTCGCGCTTCTCCAGCAGATTGGCCAGCCCGATCATCGTGCTGGTCAGCTTGTCGAACTGCTCCTTGTTGAGGCGCTGCTGGATGACCATTTCCGTGCTCTGCGTGGTCGGGGAGTCCTGTGCGACGCCAACGCCCCAGGCCGCCACGATCGCCGCCGATACCCCAAAGGCCAGCCATCTGATTGTCCTGACGTTCATCTCTTCTCTCCTGTCATTCCGGGCGGCCTGAACCTTTCCGCCCGGCGGCTACTGCGACTCGCTCTTCCGCGTCGTCGGGTCGAAGTACTTCTCTTCCTGCTGCGCCTTGAAGTCCTTGATCTTCTTGAGCAGTTCCTCCGACCGACGGATCAGTATAAGCACTTCCTTCTCCGCCTCCTGCTTGGTGCCGATCCGGATCATGTTCTCCATGATCGAGTCCATAGCCGAGCGGATGGCCTGCTGCTTCTCGACGATCAGGTCGAGCTTGGCGGCCAGCTTCGACGCGTCGGCCTCCGAGGCCGCCTCAGCCAGAGACGTCACTACCTCTCCTATCGGCTGCGACAGGCCCTTGAGGGGCTCGATAAGATCGTCGGTCATCTGCTGGTAGTCGTTTTCCTTGCCCAGGCGGTTGCACCTCATTTCGGCCAGGATGGCCGCGAGCACTTCGGCCGCCTTTGCGGACTCGCTGCCCACGCTGGCCTGCAGCTTGGCCGCATCGCCCACCAGCAGCTTCACCTGTTCGCTGGATGAGCCGCCCCGTGCCTCGCCGCCGGCGCGCACCACCTTGCCGCGGGAGCTCTCCTGGACCACTATCGCCTCAGAGAACTCGAGGCGCAGCTCCTTCTGCCGGCGGACCAGCTCGTCCCACAGGTCCTCAGGCTTGACGACGCGGAAATCAAGCTGCCCGCTCTGCCCGAGGTTTGGACCGGGCGTGCCTCCGGGATACAGCTCCGTCGCCGCGCCGAGGAAGTCCTCGGGCATGTTGTCATGGACCTCCACGGCCACACCGACCACCTCTCCCGGCTTGAAGCCGCGCGGCTTGATGTCTATGACCTTCTCAACCGAGAACTGACGGTCGGGCGGCAGGTCCTTGACGGGCTCTAAGATCGCATCGTGCCCCTTGGCAACCACGACTGCCGCGGCATCGGTGATCCCGTAATCGTCCTTCACGGTGACCACCAGCGGGATGACAGCTTGGGGCGTGATCACCGACCCGATCAGCCGCTTCCTGATGTCCACACTGGGGACAAAGTCGGGCTGCACCTGGATTATGAACTGCTGGCCGCGGCGGTTGGTGGAGTCGTCGGCTCCCAGCAGCACAATCTTCAGCGTCTTGGAAGCGGGGATGTTGCGGGTGGGCATGTACAGGTCGCCGCGGACGCCCCTGGGCGCCTGCCGCCCGTTGCCGCCGAGCCGGACATCATTGATTCGAAGCTCACCGGCCGGCTTGTCGTCCATGAGGATGCGCCCGGACTTCAGGTCCTTGTTGGCCAGGCCCTCGATACGGATCCAGCTTCCCGGGGTGACGGGTATCACACCGCTGCTGCCGTCCAATCGGTCAGGCGGGCGCCTCATGTGGCTGCGGTGCTCCACACGGAACGTCACATCCCTGAGCGACGGCGGATCGATCACGGTAACGCGATGCTTGCGGCGCTTGTCCAGGTAGTCGTCGCCGCCGGTCACGTAGAAATCGAACTCCTCAGCGACGGCCTGGAAGCTCCTGACGAAGCGGCGTCCTCCGCCGGTCACGGGCTTGACCGTGATCTCCATTTCCTCGCCCGAGGCGTACTCGGCGTGGAGGATTATCTCGGAAGGCACAACGCCGTTGGCCTCCACCTCGACCCGGAGGTCCTCGCCCCGGACGACGTAGAAGTCCGGCCCGCCCATGACGGTCAGGTACGTCTGCTGCGGCCAGTCCACTTCGGCGAAGGCCACGTTTCGCTGGAACCACAGGCCCATCACCGGCATCTGCCACACGGTAAACCCGGCCAGAAGCATCAGCGCCGACAGAGTCACCAGGCTCAACTGCCGTATCCCGCGGCGCTCGATCACCTCGCCGAAATTCAGAGACCCGGCGATGGAGTTGGCCTCTTCGGCGACCCGTTCAATCATGATCTCGCTGAGGCCCTCCCGCTGCTGGGGCGGCCGATCGCTGAACTGAACGGCGGTGATGAGCCGGTCGTCCAGCCTCCCAAACCGCTTCTCCACCAGAAGCGCCATCGCCGCGGTGCCCATCGGAACGCACAGCGGCCGCAGGATATGACGCAAGACGATCCAGACCAGCCCCGCCATCGCCAGGCCCATGATCAGAGCCCTGAGTATGCGCTCCATGCGAAAGACGTAGTCAAATCCCAGCGTGACGAACACCATCGCGACGAGCCCAAGCAGCAGCCACGCCACGCCTTCGCCCAGAAGGCGCGCGCGAACCATGCGCCTCAGCGCTCCCAGCCGGCGTCGCACGCTAGATGTCAGCAGTTCCGTTTTGGCCATCGCTTGCTCCGGCAGACCTGACCGACGCTCGGTTCTTCCGCCGTCGGCATTATTGACGCACGAAATCGCGAACGGTTCCCGACACTCCAAGCACATCCGCTAAGCCATGTTGTACCGCTTGCGGAGAATCCACTCCGCCGCCAGCAGCACCACGATCAGCACCAGCGCGAGGTTCGTGTCCCACAGATACTTGGGCACCTCGTGCGTGCTGGTCCATCGCCCGGCGGGAATCTCTGCCGCCAGCCGGTCGATCTGGCTGACGTCGAGATACTTTTCCGGCGGCCAGGCCATGCTCTTCATCGTGCCGCCGTCGGCTTCGGTCCTGACGAACTCTGCCTGCGGCAGGGCAATCTCGATCTGCTTGAAGGCAGGCGTGCCGTTGGGATCGTCCGGCTCGACCAGTGGCGTCAGCTTGTAGTTGCCCCTGTGCTCGGCCACGAAGGTGACCTTGAACTGGCCGGGCTTGTCCTCAATCGCCCGCAGCTCAAGTGTGCGCTCGGCCCTGCCGGTCTCGTTGTTGACCACGTCCACCTCAAGCTTGTCCTTCTCAAGGGGCTGATAGTCCCGGCCGTAGGCCTCCACCTCGATGGTAATCGGCTCGCCGACGGTGAAGCGGCTGCCCCCGGTGGTGATAGTGACGCGCCGGGCCTGGAGCGTGGCCAGGTATCGCACCACGTTTCCCCAGAAGCGCCGGTAGAAGTATCCGTCGCGAACGAGTACCCACCGCCACGTCTCGTCGAAGCCCAGGTACAGAACGCTTCCCTTGCCATAGGGCTGCGCGACGATCAGCGGCAGCGCATGGTTGCGGGCGATTGTCCGGCGCATGGGGTTCGAACTGACCGCCAGCACTCGGGCGCCGGGCTTGGCCCTGAAGACCGGGTGCGACCAGTAGATTCCCGGCAGCGCGTCCCATATCTCCACCGACTGCTCGGGCGTGCCGGCCAGACGGGTGACAGGATGGTCTATGCCGTAGGCGGTCAGAAGCACGGGCGCCGGCTGAGGCGTGCTGTCTCCGATCCGGGACAGGTCGCTCATGGAATCCGGTGCGACCTGGACGGCCATCATGCCCTGCAGCGCCTTGAACTCCTCATCGCCAAGAAGGACCGACTCGGTGTACTTGTTGGAGGCGATGAAGCACAGCCCGCCGTTGTGCTTCTCGACGAACGGCTTGAGCAGGTTCTCCACGAAGTACTTATCAAAGCCGCCCTGTGTATGCTGTGGGTCATAGAGTATGACCGCGTTGTAGCCGGGTTTCTTGGGGTTTCCGCGCTCTCCGATCAACTCGCTCAGTGTTCGCGGCAGCTTGTCCAGCTTCATCCCGCTTGACGCAGACTGGTTGATCTCCACGTCGGCGTTCTGCTGCCAGACACTGACGAGATAGTCGTCCTTCTGTCGCAGCAGGTAGTTGCGCAGATACTGAAACTCCTTGCCCGCGTCGCCGCTGATCAGCAGGACGCGGACCTTCTCGTCGGCCACGCCAACCTGCGCAACGGCGGAGTTGTCGGCGGTATTCTCCTCACCCGGGCGCGGCTCGACAAACGCGCGGTACTCGAACTCGCCCAGTTCCTCCGGCTCCAGTTGCAGCGTCACGGTCTGGAGGCTGCGGGACAGTTGATTGGCGTCTCCGGACGGTCGCTGGAGCGTAACGGCCTGTGAGACGCCGGTGTCCACCCACTCGACCTCGCCGGTCTTGCGGCGCTCCAGCTTGACCATGACGGACTCGTTGCCCATGTTACGGTGGGTGATGTTGACGGCGAACTCGACGGTGGCACCGCGGCGGACCTCGCGCGGAGCCTGCAGCGCGGTGACGGCCACGTTCTTCGGAGGCGTAGGGTCGCCCACAAGCACTGAGTAGACCTGGACGCCTCGCTCCCGGGCGTATTCGATAGCACCTGTGCTCCGCCGGCGTCCGCCCTGGGCGGTCATCTGCCCGTCGCTGACGTGGACGATCACGGGGGCTCGCTGGCCCTGCGTCAGGTCCAAGGCGCCCCGGATCCCCGCCGGCGGGTTCGTCGAGTAGCCCGAGCGGGTCAAGGCGCCGAGCACGTCCTTCAGGCTGCCGGCCGCCTGTGTCGGCAGCTCGGCGTAGCCTTCCGGCTGAACCATGTCCACGGCGCCGATTCGTCGCGTGTAGCCTCCGCTGCCGGCGCTGGGCTGCGTCGTCGAGTAGCGCATTACGACCAGGGGATGATCGGCCGCCAGCTTCGGAACCGGCCCGTCCGGCTTGGCCAAGGCCCTGGTGGCGATCTCGCCGCGGGTCAGCCCGCTCAACTCAGCCGCCTCCACGCCGAGCATCTTCGACAGCCGGTCGCGCAGCTCGGCTACGTTAGGTTCCTCGTAGCGGTCCTTGAAACCCATGGACTGGCTGTCATCGATCAGCAGCACCACGCTGCTGGTGAGGCTCCTGACGTAGCGCAGCACGATAGCCGGCTGAAGCAGAATCCCGAACACCAGGACGATCACCGCGATCCGAATTCCCGCAATGACGGCCTTCGCCCGGCGCGGCGCCTCTCCTTCACGGCGGTAGCTGCGGACCGTCAGGTACAGCAGCGCCACAAACACCAGCATCAAGACCAGGTTGATGTAGTTGCTGTACTGGGCGATGAAGCGCAGTTGCCAGTTGCCGTGGGCGATCACCTCGCCCAGTTCCCAACCCAGCAGCCATTTCCAGAAGGAAGCCATATTCAAACTCGCCCCTCAGCGTTGTGTGCCCTGTGCACTGGCCGTGTAGTGTCCGAACCGCTGGCCCAGGAATACCTCCAGCCCCAGCAGCGCCAGCAGGGCGGCGATCGCGTATATCCAATACTCCTTCTTGGCGCGGGCCTGCACCTCACCGAGCGCGCCCCCCGCCTGCACCTGTCGATATAGGAAGTCCTCGCTGCCGAAGGCCGCCGTAAGAACGCCCTCCCCGGCGGGGGCGAGGTCGCCCTCGGCCGGGTCCACGTTGCGGGCCATGAAGGTCTGCATCTCCTCCGTAGCGGGCTTGCTCAGGCGAAGCGTGTAGACGCCAGCACTGGTGGGCCCCTCATATCTCAGGACGCCAAGGCGGTCCTCGGGCGGACGAACCAGCAGGACCTCTTCGGCCTGGGGGTACTTGGGCGTCCTCAACATCGCGGTAGCGTCCCTCCAGTCCTTGGGCAACTGGAAGACGATCGGCAGGCCCACCGGCTCGGTGCGAGGTTTCTGCGATCGGGCCAGGTAGGCAAGCGTGTCGAGCATCACGGTAGCGTAGGTGCCCACGATGTCGGTGGGCCAATCCGTCCAGACGTTGTCGGCGGTCGAGTAGAACACCAGGACGGTGCCCTTGCCGAACCGCCGCCCAGCGACGGCGGGAGACTTGCCCGGGTCGTTGAATCGCGCCAGCACGCGAGGCGCGCCTGCCTCGCCGGAGGCCGTCGCGGACAACTCCTGCACGGAAGTGAAGCGGAAGAATTTCACGAACGAAGTAAACGCCGCACCCTCGTCCCGGAAGGTCCGCAAAAAGCTATCGGCGGCGATGGTCTTCGGGTCCAACTGCACGAACTCGCCCGTGACGACCGCCTTGCCCTTAGGCGCGCCGATGCGAAACGGCATCAACCCCGCGCCCTGCGCCCAGAGGTAATCGTTGTAGAAGTTCAAGTCCACGTGGTCGCCCATGAAGACCACCAGCCCCCCACCGGCCTGTACGTACCTTTCCAGCGCGGAGAGCTGCGCGAAACCGTGCCGCGGGGCCGTCGTGGGCTGGCTCGCCGACCGACCGGGTCGCGACGCGGCGATCACCTCCTCGGGAAACCTCGAGACGTTCAGCAGGGCCACAAGGTCGTACTCGTCGAAGGTGAGCCCGACCAGCCCGTCCTCGGAGACCACGTCCGGACGGGCGCCGTACGAGCCGTCCTCCTTGGGGTCTATCGCGAGCTTGAAGTAGAACGATTCGCTGTCTTCGGGGGCAGACTGCGACGGCTGGCCGTCCACCACCAGCACCCGGACATGCTCACGCACGTCCAGCGCCAGGTGCGCCGTGTTGTCCGCCACCAACTCATCCGGTGGCAGCGACGCCGTAATGACCGCCGGGCCCGGGTGAGAACATGTCACCTGGATCTCCTTCGTGGCGACCTGTCCAGCGTCGATGTCGCCGACCACCTGCACCGGAAGCGAAACACCCTGAGGCCCCTGCGGGGTGTTCATCTTGGCCGACAGCCGCAACTCGACCTCGGAGGCAGTCGTCGTGCCGTTGTTGCGGACCGCAACGCGGATTCGAAGCGGCGCCTTGGCCAGCACGAACTTGTCCAGCAGCGTCATGTCCTGGATAGTCAGGTTGTTCCGCGCCGGGCGGCCGTAGTCCAGCGCGATCACCTCCACGTTGGCCCTTCGCAGCTCGGCGAACTCCTTGCGGATCGCATTGATCCGCTCGTCGCCGGTGAGGTCCACGCGGCGGAAATCGCCGAGGACGTAGAGCTTCTTCGGGCCTTCCACGCCCTGGAAGGTTTCGCGTGCGACGGCGAGGGCCTCGCCCATGTCCATCCGCCAGTCGGACGGCTCCAGCGCGCGGACGCGGCTGGCCAGCGACTTGGCGTCGGTGAGGAAGTTCCGGCTGAACCAGGCCTCCCGGCGCTTGGCAAGGGCGCCGGGCAGTACCGCAACCTGATGGGTTGTGGGGATCCCCTGAAGCTCCTGGGCCAGGTCGGCGGTTGCCGTCGAGAACAGCGTGCCCACACCGACTTTCTGACCCATCGAGTAGCTGTCGTCGAGGATGAACACGGAGGTTTGAGACCCCTCCTCGCCCGCGCCTCGCTGAACGGACGGCGCGCATCCGGTGAAGCGTGCCACCGCCATGGCCAGTATCAGAATCAGCAGGCAGCGCAGCGCCAGGAGGATCAGCTCCTCTATCCGCAGGCGACGGCGGTTTTTGCGGATGGACTCAAGCAGGAACTTCATCGCCGCCCAGTCCTTGACGCGAAAACGCCTGCGATTGAGCAGGTGAATCAGGATCGGCACGGAGACCGCGCCGAGGCCGGTCCAGAAAATCACGGGATGAATGAACGGCATATCAGATTTCCGATTTCCAATTTCCGATTCTCGATTGCGATTGCCGATTCATGTGCCTTGTGCACATTGCCTGTTGCCTGTTCCCTATCGTTTCGATCCGGCCTTGCGGATAGCCACGGCGCGGGCGGCCAGGAAGCTCAGCAGCGCCGCGTCCAGGTGGTCGGACGTTGATATCAGCTTGTAGTCGATGCGGCTGGCGATGCACTTACGCTTGACCTCGCGACAGAAACCGTCCACGGCCTCGAGGTAGCCCTGCCGCAGGGCCCGCGGCTCGATAAGCAGCCTGCCGGTCTGCTCCAGCCCGCGGAACATCGTGTTGCCCTGGAACGGGAACGTCAGCTCGTCCTCGTCCATGATGTGCAGCACCATGACCTCGTGGTCGTAGTGGCGAAAGTGCTGCAACCCTTTCAGCAGCCCGTCGATGTCCACGAACAGGTCGCTGACGAGGCACACCAGCCCCCGCCTCGCGATCTTCTCCGCCAGCGAGTGGCAGATCGGCTCGAGCGAGGTCTTGGCCCTGGGGTGCTGGACGTCCATGGTGTGGACAAGGCTCTTGATGTGGTTTGGGTTGGCCGACGCGGGGACGTATGAGAGAATTTCCTCGTCGAAGACGGCCAGTCCCACGGCATCCTGCTGGCGGAGCAGCAGCAGTGACAGCGACGCGGCCACCGCGCAGGCATAGTGATACTTCGTCAGTGCTTGGCGGCCGTCGCGGCTGTAAAGCATCGACTCGCTGGCATCGACGATGAAGGTGGCCTTGAGGTTCGTCTCCTCCTCGTACTGCTTGATCACGTGGCGGTCCGTCTTGCCGTAGACCTTCCAGTCCAGGTGCTTCAGGTCGTCGCCGGGCACGTACTCCCGGTGGGAGGCGAACTCAACGGAAAAGCCATGGAAGGGGCTGCGGTGCAGCCCGGAGATGAAGCCCTCGACCACCAGCCTCGCCAGCAGGTCGAGGCGCGTGATCTTGGCCAGAACCTTCGGGTCCAGATACTTCTGAAGCTCTTCTTTTGTTTCGGCCATGATTCAGCCTAGCTCAGTGCTGGTCGGCGAACAAGCAGTCCAGGCCCGCCACCGACCGCGTCCGCCACGTGCAGCCGGTCTGCATCGGCGGCGCAGGCCACGGCGAACGTTCGGCTCTCAGCGGTCACGATTGGACGGCCTTCGCCGTAAGGGGGTTGGCGGCCACCGGGCTTTCCTTAGCCGGGACGATCTCCAGCAGCTTCTCGACGATCAGGTCGGTGGTGTAGCCTTCGGCGTCAGCGTTGAAGTTGGTGATGATGCGGTGCCGCAGCACCGGCTTGGCGACGGCCTGGATATCCTCGGTGGACACGTGGCTTCGCCCGTGCAGCACGGCGCGGACCTTGCCGCCCATAATCAGGTATTGGCAGGCCCGAGGCCCCGCGCCCCACGCCACGTAGTCACGGATAACATCGGGCACGTCGCCCTCGTGCACGCGCGTCGCTCGCACGATCCGCATGGCATACTGGATCACGTGGTCGCCGGCCGGCACCCGGCGGATGATCTCCTGGAGGTTGATGATCGTCGGCCCGTCAAGCACCGGCTTGAGCTTGACGTCCTGAATGGCCGTCGTCAGCCTCACAATGTCGAACTCCTCATCCCACTTGGGATAGTTCACGAAGATCTTGTACATGAACCGGTCCTGCTGGGCCTCCGGCAGCGGGTAGGTGCCTTCCTGCTCGATGGGGTTCTGGGTGGCCAGCACGAAGAACGGGTCCTTCATCGGCATGCGGTTGCCACCGACGGTGGCCTGCCGCTCCTGCATGGCCTCAAGCAGGGCCGCCTGGGTCTTGGGCGGCGTGCGGTTGATCTCGTCGGCCAGGATCACGTTGTTGAATATCGGACCGTGGAAGAACTTGAACTCGCGGGTGCCCGTGGCGCGGTCCTCCTGGATGACCTCGGTTCCGGTGATGTCCGAGGGCATCAGGTCCGGCGTGAACTGGATCCGCGCGAAATCCAGTTCCAGGCACTGCGCCAGCGACGAGACCATGAGGGTTTTGGCCAGTCCCGGCACGCCTTCGAGGATGGCGTGGCCCCGGGCGAAGATGCACACAAGCAACTGCTCGAGCACCTCTTCCTGGCCGACGATCGCCCTGGCCATCTCGGCGCGAATCGTCTTGTACGCGTCGTTCAGCCGCTGCGCCGCTTCGATGTCCTCGCGCTTCAGCTCCGGGCCACTATTGGCTTTGACGTCTTCACTGGTCACCGATATCTCCTTGTCAGTGAGGGTTCAGTCAGAAGGCAAGGGCCTGACGCCCCTGCGGGGTCATCTCTGGCATATGGGCAGGTATCCATACGGCAACTGGAGGACTATGGTCGCCAAGGCCGCCCCGTAGGTGGTGCCCACGCTGTCGCCGTTCCAACTGCCGTCGGGCATCTGCATGCTAATAAGCTTGGCCTTGATGCGCGGATAGTACTGCGCCCAGTCCTTGCCGCCGCGCTGATACATGCCCATGCCCATGTAAAGCTGGGTGTAGAACCAGTGCCCGCCGCCGCTTCTCTCCGGCATGGCGGTTCTGCGGACGTACTCGACGAGCCGCTCAACCATTTCGGCCTCCGAGCCCTTGCCGCCGGTGGCACGGTCGTAAACGCCGGCGGCGTAGAAGCAGGCGATGGCGGCTGCCGATATCGCCGGACGGCTGCCCCCGCGGCTGCGCGCCGAATAGCAGATGCCCCCATCGGCATTCTGGCAGTACTTCAGGTAGGCCACCGCCCGGTCAATCGTTGACTTGGGAACCTTGATCCCGGCGTTCCGGCAGGCGCGGAGCGCCTGCAACTGCGTGACGGTAACGCTGCCCTCGTCACCCCGGCCGCTGGGGGTGTAGATCCAGCCGCCGGCGTGCTTCTGCTGGGGGCCCAGATCGGACTGCGCCCTGGCTGTGAGCTTGACAGCCTTCTCCAGGACCTTCTTGATGCGCTTCTCGTACTTGGTGTTGACGTCCGTCCCGTAGCACTGGGCGAGGAACAGCATGCCGAACCCGTGGCCGTACATGCTGCGGCTCTCGGCGCCGGGCCCGGCGATCAGGCCGTCCGTGTGCGCCTCGGCCACGTTCAGCACGTAGTTCATCGCACGGGTGAGGTTCTTCGCATAGGGCCCGCTCTCCGGGGTGGACCCGCTGGCCAGCAGCGCCACCCCGCTAAGCGACGTCATCACTACGGGGTAGATCCCATAACCCCCGGTGCCGGAGAACCACGCGCCGTTGTTGCGCTGGGTCCCGACGAGGTACTTCAGGCCGCGGTCAATCGCCTTGATGGTCTTCTGATCCATCATCTCCGGCAGGACCGGCCCCGGAGGGGCTGCCACCGCCTTCGGAGGGCAGGGCCAGCATGCGAACAACGCGGCCGCCACAATGGCCACCGCACAACCGACGCTTAGCGTACCGGCATGTCGTCGCAGACCTCGCCTTGCGCGGTGCACTTGCCTAGCTGCCATAGATCACCACTCCTTCCAGTGTCTCCACGCAGAGGCGCCCGTTGGTCATGACCGCCGGGCCGATTGAGAGCATCCTGCGACTGCGGTTTGAATCCCACGCCTCCAGCTTGCCGGCCAGGCCCACCTTGGCCACCTTCTTCCCGGTGCGAGCGTCGATGATGTGGACGGCCGACATCGGCCATCCGTTAGAGGCGGTCCTCAACGTCATAGCCAAGTGGTCGCGACCCACGGTCAGCGGGGCCACCATGAACAGCAGTTGCAGGTCCTTGCTCAGTTCACAGCTCCAGACCCGCCGCTTCTCGCGCAGGTCCACCCGATGCAGGCTCACGCCCCTCCAGTAGAGCGTCTGCCCATAGGAGGAGACGAGCCCCGCGTTGTACGCTGATCCGACAACATAGAGGTTCTGGCCCTCAAAACGCGCATAGGCTGGAAAGGTCTTGTGCCCGTTCATGTCGGGCAGCGAGAGGCTCATCGCAATCTGGTCGCCCCCTATCATGCTGAGGACCTCAAGCACCTGCTTGCTTCTTGAGGGCAACACTGCGATGTGGTCATTGCTGACGGCAAGGATCGTCGGATACTGAGTGGCCTCGTACTTGCGGCTCCAGAGCGGCGTCCCGGTCAACTGCGCCGGGTCATAGACCTTCAGTTGGCCGTCCACAAGAAGCACCAGCATCCCGTTGTCGGCGAAAACGCCCTCGGCTCGCCGGCTGCCGCTCCATGTGCCGATCACCCTGCCCTCGGCGGCCATGTCGAAACAGGTCACCTGTCGAGAACGATTACTGCTGACCAGCAGTCTGCTGCCGAGTATCTGCGGCGGAGCTGACGGACGCTTGTCGGCGCTGACCAGGCTGTTGGTCCAGAGCACCTTCCCCGTCGCCACGTCCACGCAGACCAGCTTGCCGGCGCTGCCGAAGAAGACCAGCACGCCCTCACCAACTGCGACCGAGTGGACGCCTGGTACTGCAAGGTCGGTCGTGCTCTTCGACCACTTGGCCTTTGCCGTCCTGAGGTCAAACCCCCGAACGGTGGAAAGGTCGGCAACGGCCAGAACCTGCTCGTCCTTGCTGAGACCGGCCACCAGGCTCATCCCCGGCATGAGCGAGCGGGTCCGCTGGAAGGCTTCCGGGTCCACGGCGGTCAGGGCCTGCCAGTCCACAGCCTTGTTGGCGTCCCTGGCTGAGGTGTCCACCATGACCGCGCGGTCACCCTGGAGCATGAGGATTCGCTCGCCCACGCGGACCGGCTGGTACTGATGGTCTCGGACGACCGACCAGGCATCGTCCTTGAAGCCGAATATCTGCCCTAAGGGCATCTCGATAGCCGACACATACCGCAACCGCTTGGGCAGGGACGGGGCGTGCGAGGCGCCGAGCCGGTTGAGAATCTCCGCCAGGCTGCCCTCAAGGTCGCCGAATGAGATGGCGGTTTCACCAAGGAAGTTGCCTTCGCTGTCGGTGGCCAGTTCGCGCGCCTTGTGGGCGCTGTAGTCGGCAGACCCCCGCCGACCGGAACGTGCGTAGATCGCCGCCATCCCGACGTTGGCGGTCATCCGCGTTTGGCGATCGGCGGACTCCGAGGCCAGCGGCGCCAGCAGCCTGAGGGCCCGGCTGGCCGTCGCCTCAGCCGCCTCGCCCTTCTCGCCCGCCGATTTGCGGTAGAGCAGCTCGGCCGCCATCAGGGTCGCCATGTCCGCCCAAATGCTGTTGGGCCAGCGCCGCCCGACCTCCGCCATGGCCTGCTCGTCTCCTCGCTGGCGCGAATCGTTGAGGGCCGACTGCGCCATGGCATCGAACTGGGCATACACCTCGCGCCCGTTCTCGCGGATCAGGTCGCGAACAAACGCCTGCGCCAACTGCTTGCCGCGCAAGTACTCAGTCCTCGGGTCCAGCAGGACCAGATCGTCGGCTTCCTTGCCGATCTGGATGTCCGCAACATCCTCGTCGGCGAACTTCTCGCTGATTTCCTGCGCGATCGCGGCTGCTGTCTTGAGTTCCACGAGCTTCTCAGCCCGCAACAGCTCGGCGGAGTTGGCGTCTCCCGCCTGCTGCCTCTCGGCGGCCAGGCGACCCAGATCAGACGCCCGCATGCGATGACACTTCGCCAGGCGCAGGTTCATGTGGACCTTCTCCTGCGCGGACTTGGCGAAATCCATGGCCTTTTGGAAGCTCGCAAGCATACCGTTGGGGTCTTCAGAGGCATTGCCCAGGGCAATGTGAGTCCTGCACAGCCAGGGCTCAGCGCGAAGCCGAACGTCGTTTCTCCCCATCCGCCCGCTCTTAGTCCAGGCCGCCTCCAGATCGCTCAACGCCTGGGCGAACCTTCGCGCGTTGAACGCAAAGCGGCCCCGACTGAGCAGCAGGTCCAGGGCCCGGTTCGGCTCGGCCTGTTTCATCCTGTCGGTGAGCTTGGCCCATGCCTGGTCGTAGTTCATGTAGGCACAGATGCCGCTGGCGTTCGCCGCGATCAGCTCGTCCTTGACGCTGACGAGGTTGCCCAGCAGCCCGAGATTCTCCTCCATCCCGCTGAGCCCCTTGTAGCTGACGCTGTAGTCGTCCAGGCTAACCCGCCACAGCCTGCCCCTGCCGCTGGCCATGATCGAGGTCGGCGTTACCGCGGGGCGACCAACGATCCGATCCACCTGGCCGACACTGGTCTTGCCTCCATCCGCCATGGAGACGATGCACAGCCCGGGTCCGCTCATCGCCACCCGGCCGGCGTCAACAGCGGTCAGGTCGTTCAGCGCGTCGCGCGGCGCCGGCTCCTTCCACATCAGTGCCCCGTCCTCCGTGGACAGCGCCCAGAGGAACTCCGAGTCTGCCGGCAGGCACAGCACACGGCCGCCGCTGACCACGACGGGATTCGCCGGGTAGCCCCGGCTGGTTTGAGGCCGATACCGCCCGGTGGACAGAACCTGATTCAGCGGCGTCTCGTACTGGAACGCCCAGATCGCCTGACCGCCGTCAGCATCCAGTGCGGCAATGACCCCACTGTTCGTGGCACAGAACACCCGCCCGTCGGAGACGGCCGGAGGGCTGCCCTTATAGATGTGGCCGGCCGTCGTCCCGTACCTCTGGTCGATCACCGGGGCCTGGCAGACCATCGTCTTCCAGACCAGCGAGCCGGTCGGGGCGTCGAGGCAGATCAGGTGGAAGTTCTCCAGATAGACGGCAAGCACGTACAGCCGCCCGTCGTGGTAGGTCGGCGCCGACAGGAACTTGGCGTTCCGGACGGTCTCATCGTCGCCCTGCCCATTGCCGACGCGCCACACCAGCAGCAGTTGCCTGTCAAGCGACAGGGCCACAAGCTCTGAAGTGTCGGCCAGTTCGTCGGTCTTGGCCTGGTTGCCGGGCCGGTTGAAGAAGTACGGCGGAAGAGACGGCCGGAAATTCGCCACGGTATAGACCATGCCGCCCCCCACCGTCAGCGTGTGCCGCCCCGCATCGTCCACACGATTGCCGTAGGGGTTGTAGTAGTAACTGCGGTAGTTGCTCGGCAAGGTGATCTTGCGATTCATCGGCAGAGGCACAGTGCCCCAGATCTGCTCGCCCGTCACCAGGTCGCACCCCACCACCGTATCGTCGGTGCGATAGATCACCACATCCCCCGACACCACAGGATGGACGAGGGGAGGCAGCACCATCCTGGCCGGCATGGCCCGTCCCGAGTAGTAGTTGCCGGCCTGGATGTTCTTGATCTCCACGTGCCCTTCCTTGAGGCTGAGGACAACTTGGAGCCTATTGGATGGCTGTCCACGTGCAGCCTCCCTCATCGCCACGAGCTTCACCTCGGTGCGGGAGCCGGCCCCCGAGGGATGGTGCCAGCGGGGCGCCAGCACGACGTCCACGTCGCTCATGAGGCCCATGCCGTCGGCATACCCGCCAAGACCCCACCACCGCTCCGGGTGGTGGCGGCCGGGCGCCGAGCTGTCCACGGGCATCTTGCGGACGCGAGCCAGGAACTCAACAAGCTTCTGCCGCCGTCCGCCCAGCGTCCAGGCGGCATCCGGGTACTTGCTCCCTAGGATCTCCGCCGTCTCCTTGGCCCGCGACGCCTCACCGGCCAGGTGCTGGGCCGCCCCCAGCTTGGCCAGCAGAAGCGCCTCGTTCAGCTCCTTGGATCGCAGTCTCAGGGCCTGATTCCAGCAGCGGGCTGCCCGGGCGAATCGCCCACGGTCGAAGGCCATCGCCCCGAGCATGTCCAAGGCCTTTGCCCCGTACCTGGTGTGCAGATACCCATAGGGTATCCTCCGCAGAGTCCGCAGGTCGCCTGCGGCCACCGCCTCCCCGAACAGCCGCTGGGCCTGCGGGTCGTACATGTCCCGGTAGAGCTTCAGGCCCTCGGGGCCCATGCCGCCTATCAGCTCGTTGGCCTTGTGCGCCATCGACACGTAGCGCCGACCGCCGGCGCCCCCCACCAGCTTCGAGTGAGTCACGTCAATCAGGCGCTGGAGGATCTTGATCGCCTCCAGGTACTCCTTCCTGTCGATCAGCCCCTGGGCCTTGGCAAGGTAGGCGTTGTACTCCTCGTCGGTGTCGACCAGGGGTATCAGCTTGGGCCCCTGGTTGGCGTCGTCCTCGGCCTCGGCCCGCACTCTCACAGGCCCATCCACGACGACCACCTGGGCCCGCGCGGCGGCTGCAAAGATCATGGCCAACGCCGCGAGGGCCAGGGCGCAGCGCTGCGCACCGCCGTGCGAGCGTTGGGCGTCCGCACGGACTACCCACCAGACAGCCGCCGACCGGCGCCGGCTCGGCCGCCGTAAGACTGGGATGATCATGCCTTGGCTCAAGTGGCTACCTCAGCGCCCTTTAGAAAAGAGACAATCCAGGCATGATATCCTGGCCTGTCTCGGCGCACAACCACACCTTGCACATTAGTCGCGCCGGGCTGGCTGCGGTTCCGCCTTTTTTTTGCTTTTCCCCCAGGGGCCCGGTCCACCACCCGGCGCGCCTGGCCTCCTCTAAGCGGGATCAGGTGAGTCTCTTGCTGTTTGGGCGCGGCAGGGCCCCGTCCCGCCGCGGTGGGACAGAGCCCCACCGCACGGGACTTCCGCGCGTGGCCTCCTCTAGGCCCCGCGCGCCCGAAGCCATTTGAGGAATACCCATAGCTTGTACGCCCGCGACCCTTCCAGGCGGCGCGCGAAGCTCTCCAGCCCGTCGCAAAACCACGTGCGGACCAAGTCGCCGTGTTCGGCCCGGACATCCCTTACCAGGGCCGCCAGATCCTCGGGGGTGAACCACTGCTTCACGGGAGATGAGAAGCCCTTCTTCTTGCGCGTGCGCACGGACTCGGGCAGACGCTGAAGCATCGCGCGCTTGTACAGGCCCTTCAACTGCCCCTCAGGATTGCGCACCGCCTGCGGCAGGGCGCAGACGTAGTCGAGCAGACGGTGATTCAGCAGAGGCACTCGCAGCTCAAGCGAGAAATGCATGCTCGTGCGGTCGGCCCGCGCCAGGTTCAGGTCCGGCAGAAAGGTCATCATGTCCACGTACTGCATGCGGGCCATCGGCGGCAGATCCTCGCGCCAGAACCGGCGGAAGTAGGCCGCCTCGTCGCGGTCGGCCATCGCCGCCGACAGGTCCGCCGAGAATATCCGGCGCTTGTCGGCCCGGGCCGTCGCCCCCATGAGCTGGGCATAAAGCTCCACGGGCTCCAACGCCGGCAGCCTCCACTTGCGCTTCGGGCGGCGGATGATCGTCTCCAGCACCCGCCGCGCGCCCCGCCCCGCCGACGTTCTCCAGAAGCTCGGCCGCTGGAACCTCATCCACCAGCGGTACCAACTGTAGCCGCCGAAGGCCTCGTCGCCCCCCTCGCCGCACAGGGCGACCGTCACCTTCTGCCGCGCCAGCCGCGCAACGAACAGCATCGGGATCGTGCTCGACGCGGCGAACGGCTCGTCGAACAGCTCCACGATCGTCTCGCCGAACTCGTGGGCCATCTCCCGCGTAACGACCTGCTCGGCGTGGACCGTGCCGTACATCCGCGCCGCGTCGCGGGCGTAGTGCAGCTCGGAATGCTCGGCGACGTCGAAGCCGATGGAGAACGTGCAGAACTCCTCGCCGCCGAGCCGCGGGCAGCGGCGATCGGCGAAGGCCCTCGCCGCCTGCTGCACCACGATCGACGAGTCCAGCCCGCCGCTCAGATACGCCCCGGTCGGCACGTCGGCCACCAGGTACGCCTCGACGGACTGGTCCACCAGCTCGCGCAGCCGCCGCTCGGCCACCGAACTATCCTGGTCGAGACTTTCGAACGTCGGTTCCCAGTAGCGGCTGAGAACGGGCCGGCCTCGCTGGTATTTCAGGATGCAGGCCGGCGGAAGCTTCCAGACGTCCTTGTATATCGTCGCAGGGGTCGGAACGTAGCCGTAGGTGAAGTAGTCCCACGCAGCCTCGGGCGACAGCTCCGCGGGGACCCGGCCGCTGGCCAGAACGGCACGGATCTCGCTGCCGAAGACCAGCCGACCGGCCGCCTGCGAGTAGAACAACGGCTTGATCCCCAGCCGGTCGCGCACAAGGAACGTCGTGCCTTCGGAGGCGTCATACAGCGCGAAGGCGAACATGCCCTCGAACCGGCAGGCGCAGTCGATGCCCCAGGCCAGGTAGGCGTTGACGATCACCTCGGTGTCGCTGGTGCTGCGGAACTCGAAGCCCAGTGTCTCCAACTCGCTGCGCAGGGACTGGAAGTTGTAGATCTCCCCGTTGTACACGACCTGCACGCGGCCCTGGCGGTCGCTCATCGGCTGCCGGCCCAGCGGGCTGAGGTCGAGGATGCTCAGCCTGCGGTGGCCCAGGCC
>Ga0307378_10003973_pt1 | contig 21389 bp, 14 predicted proteins | sample UN1MG_FD_202238 | JGI IMG/M metagenome (GOLD analysis project Ga0307378, IMG submission 202238) | Soil microbial communities from Risofladan, Vaasa, Finland - UN-1 | ecosystem: Environmental > Terrestrial > Soil > Coastal area > Acid sulfate soil | place: Finland: Risofladan, Vaasa | collected... | reverse complement strand
CCGCGACTCCCAACCTTCCTCTCCCAGGAGCAGCGGCGCGAGCGACTGGCCTTGCATCACGTCCGGCAAGGGCAGCTCTGCCAGGTCGAGCAAGGTGGGCAGCATGTCGATCATGGAAACCGGCTGCATGAACCGTTGGCCTCCTGCGATGTGCCCCGGCCACACGAATATCATAGGGATATGAGTGTGTTCAGGCCTTAGGTGCGTATGCTGCCCGAGAGGTGGGTACGTGTCGAGCCTCACCAGCCCGGATTCGTGTTGTCCGTGATCGGAGGCGACGACAAGAAGCGTGTTCTCCCACTCGCCCATCGTCTTCAGCCGCTCCACGAGCTTGCCAATTTCGTGATCTTGCTGGGCCATCGCCTCGCTGTAAAGCCTCTGGTTCCGGTCATAGTATTCGAGGCGATCGACACCGGTCTGCTCGAATTGTTCCAGAGTTGGCCAGCCTCCAACTTTCGGTTTCCACTGCAAGTGCTCGGCGCGGCGGGCGGGCGTTAGGTACAGGCCCGCGAATAGTGGTGACAGCTTTGATCCCACCCAGGCATCGGTCGTCTGGAAATGCACCCAGTACGGCTGCCCCGGGAACACCTCTCGCCACCGAAAGAACTCCATGTGCAACACAATGGAGGAGGGTGTCGGGTTGTCGTACATGTCCGTATCTCGCAGGACATCAACGCCTCGGTCGAGCGAGCTCGCTCTTCCGGCCAAGGAATTGCTGGTGAATAGGGCCGTCTGATACCCAGCCTGGTGGAAGTGCTCGGCCATCGGCACGGCTCGCTCGGGCAACGGATCCGAGAACGATGTGAAGCCGCCGAGCACGCTGTGGTACAGCGAGGTCATAAACGAGGGGGTGGAGGGCTTTGTCCACCGGGAGTTGCTGTATGCGTGCTCGAACACAGCACCTTCGGCGGCAAGTCGTTCGAGATTCGGCGTAGTCCGGCGGTTGTAGCCGTAGACGCTCATGTATTCGGCTCCGGCACCGTCGATGATATAAAGGATCACGTTCGGCTTGCCAGTGTTGCGGGTGCCGGTCAGGGTCGGCGCGGCCCACAGCGCCACCGTACCGGCACGCTCCGCGTCTGCTCCCAGCGCCAGGGTGACGGTCTGCCCGGCTAAGTGTGACAGGTCTACCGAACGCTGAGCCCAACTCCCCGGATCATTGTGGGTTTCCTCGAGCAAACTCTGTGCCTCGCCACCCTCAGGAGTGACCGTGACCTCGAAGGTCACCGGAGCCTTGTTCCGCAGTGCCCCGAGTCCCACGTCGAGCCGCCCGTTCTCGGGTACTTGCACCAGGTACTTGATCCGTCCTGGCGCATGTGTGTAAAGGGTGCGGCGACAAACACCGTTTCGATCCTCCATACGCACCCCCGCGGGCACATTGGCGTAGTTGGCCTCCTTGGGGATTATACTCACTGACAGTATATCGAGGGTAGCGGGATTGTCGGGCTTTCCTTCTTCGGGGTGGTTGAAGGAGCCATCGATCCAGAAGCCAAACTGTCGCGACGGTCCGTCCTTCCACGGCCCGTGAATCTCGTCTAGCTGCAGTACGTAAGTCTGAACTGAGTTATCGCATACCGGCCGGACGTGATCTCCCCAAGCAGCAAATGCGTACGGATCGTTTGAATCGGCTGGGCGTTCGCGAATATTGAAGCCAAGGCATAGAGAATTAATCCCACGGCTAGCGCGGGCGCGTATCACCACACATGCCCAGTCTTCGCGTTGCCAATCTGGCAGGTCGATGTAGATGCTACCCAACCTGGAGCCGTTCTTACCGTCCGGTCGTATGGGGGAGTTGGCCTGGGTGAGAACGATGCGCAACGCATCCTCGGCTTGGATCACCTGCGCGAGTTCGACATCCTTGTGGGCAACAATCGCCTTCCAGTCGGGCTGCGGTTCATCGAAACGCCATTCCACCGGCTTTGTAGTATTCTCCGGGACCTCCGAATCCTCGATCTGTGCGGTATCCACGTGATCTTCGAGATGCAGAGGCATCTCTACCGTCAGAGCCGTCTGTTGCTCAGGCTCAGTATCTCTGCAGCCAAAAAGCAGCAATACGGCAGACAATATTATTAAACACGTGAAGGCACGAATCGTTGAACTAATCATGGCACATTCTCCTTCCGATGAAAGAAGCTACAAAGTTTCCTGAGATCGGATAGCCAAAATCGGCACATACTCGTTCATTCGATATCGTTCAGGGTAGGCTCGTCCACAGGCACAAGCCTTAGCAATCTCAGATACATACCAGATTAGCCACCATAAGGTCAAGAAAAAATCGGACTTTTAGAATCATTCACATTAACGTTTTTAAGAATGGCCTCATCACATATAAAAGCCCATACAGCCGACAGGGTAAATTTCAATCAGATCCTGACCTTTAAAAACGGCCTCGAGATAAAGGCGAAGACCATTGAAGCAATGAAGAAGTAAATAAGCCACCAGTCGGCGCCGCTTGTCTTGGAAAGGCGATCTGGGTAGTCGATAGTGACAGACTGAACGATGGAATCGGGAGCAAAAGGTTTTTCTGCGGGATTCATCAGGATACTAGCCCAGTTCAAGGCGGGACGCGTAGAACTTACTCGCATGAAGCCATCTCCAATTGCCAGATCCTTTTCGATTTGGTGCCGGTTGACGTTGAGAGTTATATGGTGCTTTCCATTTTCAAGGGCTTTGATTTCCCAACATATCTCCCCCTTGCTGAGGACCCTCACGGGACCAACTGTCACCTCAGCTGCAGATGTTGGCTCAACGTTTACAGTTGGCCAGTTTCCTTCGACATTGTCATTGAGTTTGACAGTCATTACTGCTAATTCTCCCGGCAGCAGCGGCCGGGACTGATACCACAAACTCATTTGAGCAAGAAGCAGAGATACCGGCAAAATCATAACCAGCATTGGGGGGATTGCGTGAAAGAGCAAGAGAAAAGCCCCCTTAAAGATCCGCACCTCTGCATGCAGCGTCACCGATATGCTGTCCCTGAAGAGTTTCAGCGCAAGCATATGGGCCTTGATATCATCGCGGATCTTGCCGATAGCGCGCTGATTAGAGGTGTATTTGAAAATGACAAGTAAGAAAAGTCCCGTTACTGCCGAGATGATCGTATTGGACAACCACCCGGGCAGTACTGCGATTGGAGCCAGAAAAAACCTCCCGAAGGCGTTCATTAGCACATTTACCCAAATTATGATCTGAGCGAAAAAAACCATTACTCTATATAACCCAATCCTCTAAGCTGTTCAGCCGTTTTTTCGTCCGCATTGGTTTGTTCGTATTTAGCAACTGCTTGTTCGACAATATGAGTAATGAATTCTTCCAGGCTACTGTATCCTGCAACCTCAATGACGTTTTTTGCCCTGGCAAACAGTGCCGAATCAATCTTGATCTTAGCCATGTGTTATAGCTCCCTTATTCAATTACCATCGTCCGATTTTAGCTGTACCCCATAGTCTCAGTTTACATCACAAAAATATCTTTGCCTTGCATCGAAGGTGGAATTTTCAATCCGAATCTTGTCAGAATAGATGGTGCGATATCCACTAATGCCGGTGCGCCGGCACTGATGGGTCGATTGCTGAAAATTACCCCCGGCACCTCGGAGACATCGGCACAATGGTCTGCGCTCCAGGCCGAATCGTTGTCCAGTAGTATTTCCCCGGTCATATCGCCAAGACAGGTGGCCCATGAAGCCCGGTAGTTACGACAGTAGCCGATGACCAGGTCGGGAGCAAGCGTTGTTGTGGGACCTGAATACACCTTATCACTGCGATGCACCTTAACAATGACGCGTTTGCCATTGGTGTCCCGGACAGCTTCGAGCCTGGTTGACAGTTCCTCCAGGAGCTGTTCACGCTGCTCGCCTGGTTCTACGATTCCGTCACGTTCCCGTCCCTTAAGATTTAGATACAGACCATTTATGCCAAGGCCGTATGCTTTTGTCCTTGACCAGTCAACGTTTGTAAGAACGCCGGTAGAATATGGAGGATAAAGGTAACCGTTTTCTCGCAGCCATGTGTTCAGGTTGAATTGTCTCTTGAAGTTGGCAAAGCCGTGATCGCTCATCACTATGATGGTTGCCTTGTCACCGTAGCGTCTCAAAATATCTCCAACAACTGAGTCTAGTTTGTGGTAAAGCTTATGGATGAGGTGAAAACACTTTTTAGCATCTTCGGCAGAACGAGTTGGGTGTTTCAAGTCTGAATCCCACCAGAACATATGTGACTGTAAGTCCGTGCTGGAAAAGTAAAAAAATAACAGGCCGTCATCGTAGTTCTCGAAAGCATACTCCAGCAGCTTGAGACGTTCCTGCAACACTATATCTGCCTGGATGCGGTATTCCTCATCGGTAAATACCTTGTTCGATAATGCTTTGTGGTCTTCTTGGAAACCGGTCGTATAGAACAAGCCCAACCTGTCTGAGATTTCTTTAATGAACTCAGGCGGCTCGGTTATTTGGAGGGCGGAATCGGAGGGATCGCTATTAATGGGGCTTACATACAGTTGGAAATTCGGAGAGACTTCCTGCAGATAAAAACGGCAGATTGCGGTCAGGTGTTTATTGGGAATGATAGCGGGCAAAGGCATTTCGAAATCCAATTTTATCCAGCGGCTCCACTGGCCTTCCTTGAGCAGGATTTTGTGCTTCTGGATTTCGACGACACATGCTTTAGCTGCTTTGTCACGATGCACACAAAATGGTAGCGTAGCAGGTTCCGGATCCTTTAGAAGGTTGTTTCGGGGCCCAATCAGCTTCGCGGCAGCAGTTTCGTTCTCAAAGAGAAGCTTCGACCGTTTGCCGCCCGGTTCATCTTTTATACGAGCCGGCCCATCCTCTGCAAAGTGCTGGTAGGTTCCGTATGTTCCCAGCAGGTCAGGAGTACCCATGCCGGACAGGCACCTGTGGTGGCCGTATTTCGAGGGGCTCGGCGGATAATTGGAAGGCAGGTTGTAGAACGTAGAGTTGATGCCAGCCTCATCGAGATAATCCCAGAAGGGTATTCCCTGTCGAAGCAATTCTGTTTTAGGAGGTTTGTGATTGAAGGGCCAAAAATCCAACTGCATCTTGTGCTTGCCGGTTTTCCAGTAACCTTCGCCTGCGACTGTTCTGGCCACAGAGAAGAACGGAGCGACCTGCTCGGCCGGGTCGCGGTGAATGAAATCAAAGATTCCGTGTGAGCCGGGTCCGGCCCCGTTGATAAAATTCGCCCACGCCACGGGGCTTTGCGGTGGGATGCTGGTGCCAAGGACACGGTAACCGCCAGATTGTTTGAGCTTGGCAAGATTGGGTAATTGACCGGTGCTCATAAGTTTTTCACACAGGCGAGGGTCCATGCCGTCGATGCCGATGATAATTACCCTATTGGCCGAACGGTGTTTCTCGTTTGTCGCGATGGCAAGCCTTGCCGCCGAACCTGTGCTCAATGCTGCAGCCGTCATGGCCGAACATTTCAAGAAGCTTCTGCGATTAAGTCTTGTGTCATTGTCGAGAGTCATCGTATCATTGTCCTCATACTACTCAGATTGGTCTGTGCGCCTGCTGGCAGCGTCAGCCACTGATAGTGGTCTACCGTCCATATACCTGGGTACAGCTACGCCGAACATGTCCAGTATCGTTGGACCTATATCTATCAACCGCGGTTCCTTGGTTTCAATGGGTCGGTTACAGAATAGAACTCCCGGGACAAGCGAGCGGTCGATACAATGGTCTCCGCTCCATGCCTTGGTATTTTCGTGGTAAATCCTGTCGGTTACTTGTCCGATAGCTGTCTCCCAGGATGCACGATAGCCCTTGTTATAGCCGATAATCAGATCAGGTGCTTCGTCTTTGTAGGGCCCGCGATAGACCCTTTGAGCATTGTAAACCTGCTTAATCACCGGCTGGTTGATCTTGGCCGAGTCGGTTAGACTAGTGAGCTTAGTAGCGATTTCGTCTCGCAGGCTGTCCGCTTCGTTTTCGGGATTAACAATTCCCTGGGCCTCGCGCCCCTTTATGTTAAGAAAAATGCCTGCAAGACCCAGGGCGAAAGCACGAGTTTCGGACCAGTCAATACCGGTCAGATTCTTTTTGTTGCGGCCATCACGCTTGAGCTTCAAATAACCGCTCTCTTCGAGCCAGCGGTTTAGATCAACGCCACAGCGAAAGCTGTTGAAGCCGTGATCGGAAATAATCATAAGCACGGTATCATTAGATTTACATCTATCCAATGTTTCGCCAACGAGGTCATCCATACGCCTGTAAAGCTCCTCAATTGCGTTGCTCGGTCGGTTTTGCCGGCGCTGCTTATGAGCAGGATGCTGCTCGTCGATATCTCGCCAAAATGTATGCTGGATACGGTCCATGCCGTCAAATACGCAAACGCATAGGCCTCTTTTTATTTTGTCAAGAGAATCAAAAAACATCCTCCTGCGCTCTGCGTCCACATCGGTAGATTGTTTTATGAAACTCTCGTCGGAAAGAATCTTTTCGTTAAGGGCCCAGCTATCTTCGGGCAAGCCGAGAGTGGCGAAGGGGCCCTGGCGTTTGGCCAGGTAAGTTGAGAAAATACCGGGATGGGAGATGGACATGGCGGGTTTCTCCGGATCGATGTTGACGGGTGTTACGTACAACTCAAATTCGGATGTCGTGCTCAATAAAAGAAACTTGCAGATGCCGTGGATCGTCACACCCGGACCTGCCTTAAAGCCAAGCTTTATCCATTCGGTGTAGGCGTTTTTAGTTACCGTGTAAGTGTTCCCGCTGATGGTAAGTTTCGCCGTATTCTGATCTTTGATAGTTACGACGAAAGGGCATTTCAGGACACTGTTGTCTTTGAGAAAGGGATTCTGCGGACCGATAAGCTCAGCCTTTATAGTGTCTTTGTTTCTGGCAACGATGAAGGTTTCGCCGGCCGTGTGCTCATCGCTACCGTCGCTGCGGCTTGTGTAGAAAGAAAACGTTCCCTGTGTGCCGCGCAGGTCGGGGACGCACATCCCGGACAATTGCACGCCGTAGAACTTTTCCGGCGGAAATGTGATGGGCACACGGATTACGCTGCTAAATATACCGTGCTCACCGAGGGTTGTCCAAAAGGGTTTGCCCTTGCGGAGCAGGCGAATATTGGCTTTGCCTAAGGCAAGTTGATATTTACCCAGACTGATTTTTCGGCGGGTGTCCCTGATATCTACTGAGCTGAGCTTGGGCAGATAGCTTTTCTTATCACGTGTCAGGAAGTCGAATATGTTGTGCTTGCCGGGGTTGGAGCCGGTCTGAAACGAAGACCACGCGACAGGAGAGATGGGGGGGATGGTCGTAGTAAGCTGCTTGAAACAGCCTTGTTGGCGTAGTTTTATCAGGTTTGGCAGTTTCCCCTCTGCCAGGAGTTTTTCTGAAAGCGCATAATCCATACCGTCCAGCCCAAGTACTACGAATTTTTTGATTCTGCTTCGTGCAAAAGCCCTGCGTCCGCGGATTGCTCGAATTACAAATCGTACCGGCCAGGTGAACAGGGCCAATACGGCCGAAAGTGTTGCGGAAAAAATCGCCAGGAGGGAACCGGCCACAGCAAAGCCAGCTCCAGGGCCGATGTAAGCCTGGGCCTTAGCTGGCATGAGCAGTACAACAAGAGCAGCTAATAGCAAAAATTTAAGCGTCTTATTACGGTTGTCGATAACCATTCTATTGCGTTAACCTTCCTGAGGACCGCAAGTGCGGCCCTTATGGTTAATGGCGAATCCTTAGTATTTGCATCAGCCAGATTGATATGTAATACGACTTAACCTGGTTACGCCAAGTGTATTATAGCAACTGTAAGCATTTATTTGTAGTGGATAATACTCAATCTAACAGATGCCTCGCGCTTCGCAAAATCTGGCAGACTTCAGTGAATTGGTTGAAATCCTCTTTCTGAGCGATCACAACCAATACGTTGCACTTCAGTGTGTATATTCTTTGAGTCGAAATGGGAAGGTCTTTTGCCACCAAATATGGCTTATCTTGAGCGCTTAGGAATTTGTATTTGAGGGCTTATGAGGTGAAGAGAGTGTCTGCGGTCGATTTTTTATGTTGTACATTTAGGTCAAGAGGTATGGTCCGGATGTTGAAGCGAGCTTTTCACCGGTTCAGAGATGTCACAACGGAAGCTGCCGCCGCATTCCGGGCAGACGATGGCAGGGAATCCTTCAGGTTCAACCGGTGGGAAAGCGTCAACAACGATATCTTCGACCCAGTCGGTATGGTCACAAGAACGGCAGCGATACTTGTACCAATCGCTCGGTCCTGTGAATGGTTCGTCTGGCTGCAGTTCCAACGGTTTGTCGTTCATCGGGCAATTCCTCAAACAATAAGAACTTTTTAATGGTACCGTATTTGGGATGATAAATCAACTCCAACGACATTTCGTTATTACACTTTGGGCAAACCAACGGATCTTTTCCGAAGCTGTCAAAGAAACGTTGTTGAAAAGGTTTTTTGGGCAACACTCTGTATCCTCTGGGGTCGGCGGGTATATTAGCAGGGATGATTTTGGCAAGGTGTTCTCTTATCTTTTGGTATCGAACATTGCCGGGCTGAAGAAAGGCGACAAGGCCTTTGGGGTAATCTTTCCATGCCCGGTCAATATCTTTTTCAACGACAGGATCGGAAACGTTTTCTCTGAGCATTTTCCGGATGGTATCGTTGTAGCTGGGACTATCAAATCGTGGATGGGTCTGCTTAAACGCATCCCAATGATCGTAGAAAATCCGCTTAAACGTGTTTTTGTCAATGCCTTCCATGGCTGTTCTCTACGAACAACCATAACTGAATTGATAGGATAGATCGACGAAATAATTAAAAAGTCTTACGCTGAAAGATTAAAAAGTCCCCGGCGAAGCCGGGATAAGTTCAACGGCCGTGGCGGTAATTCTTGCGTTACTCGTGCTTTTGGTTAGCCCGAAGAATGCCGCTGGCAAGGCAATTAGTTTCACTCGAAGGTGCCCGGTTTGTGATAAGAGACTGATTGGGAACCCGAATTATTGTGCGGATTGTGGGTCGAAGATTTAGCCCTGACTAGCAAAGGCTCCTTGACAACACCAACGTTTCTTGTTCCAATATTACTCGGAGCGGGAGCACCGGTCCGAATACTGGGTTAAAAAGATCATAGTCCCAGGGCGTCAGGACAAACGCTTATAAGCGTAATTAATCCTGTTTTCAGGAGCGCCTATCTTTATTGTGCCCCGCTCCATTTTTTGGTCTGGATACATCTGTCGTTATTAGAGCAGATCGTCGTATTACACTGGCCTATTGGTAAGATGTTGCCGACCATACATCGCATAACTTACGTATTCTTATGTGGCGTTTTTAAGAAAGTAAAAAATGTCCGAAATTGACAGAGAACAATTCAACCAATGCTGGAGATCCACAGAGGTAATCCGAGAATACGAACGGATGCTTTTTACATTTGGGGCTATGGAATTACCTTACGTACTGGTCGCCGAACATGGCCAATTCAAGGACAGGGCCGTTGTGATAAAAGGCCTCGTTGCTCTTCAGAGACCGCAAATAATGTTGCCCCCACATTACGGCGGGCCAGAGTTCAAGGAAGGGTTTGAACATGCAAACGCACTTCCTCCTGAAGCTGTGTACCTTCTCAGAGCTATGCAAGTGCCTTATTCTCAGATAAGCAACAAACCAGTTGCTGAAGAACAGATAGAATACGGTAGTGTGCAGAGCGTGTTGGACAAATTTGGCCAGGAGATGGAAAATCAAGGGGACACAGAGACCGGGCTGATAAAGGGAGTTCTTGATGGAGCGGATATCTCTCTGATGAGGTATTCGTTAGGGCTGGCAATCAAATCAGCGCCGGGAAATGTGAAGGAGTTCTTTGAGCACTTGAGAAGGCGAAGAGGAATGCCAATAAGTCCTGATGAGAGGATTACGGACGAGGACATCAGGAGGTTGTTTGGGTAGAAGGATGCAGCTTGGTCATAAGGATCGAGATACAAGTTGAAACAGAGATGCCGATGAGCGTACTTCCCGCTTGATATGAGGCTGAGTCCCAGGCGTTAAAAAACACATTACTGGAGGCTTAGACCGTTACTGGTCAGATTGTCTATCTCAAGCACATATCCCGCCGGGACCTCTGCACGACATATTGTCTCACTACCGTTCTTCCACCATTTGACTACGACCGGACCCTGTGGAGTCAGAAGCCTGCCTTCACACCAGTCCAGACCAACATCGGCAATCCTCAAGTGGATAACCTTCTGTTGGGCATCAACTGCATGAACTCCGAGCACGTCACGGTAAAGACTATGGGCCACATGAGATGCAAAGCCATGATTGCAGCTGGCGGAAGCCCCAACATTCTCCCAAAGCGTACCGGTCTGTTCGGCCATGTAGAGGTAGAAGTCAACAAGTTCCTTTTTGATTTGAGCCGGATGATCGTAGCGACTTAGAAGTTCTGACCGGAGATAATTGCCGACAAAAGCATTGGCCGGGTGAATCTCGGGGAAGGCATTAGTTTGCTTGCGTTCGGGGCCAAACTGGTGCGCCAGTTTATCCCAAAGCTTGTCGTGCGTTTGGGGCGTGGTCACGTCGAAGAAAAACGCAAAGTATTGACAGACCTCGGTGCGATTGCGCGTGACCAGGAGTCGGCCGTCTTTGCGCACGGCATTGTCCACAAAGAACTCGCCATCGAATGACTGCCGTCGAATTACTGTGCGTATATGCTCGGCCTGGTCAATAAGATCAGGTTCGTTGTACATTCTACCGCCAGCAGCCAATGCTGCCGCATAGAGCATGTTGGTTGGATAGCTGACATCCTGCACAAAGCTATTGGCTTTTGACCACTCCACAAAAACCCAGCTCTCCAGCTTCTCCAGAAGCCCATCCTCATTCGTGAATTTCTGGAAGTATTCGTAAAGAGCCTCCAGCCTCGGTCTCAAGGCGGTAACCAGTTCCCGGTCTCCACTGCGAGCCTGATACTCCTCCAATTGGACCACAAACCACATCGCCCAGTTCGGAATGAAAACACCGTCATAATGATCGGCCGGATAGCACATGGGTAGCATTCCTTCTGGTAGATGCGCAAAACTGGACGGAAGGAGATAGTTTTCGAAGAGATTCTTTTCGATGGTTGTGTTACCGCAAAGGTCGAATGCGACACGGGACGTAAAGAAACTGTCACAGAGCCAACCAGCCCGCTCCCGAGAAGGACAATCCATAAAAATATCGGTAGCATTTTGTCTGAATGTTTGCCGGGCCGCTTCGAAGATTTGATTCAACCTTGGATCACTGCACGAGAACCTGGCCTCTTCGGTTTCTGAGTTCGCGTATTCTCGTAAATACAGACTCTCGACTTTGCAGGTGCCTTGCAATATATTCAGTTTAAGGTAGCGCATCGTATAGGGTTCGAAGGATTCCAGGTGGTACGTGCCCGGTTCCAGCTCGTAGCAGACGGCGTTGACACAGCCAAGCCTCTTGAAATCTACGTCGTCTTTGGTGAGTATTTCATCGAACGTGAAGTAGAGTTTGGTCGGTTTGGAACATTGGATAGATGCCCCGATGAAACCTGTGAGATTTGTCCCCAAATCGACTATGGAGAATGTGTTTTCCGAAAGCTCAATTGCCTTATCAGGCCGATATGGCTTGTTGATGGTCTCTTTGGAATCTGATTGTATTTTTTGCAGTTCAATAGATGGGACGACTTGAAGTTCACTTTCCGGATACCCTTTTAGTTTTGGTCTGATGTTGACCAGGGAACGGTCTTTCCAGAGTCGCGCTACAGGTATGTCACGTTGGAGTGTACCTTGCGAGACAACCAGAATCGGCTGGCGCTTTAGAAAACGAGGATAAGCTACGCGTCGAACAAGGAGTTTTCGCAGAGATAGCGTTGAGCAGGATGCTTTGACGGATTCGGCCAACGGTTTGTCCCACCAGTGGTCGTCGCCTTCATTCAACCGATAGTATTCAATAAACGGACGCTGAAAGCTGTAGCGTTGCACTTTTTGGATGCGGTGGTTCAAGACAGTGGCTTCAAAATTGACTCCTTTGCCAGCGGTAGAAGCCAGGATCTTCCCATCGGATACAATCTCCGCCTGTAGGAACGCAGGCTCATCCAGTAGATAGAAACTATTGACATTGTAGCCGGCTACTTCGATAGCCAGGACGTTTCTTTCACTCAGGTAGCTGCCAAGAGGCCATTCGTCGATCCGGTAAAATTCATGAGGTCCGCGGGCGGGACCATGGCCGACGAAGTGGCCATTGAGATAAACGCGGTAAAGCGATGAGGCAGCGATCCGAAGTACAGCGTCTCTTTGCTCTGAGCACTCAAAGACAGTTCGAAATCCCACGAAAAGGTTCTTCTCCGTTTCCCGGCCTGCCGGCCAGATGGGATGAGCCGAGTCAAACAACGACCTCGTAGTACCAATCTGAGCATTCGACATCGAAGAAAAGATGCCGATGATACAGAGTACGCGAAGGATTGCTGGAGTCTGAATTGATCTTAAATGCTCTTTCATTGCCATAACCTCTTGTATTTCAACAATCTCTATTCTGACGGCATATCGCCTTAACTCGGCATTATGCTATTTTGACAAATTGCAGTGTGATTGACAGGTGGATTGTACCGGGAAATTGTCAGAACTGCACGTATGTTTTCCCGACATCTTCATGACCAAGACGCCCAAAATAAGTAGACTGTTTTTTAACGGGTTGCTGATAAAATATAATGGCACAGTAGCATTTGACAAAGCTGTTCGAATCAAGTATAAAAAACTTTGCTTGTGGAGTTGGTTTCATTTGCCTGAGATGATTTGAACTGGCTTCCCTGGACCGCTCTACAAGGGGAAAGGAGACTACTCAACATGATGTCTCGGTTGTTACGAATGACAATTATAGCCATTCTCCTTTGCTGCAATGCTGGTGTATTGGGTCAGAAGGAAGACCCCGTATCCAGTAAACACTCCCCCGCAGAGGTGGAATCCGAAAGGGCAGCTTTGCAGGAGGACTTTCTGAAGCTCCGATTCGGTCTGTTTCTCCACTTCAACATGGCCACTTATGTCAATCGCGAATGGGCCAGCGGATATGAAGACCCGGCTGTTTTCAAGCCTGATAGGCTGGATTGTAACCAGTGGGCTGATGTCGCCTGTGCGGCCAGCATGAAGTACGGCGTGTTAACGGTGAAGCATACCGGCGGTTGGTGCCTTTGGGACAGCAACCACACAACTCACGACATCAGGAGTTTCATCAACTACAAGAACGGCAAGGGCGATATTGTTCGTGAATTTGTCGATGCTTTCCGTGCCCGCGGGCTTAAAGTTGGATTTTACTACTGTTTCCCTGGTGATTTCTCAAATACCAGGCATGGCAATGCGGATCCTGAAGGCAAGCCGGATCTTCATGGATTACCTCTGGAGGCGGTGGGAGATTATGTTGGCTTCATCAAACTGCAATTGTCAGAACTGCTGACCAGGTACGGCCCAATTGACCTGTTGTGGATCGACCAGTACAGCAACAAGTACACCCGATTGCGTTGGCAAGAGATCCTGGCACACATCAAATCATTACAACCGCAGTGTCTGGTGATAGGCAACAACGCCCACAATCTAAAGGACTCCGATGTGTACAGTTGTGAATTTCCATGGGATCCAAAGAGTTTACCACCCGAAGGAAACAAGATACCGACAGAGGTTTGCGATAAGATCTCACGAACCTGGTTTTGGAACACAGAGGACAGAGTTGAACATGTGAGAGATGCCCGAGAAATTATTAAGATGCTCAAGCTTTGTAATGAGCGAAATGCCAACTATCTTCTCAACGTTCCTCCGGACAGGAATGGCCTGATCTCCGGAATTCACTTGGAGCGTATGGAAGAGCTTGCGGCGTTTGTGTCAGTTCAAGGAAACTCCGAACCGGGTCAAAAGGCCAGGAACAAAGCCTTGCCTATCAAAGGATATGAACTCGTTTGGTCGGATGAATTCGAAGGCAAAATCTTGGATTTTGCGAAATGGGATTATCGAGGGCTCGGCCCACGCCGGGATGCAATCAATGTTAAGGATACTGTTTCATTGGACGACAAAGGGCATCTCGTCTTAGCAACCAAACACATTGGCGACAAGTACCACACCGCAATGATAAGTACGCAAGGCAAGTACGAGACTGCATTCGGCTATTTTGAATGTCGTGTTAAGCTCCAAACTCAAATCGGCCACTGGTCTGCATTCTGGCTCCAGTCGCCGACACTCGGCAACCCTGTAGGCAATCCCAATAAAGCGGGCACCGAAATTGACGTTTTTGAGTACCTTTGTAACCGTGGTGATAAGATCCAGCACACCTTGCACTGGGATGGCTATGGCAAGGACCATAAGTCGGCCCAGAAAATCACTGAGGTTCCGGAATTAACCAAGGGCTGGCACACGGTCGGCTTTCTCTGGACGCCCATGCATTATGTTTTCTATGTGGATGGTAAGGAGACCTGGCGGACGGACAAAGGTGTGTCTCACCGTTCCCAGTATATTATTCTTAGCCTTGAAGTTGGAAAATGGGCAGGCGACATATCAAAGGCTGAGTTGCCAGACAACTTGTATGTGGACTATGTTAGAGTCTACAAAGAAGCCACTGCGAAGCCCAAATAGACGCAGTAGTCCGGCGGTGGAGGTATACATGTGGTATGGGTGTTCTGTCCAGGCGTTACTCAATCCTTCTTGGCTTCTTATGCTCACGCCGAGGGGAGTGCGAGTGGAGTTCATGAACACGCACTGCGTGTCTGGTGTCTTTGCGTTCGGCGTCATTCTGGCGTCACTTTCTACTCGATTCTATGTCTACTGCCAGTCGACAACCAGTCAACGGCGAGTCTTCAATCCGCTTTCAACGCCAAAAAACGCATGTAAGAGATTAAGGGACAAGCACTTACAAAGCAAACACCGGCTCCGGAGGCCAACGCTCTATCCAATTGAGCTACGGGGACGAAAATCAATACTATTTAGTACGCCGGAACGGCCGGCAAGTCAAGAATATAACCGGCGGCGGCAGTAATTTGTGTTTTTTGGAGTTTTCCCGGCATGGCAATACGAGCCCTTTGAGAAGATAATCCACTGTTTTGTTTTTATGTGGATATTTTGCCCATTTATGTTATAATAGTATTTTGATGGTAAAGATGAAAAGAATGAGGTCGTACAACTCAAATCGGGGATGGTTAGTTGTTTTACTTGCCGTCCTTTGCTTTTGCTCTGTCGCACAGGCGGGTCGGGCCGGCTGGCGCCAGCAAGAGGTCGATTGGCGTCTGACTGGAGGCGACCGCATAATAGATATCAGGTACCCTGAACATAAGGAACCGCCGCTCTTCAACGAGAAAGCCGGATCCCAGACGAGAGTTGTGCGCAAGCGAATATTGCCGAATGCATCGCGTTCCGAAGACTCGACTTTTAGTATGCTGTCGGTGCAGGCGGTAATAGCAAACATGATAGATTCCCCTCCCGTTGCCGGATTTGTTCCCCTGATAGCTGTCGCCGTCACCGACAAACGTTCCGACGACGCCGACTGGGTGGCTGAAACACATACTTCTGTCGTCGGTCGATACCTGACGAACAGTCCGGAAACGGACTTCACAATCGGCTTGTTCGATACAGGTGCCAGCGTTCACTTAATGGGCTACGCCGCGGCAAAACGAACAGGCATATATGCCGCTGATCTGCTGACGCCGAGTACGATTGAGATCATTGGCGCTACGAACTCGGTTTTTGCGGGAGTAAGCCAGCCGTTGGCCATCTTCGTGGACGGACTGGCGGCAATTGATCCGAACGGAATGAGCTTCGACGACTCCAACATGGTAGGCCAGAGCAATGTTTCCATAGTTGTCGGTGATGAACCTCTCCCGGACCACCCGGATCTGCCGGTTGCCATAGGTTCACTTATGAGCGTCAACTTCGTAACGGTTATCTCTAACGACCATCCGGTCACGGTAACTTATGACGGCAATGATTATACGTCGCCGGACATACGATTCTACGACTATGACGATGCCGGGATACCTGAATATGCGAACCACCTGCCGCTGAATTTCATTCCCTCCAGTTCAGTCAACGTACAGTACTTTCCAGATATCGATGCGATCATGGACTTCATTTTCCAACCTGGGTCGCCCTCGACCGTCGTGGGGAATCTGGCTCAAAGCCTGTTTTTCGTTGATAGCGTGGACCTGCATAACGGGACCTTCAGTGCGGTCGACAAGGATCGTTTCATGTTGGACACGGGTGCCCAGATAACCGTGATCGGTTCGAGCATAGGCTCGCGGCTTGGCCTGGATCCGGCGAATCCGGATTTTGAAGTGGATATCCAGGATGTGACGGGGGAGGTTACAATCGAGCCTGGCTTCTATATCGATTCGCTCGATATTCCGGCACTCGGTAGCTGGCTGAGCTACACAAATGTCCCTGTCGTGCTTCTCGATGTTGCTTCACCGGAAGGCGGCTCACTCGACGGCATAATCGGCATGAATTTATTAACGAATTTCAATCTGGTGCTGCGTGGGGGTGGTTTGCCCGATTACGGCGGACACAGTCTCGATTTTGAGCCGATTGCCGCCAGGCCAATCGGCGATATTGCACCGGGGATAGGAGATGGGATTGTCGACCTTCGCGATATCGCCGCCCTGGCGAACTCATGGCTGACCACGCCGGAATCTCTGCAATGGAATCCTGCCGCTGATATCGCGCCTCCGGGCGCTCCCGATGGCAGGATCGATTTCCTTGATTTTGCCGTGATGGCAGAAAATTGGCTTGCGACAACAACGCCTTAAATATAACAGATAAATCATTCCATCGGATTTTTGCCCTCAATCTGTCAATACGTCGATTTCTTCTCGTTTGGGATGGCTACTGTTTGACATCGTCCTGCTTTGCGCATATCATCCACAGACTGCTAAGACATCTTATGCTTTATAGGACGACAGAATGAGATTCGTACTGGATTTGCTGTACTTGTTAGCCGGTCTTGCCTATAGCCCTGTGATCGTATATCGGGCCATCAGGCACGGACGTTACCGGGCCGGCTGGGCTCAGCGTTTCGGCAAGGTCAGCCGGAGAAGCTCTGAAAAAAAATGTATCTGGGTCCATGCCGTCAGCGTCGGCGAAGTGAACGCGGCCATGACCGTCGTCAAGGAGCTTGAGGACAGGTTCGCCAAATTCGAAATCGTTATCAGTACAACCACCGATACCGGATTTGCCCGAGCGACCAATGTTTTCAGCCAGAAGCACCAGGTGTTTTATTTTCCTTTTGATTTTTCATGGGCGATGCATCGTGCCTTCGGCAATATTCGACCGGCGATCTGTCTGCTGATGGAGCTGGAAATCTGGCCTAATTTTATCAGCCTCGCAAAGCGGTTAGATGTTCCCGTTGTTGTGGTCAACGGTCGAATCAGCGACAAAAGTTACGCCGGGTATAAGAGAATAAAACCGTTCACAAGGAATATCTTCGGCAAAATCAGCCTGGTTCTTGCCCAGACGGACCAATACGCTCAACGCTTCAGAGAAATTGGCGCCGGCAATGTCATCGTCACCAGCTCGCTGAAATACGACACGGCTCAGATTACCGATAAAGTTCAGGGTGCAGATGCTCTTGCGGCACAGCTTAATATCGGCAGCGAAAGATTATGGGTTGCGGGCGGGACCGGTCCCGGCGAAGAACAAATTATCCTCGACGTATTTACAAATCTAAAACAGTCGGGCCAATTGGAGGATCTGCGGCTTGTCATCGTCCCGAGAAAGCCGGAGAGATTCGATGAAGTTGCCCGGACGATCGCGGATGCCGGGTTCGATTTTATCCGCTATAGTTCGTTTAAAAATACCGATGTCGGATGTAAGGAGAGGTCGGCGGTGATTCTTGGTGACACGATGGGCGACCTGCGAAAATTTTATTGCCTCGCAACCATAATCTTTGTGGGCAGATCTCTCGTTCCAATGGGCGGCTCGGACATGATGGAGGCGGCGGCTCTCGGCAAATGCACGGTATTCGGCCCGCATGCGTTCAATTTCAGGCAAACCGTGGACTCCCTTTTGGCCGGCAATGGGGCGATCTTAGTCAATGACGGTGACGAATTGCTGCAGACGATGCAGAAGTGCCTGCTCGAACCGGATTATGCCCGGGAAATCGCTCGAAACGGACAAGATGACATCAAAAGAAACCAGGGTGCGACTACCAGGAGCATTGAACAAATCGGGAAATTACTACACACGACCTGATGGGTAGACATTGCAAGCCGGCACACCTAATCCTTCGTCGATTTTATTGGGAGGTTTTTATCCGTCTGGCCATCGCCTCGATATGTGCCGGGCTGGTTCCACAGCAACCGCCTATGATTCTCACGCCGGCGGAATGAATTTTCTCAGCCGCTACGGCAAAATCTTCCGGCGAGACTTTGTAGACGGCTTTACCATCAAGAAGCTCGGGCTTGCCGGCATTAGGCTCGGCTGAAATCGACACATCATCGGACAGGGCTCTGACTGCCGCGACAAATTCCTCCGAAAGCGCCACGTATTGATCAAGCGATAAGGTGCCGCAATTGAATCCTATCGCGTCCACATTCAGCGGGAGTATTCTCGATACCGCGGCCTCGACGCCGACGCCCATCATCGTCTTAAAGCTGTCACCGGCCTTGTCAAAAGACATCGATACGAGTACCGGCAGGTCGCCGGCGATGGATTTTGCCGCCTCGATAGCGACGATGGTTTCATCGAGGGCCGTCATTGTCTCGATAATGAAGCCGTCCACGCCGCCGGCTAAAAGTGCCTGTGCTTGTGCGGCGAAAGCATCCCTCAATTCTTCCGGATTTACTGCTCCCAACGGCTCCAGGAAATCCCCGCTCGGGCCGATATCACCCAGGGCGTACTTTTCTTCTCCCGCCGCCCGCCGGGCGATTTGGGCGCCTGCCTTATTTATCCGGGCGGCTTCCTCGACCAATCCGTGCCGGGACAGAGCATATTTGTTCGCACCGAATGTATTGGTAATAACCGCATCGCAACCGGCAAGCAGGTAAGCTCTGTGTATCTCGGAAATGATATCGGCCGAATCAATGTTCAGGTATTCATTGCACGCACCGACTTGAATACCGCGAGTAATCAACTGGGTTCCCATTGCCCCGTCCAATATGAGCGGTCCCTGTTTGATTCTTTCTTTCAGACTTGTCCTGGACATAGGCAAACTCCTTGTCTGTTTTTTATTGATCCTGTTCGATCCATTTTCCATTAACGATTCTGTACACGTTCTTGAAACCGCGTGGCGTAGGGAGCTTGAAAAGCACATTTCGCCGCGGCTCGGTAATTGTTGCCGGTTTTATGGATTTAAGATCAAGAGTGATACTAAACGAAGATTCCCCGGTATCCTGGGCGTACGTTGTTACCTTTATCAGAGATGGAATAAAAAATCCATCGGTTACTTCTTTATACTTGTCCAGTTCCGCGCCGGCGACAGCCTGACCGTCCCGATTGAAAAATTCGATTCGCCTGGCTCTATAATCACAGCTAAAGACGTATATTTTTTTAATTACGACACCCTGCTCTCGTTTTGCAATTATGTCATAAGGGCCCTCATTCGACAAAGACCAGTCCTGCTGCGTTTCTACTTCGCCCATTCCGAGAGACTCCAGCAGTGTTCTGGGGTTGATTACAAGCCCTTCGGACAAGTCCTGCTCAGACCAATAACCCCACCAGTGGGTGCTGATTTCTTTTGGACTTATTGACAGCCAGAACTCCCGTTCGTTCGAGCCGAGCACTATCGCTTTTGGGACAAGAGCCTTATCACCCTGCAAGTAAATTTCAACCGGTGGATTTGCCCAGAGTTTTACTTCGAAGTTTTCCCGCTGCTGTTTTTTCTTTCCTTCGACATAATACTCCAAACGACATTGCCCGTTAGCCCGCAGCGGCACTACATTTTGTGATTGTGACTTTAGAGCGGCCAACGCATCGGCCACAGAATCTTTGCCCGGGCATATCTCCATTGGTTGGCGGATACTGGATTCACAGCCGGCGAGAATCAATATTGCTGCAGGAATGTACGGGATTAGTTTTCGTAACATTTTCTTAAAAGCTCCTAATCTGTTTCTTAGCTCCGATTATTCGCTCCGAAGCGCGAATTCGATTCGGCATTACACAAAGCGAGTTTACAAATCCGTATGGAGAATTTCGCCTATCTGCGACGATAATTGCTCGAGCTGTTCTTCATCGAGATGCGGATTTACGACCTCGACGGTATGCTTTTCTCCTACTATTCTCAAACGCCATACTTCTTTATCGTCTTTGTTTATAGTTTCATCGTATTTCAGAATCCTTTTTCGCATCAGGATCATAGCCAGGACAAAGCGGAAATTAATTTTCTCCTGCTCAGTCTCTTTTCCCAGCCGTTCAAAAAAGGCCATCAGCATCTGGTCGTCAACGAACAACTGCTTTTTCTGACCCGGCTCGGGCAGCCTGGTCTTCCAGTAACAAAACACATCCGGTTTTTGGCTCTCCCAGTAATCGGCGCAGAAATCCCGCCGTTGCAGGCCTTCCTCAGTCTCGACCAGAGCAGCGAAGTATTCTTCGCCGGATTCTATTGTTCTTTCTGTGCCGGAGCATTGCCCAAGCGGCTTATTAATTTCCCATTCACTCATATCAATGTTTTCCTGTTATACCGGGTAGAATCACTTTTTGAGATTTATCTTACCTTGTTTTCTTAAGCTGCAAACTCAGAATCTCAAAATCTCCGATTATAATCGCTCGATTTAATCAAACTTCAGTAATTCATTTATGTTTTGCGCTGTTTTAGGACCTATTCCTTTAACTTTCTGCAAATCATCGCAATTATGAAAAGCCGGACTTCCAGCCTCATTTCCATTGAAATTTTCGCGATATTCCACGATTGCCCCGGCTCGTACCGGACCCATGCCGGGTAATCTTACCAAACTTTCTACGGGAGCGTGGTTCGGATTTATTCGGCCCTCTAACTCAACTTCGCACCGGCCAAAATTCTGTTGACCTCTTCCATGGTTCGAAATAAAGCCGATGGAAAAGCAAACCGCTATGCATACGCTGGTGACAAACGCAAATGACTGAATCCTGTTTTGCCTGGCGTGTCTCATATCTTCCATTGTATAGAGTTGCCTGTTCGAGTCTCGATTCACGAGGCCCCGGCCACGGTCTGTTTATCTGCTGAAAATGCTGTCGTGCAATTTCTTCAAGGTTCGGAACGATTCTTTCGATTCGAGCCGGTTGGTCAGAAGGCCGCTGTGGGTAATAGCGCTATCCACTGTGTCAATCAGATTCGAATAAGTAACCGAGTTGACAAATTGTTTGCTCAGCGCAATCTTATAGAACTGTTCGATCCATTCTCCCTGTCGCGATTCGTTCCACTGTTCATGCCAAATGCCGGCAACATTCCCTTCTTGTAAACCGTCGCCATTCTG
>Ga0307378_10003972_pt1 | contig 21392 bp, 18 predicted proteins | sample UN1MG_FD_202238 | JGI IMG/M metagenome (GOLD analysis project Ga0307378, IMG submission 202238) | Soil microbial communities from Risofladan, Vaasa, Finland - UN-1 | ecosystem: Environmental > Terrestrial > Soil > Coastal area > Acid sulfate soil | place: Finland: Risofladan, Vaasa | collected... | reverse complement strand
CCCTGGGTCCCGGTTCCGACGTCGCCCATCAACCCCGAAGGGGTTGCACAGCGCCCGCTCGAGGGTTGCGCGGGGTGCAACCCCGTTGGGGTTGGGGGGGACTCGGTGCCCGCCAACCCAGGGTAGCCTCGCAACCCTGGGCTGTGTTGTGAAACCGCTTCGCGGTTAGGGGAACAGAAATGGCCCACGCTTCCCGCGGATTCATGGCCGTGCTTTCCGTACGTTCTTAGCAGCCCACACGGCGTGTGCCGTCCGCCGGTTACGGCACACGGCGTGTGCCTACTACTGCGCAGATGCGGAAGCTATTCTTCGGCCGAGCCTGTGGCCCGACTACTCCTCCTCTTCTTTCAGCTTCGCCTCCTGGATGATCTGCTGCTGGACGTTGGGCGGCACGACGTCGTAGTGGCTGAAATCGAGGGTGTAGGAGCCCTGTCCGCCGGTAAGGCTGGAGAGGCTGCGGGCGTAGGTGGTCACCTCGGCCAAGGGCACCTCGGCGGTGACGGTCTGCAAGCCCCCGCCGGCAGAGTCCATGCCCAGCACGCGCCCGCGGCGTCCCGACATGTCGCTGTTGACGTCGCCCACGAAATCGGCCGGCACGGTGACCTCGATCTTCACGATCGGCTCCAGCAGGGCGGGCTTGGCCTGCTGGAAGACGTTGCGGAAGGCCATCGAGGCGGCCGTCTTGAAGGCCTGCTCGGAGCTGTCGACCGCGTGATGCTTGCCGAAGTGGACCTCGATGCACACGTCCTGCACGCGGTATCCGGCGATCACGCCCCGCTCGATCCGATCCAGGAACCCCTTCTCCACGGCGGGCATGAAATTGCCGGGGATGGTGGCGCTGACGATCGAATTGATCCAGAGGAAGTTGTCCTCCTCATGGTAGTGCGGCTCCTTCATTTGAGGGAACCGCGCCTTGACGGCGAACTCCTCCACGTCGACGTCCTTGGGGAGCGGCCACATACGGATGTGCACTTCGGCGAACTGTCCGCGACCGCCGGTCTGCTTCCTGTGACGATAGCTCCCCTCGGCATTGGCCTGGATCGTCTCCCGATACGGGATCTTGGGCTCCTTGGTGACCACTTCCACCTTGTCGCGCCGCTTGAGCCGCTCCAGGATGATTTGCAGGTGCAGCTCGCTCATCCCGGTGATCACCATCTCCTTGGTCTGCATGTCGCGATCCAAGCGGAAGGTGGAGTCTTCCTGGCAGACTTTTCCCAACGCGCCGGAGAGCTTGGCTTCGTCGCCCCGGCTCTTGGGACTGGCGGCCAGCCCGACCATCGGCGTGGGAAACGCGATCGGCGCCATGGACACCTCGCCCAACGTGGTGCCCGTCTGGAGCTCCTCGACCTTCGCCACCGCGACGATTCCCCCGGGGCCGACCTCGTCGACCGGCTCCGTCTCGTCGGCCTGGACGTGCAAGAGCTGCGCGATCTTGACCCCTTTGCGCGTCCCGACCGCCGGGACCGTCGAATCCTTGGAAAGCGTGCCCGAGTAGACCCGGATGAAGCTCAGCTTCTGCACGAAGGGGTCGATGCGGGTCTTGAAGACCTGGGCGACCAGCGGAGCGGCCGCGTCGGGCTTCAGCTCGATTTCTTCCCCGTCGGCCTTGGTTGCCTTTCGGGCGACCTTGTCGGGTGGGAGCGCACAGGCCCCCATGGCGTCGAACAGCTCCGGCACGCCCACGCCCGTCTTGCCCGAAACGCAGACCATCGGAATCAGGCTGCCCTCGGCAACCGCCTGGACCAGAAGCCGCGAGAGCTCTTCGTCGGTGGGGGGGTTGCCTTCCAGGTATCGCTCCATCACTTCCTCGTCGGCCATGACGATCGATTCGATCAGCGACTCATGGATTTCGGCCGGATCGACGACCGCCCCGCTCGTGTCGTCGGGCACGTTGAGCGTGCCGGCCACGCCGCGGAAATCGGCCCCGCATCCCAGGGGAACGTTCAGGAGCAAGCAAGCGTTGCCGAACAGCTCCTGGATGCTCGCCACGATGGCAGGGAAGTCGATGTTGTCGGAGTCCATCTTGCTGATGATGATCATCCGGCCCACGCCCGCCCGCTCGGCTTCGGCGAACACACGGCGGGTGTTCACCTCGATCCCCGCCTGCGCGTTGACGACGATGGCCGCCGTGTCCACGCCGCAAAGCGCGCTGATCGTCTGGCCGATGAAATCGGGATAGCCGGGCGTGTCGATCACGTGGAAATGCTTGCCCGCATGCTCAAAATGAACCACGCTGGCTTCGATCGAGTATTTGTGGTGCTTCTCCTCCTCGTCGAAGTCGCAGATACTCGTCCCCTCGTCGACGCTCGCCTGGCGATTCACCGTCTTGGTCGCGGTCAGCATCGTGTCGACCAGCGTCGTCTTGCCGCTCGATCCGTGTCCGCAAAGGGCGATGTTGCGAATGTCCTCAACCTTGTACTTCGCCATGGAAACTTCCTCGGTTGACTGTCTGCTCCAAGCCCTCGGCGTGCCGCCCGCTAGGCGTTGCCTACGGCCTGCAAGTTCTCTTTCTCATCCCCCTGAGGGTCTTGCTCTCGGGGCTGCGATCCGCCGGCTTGGTCTTTCGACGATCGGTTGCCTATTGTCCCCTGCCCGCGCGAATCGCCTCGGGCAGGGTCAGTCTTCCCTCATAAAGGGCCCTGCCGATGATGCAGCCGGCCATCGGGACGGCGGCCAGCCGGGCCACGTCTTCTGCCGTGGTGATTCCCCCGGAAGCCACTACCGGCACGTCAACCGCCGCTTGCATCTCGGCCATCGCCGAGACGTTCGGCCCGACCAGCATCCCGTCGGTGGCGATGTCGGTGTAGACGATCGCGGCCACCGGCTCACCCTCAAACTGCCGGGCCAAGTCGACGGCGGCCACGTCGCTCGTTTCGAGCCAGCCGTCGGTGGCCACGCGGCCGTCTCGCGCGTCGATTCCCACGACCAGCTTGCCCGGGAACTTCCGGCACGTCCGGCGGAACCAGTCCGGCTCCTTCAGCGCCCGGGTCCCCACAACGATTCGCTCGATTCCGAGCTCGAGCAGCTTGGCAATCACGTCCTCGCTGCGGATCCCGCCACCCAATTCGCAGGACACGTCGACCGCCTGAAGGATCGCCTCGACGCTGGCCAAGTTGCCGGGGCGCCCGTCCCGAGCGCCGTCGAGATCCACCAGGTGGAGGCATTCGGCTCCCTCGTCGACCCAGTGCCGGGCCATCGCGGCCGGGTCTTCGCCAAACACGGTCTCGCGGGCGTAGTCCCCCTGCTGGAGGCGTACACATTTCCCCCCGCGAAGGTCAATCGCCGGCCAGATCTGCACCTCGGTCGCACTCCTATCCGCTCTCGGGCCAGAATGCCAAAACACGTAATATTACACACACCCCCTCTGCCTGCAAGGGACGTGGCGGGCACCCTTGGGGGAAAGATTGCCCATCGACGCCGGGGGGTTTCAAGCGGCTTTCGCAGCGGATTCCCCTTCAAAATGCTCTGGACGGCCTTGGCCAACCGATACTATCGTTGCACGCCCTCGTGTCGTGGGAGCGGTACGAATCCACCCTGTCGGAGGGGGCGGCTGGGCCGAGTCGTCGGCCTGGGTCCATCGAGACGGCGGAAGCTCAGCGGGTCGTGGGCCGTCGCTCACCACCAACACACGTTCACCCAGCCAGCTTGTCCAAGGGAACGGAACGCCATGAGCCTGGCAACAGTCAAGAAGACGTTCGAAGAGTACGGTCGAGATGACCCCTTGTACGCGGTCCTGTCCCGCAGGGGGATGCGACACAACCAATGGGACCCGGACGAGTTCTTCCGAACGGGAGTGCGAGAGATCGGGGAAGTGCTCCAGTACGTCGAGGGCCTTGGCCTGCCGCTTGGGCGGCAGCAGGCGCTGGACTTCGGCTGCGGCGTGGGACGCCTCAGCCAGGCGCTGGCCGACCACTTCGAGCAGGTGGTGGGCGTCGACATCGCGGAATCGATGATCGAGAGGGCCCGCCAGTACAACCGACACGGCGACCGGGTCGAGTATCTGGTCAACACGACCGATAGCCTCGAGCGGCTCGACACCGCGTCGTTCGACTTCGTGTACACCAACAAGACGCTCCAGCACATCCCCCCGGAGCCGGCCGAAGCGTACGTCCGGGAGTTCTTCCGGGTGCTGCGGCCCGGCGGGGTTGCGGTGTTTCAAGTGCCCAACGGCAGGCCGTACCGGGCCGGCTCCCTGCGCGCGTGGCTGTACAACGTCCGGCGTCTTCATCTGCGCCGCGTCTGGAAGATCCTCCGCGGTCGTCCGCCCGTAGAAATCCACTACATCGCCCGCGAGCGGATCCGGTCGATCGTCGACGAGAGCGGCGGCCGGCTCGTCGACGTCGTCGACGTCGGGAAAAGACGCAAGCGCGAGAAGAACCTCCGCTACTGCGCGGCGAAGTAGGGGCCGGCAGATCGGCCGGCAGCATTCGCCCGCGCGGCTTGCCCTGGTTTTTCCCCGGTACGGATTCGGGAACCGGACCGCCCGGATCGAAGCTCGTTATGCGCTCAGCTCCGCGAAGTTTTTCAGAATCCGCAGCCCGTCGGCTTGGCTTTTTTCCGGGTGGAACTGGGTGGCGAAGAGGTTGTCGCGCCAGATCGCCGAGCAGAAGGGCTTGGGGTAGTCGGTCGTGGTGGCGACGACGGTGGGGTCGCGGGGGACGACGTAGTAGGAGTGGACGAAGTAGACGTAGGTGCCCTCGTCGATCCCCTCGAGGATCGGGGCCCGCCGGGCGATGGAGAGCTGGTTCCAGCCCATGTGCGGCACGGAATACTCCGGCGGGAGATCGAAGCGGACGACCTCGCCCCCGAGCACGCCCAAGCCCTCGTGCTCGCCGTGCTCGTAGCTTTTCTCGAACAGCAGTTGCAGCCCGAGGCAGATGCCCAGGAAGGGCTTGCCGGCGTCGATGGCCGCGAGCACCGGTTCGACGAGCTTGCGCTGTCGGAGCTCGGCCATGGCGTCCTCGAACGCCCCCACGCCAGGCAGGACGACCCTCTCCGCTCGGGCGACTTCGCCCGGGTCGCCCGTCACGGTCGCCTGGTGCCCGACCTTCTCGAACCCCTTCTGGACACTCCGCAGGTTACCCATTCCGTAGTCGATGACGGCGATCATTAGCTCAGTGGAGGCGTTGCCGTGGAAAGATGAACGGACCCGCGCGGGGCCGGTCCCCGATGCGTGCCGAGTCGGACCAATATCCTCGATCGAGGACATCGGGGCAAGGGCTGGGGTTCACCCGGCCGCGCGGGGGCTGTAGGGGAAGACCCGATTGGCCAGCTTGGCCCCCCGGGGTAGGATGAAGCCGGGCAGCTCGTGACACATGCTGCCGCGGGCCAGGGAGATGCGAGGCATGTGGCTGTTGACCTCGTGCGCGCGGATCAGCCCGATGCGAACCATGTCCCAGAGGCCCAGGACCAGGCCCAAGAGATCCATTTCGGGGCGGTCGCGCCGAGATCCGCAGGTCGCCTCGACCAGTCGGCCGATGCGGAAGTCCTGGGTGCTCAGGCACAGGTCGCTTGTGCCGCCGTGAATGGGGAAGGCATCGCGGGCGAGCGAGGGGAGCATGGCTCGTGCCTCCTTGGAGATGGGCGCCATGGCGTCTCGCTCGGCGACGGTCAGCATCTCGGCCTCTGCGAACCGGTCGGGCTTCAGCGTACCCGTATAGGGGTGGCGCCAGGCCGGGTTGTGCCGCGGCATGCGGACGTAGGGGCGCGGGACGCTCCAGGGAGGACTTGCGCCGGTGAAGTCGATCCCGGCCACCAATTGGATCGGGGGGAAATAGAAGAGCTGCCCCTCGGCGTTTCCCAAGACGAACTCCTCGTGGGCCCGTCGGGCGACGAGGCTGACTCGGCCGTAACGAAGTCCCGGCATCGTGGGGTCGATGTACAAGTACGCTTCGGCCGGCAGACCGCGGACCCGGGTCGACGCGATCCAGAGGCCCACGCAACGGTCTGTTCTCAGGGCGTAATCGACGGCCTCGGCCAGCGGAACACTGGCCGCCTGCAACTGGGCACGGCCCGCCGCCCAGTATTCCTCTTGGCGGGAGTTTACGCGACGTGCCGCATCGAGCAGGCCGAGGACGCACGAGGACGAGCACGCGCGGTCGGCCAACTCCTGGAGCGTTTCCCGGCACAGCTCCCACCCGTTGGCAGAAAGCCAAGTGACGCGGATCCGGCCCTCGATCGATTCGAGGCGAATCATGCCCGGCGGATCGGCGAGGCCATGGCCGAACGGAGGGCGCTTGAGATTGTCGATGAGGTGATTGGTGATTTGGGCGCCGAGGCTTCGGGCCTGTTCCGCATCGCGGAGGCAGGCGTCGTACTGCGTGCGGAAGCGGGACTGGAGGCGGTCTTGCCGGAACGGGAGGGCCGAACGCCTGCCCATCTGCTCCGTCAATCGGGTTGCCAAGCCGCCGGCCATCGCGGTCAGAAACGGCAGCAGGACCTTCCCCCAGCCGTGGACGCTTCCCGAGAGTGCCCCCCCGTCCGACACCCGACCCAGAAGCCGGGAGACGCGCCCCACGGATCTCCACGGCAGCTCGTGGTTGGCCAGGCCGTCGAGGGTGACTTCGTGCGACTCGACACCGGACGCGGTCATCAAGCGGAAGAGCATCGGCTCACCCAACAGGGTGACGACGGCGGGCCGGCCGGGGAAGATGCGCTCGCCCAGGGAGGCCTCGAAAAGCTCTGCCAACTGCTGGCTGGCGATCATGACTTGGCACCTCGGGGGTCTTTCGGGTGGAAGTCCCGCACCGTGATCCTGCACGCATCGTGCGCGCGTCTTGTGGGGCACGTTTCCAACGTGCCGTTGGGTTGTGGGCACGTTGGAAACGTGCCCCACGTTAGGATTTCGCGCCGTCAACCCTCTGCGAATAAGGACCACGACGTCACGTCCCGCGCTCACTCGCTATCGAGACCGTGGGTGCGTCCCGGTTGTAGGGGAACAACCGCGCGGCCAGCTTCGTGCCGGCGATCGGCGCTGCCGACCCAATCAGGTAAGGCATCTGCGACGTGCTCAGCTCGGCGATCGGCGTGTTGCCATTGTTCTGGTGGCCGCGCGTCAGCCCTACGCGAATCAGGTCCCAGAGCCCCCACACCAGCCCGAACAGATCGGGCTTCCTTTCGGCCGGTGGGCCCTCGCGGAGCCGCCCGGCCAGTTCCGCCCTCCGAGAGTCCTGGCCGCCCAGGCACAGGCAGCCGGCCGTCGAGCTATTGAGCCGGTGCTCCCACAGCCCGGGCACGAGCCTTTGGGCACCTTCGGAGATTCCCGCCATCGCTTCCGGGGGATTGCGCGGGCGCAATTCGGCGTCGGTGAAGCGGTCGGCGTGGAGGGAGCCCGTATAGGGGTGTACCCATCGCGGCTGGCGTGAGGGCATCCGCACCATGGGAAGCGGCACGCGCCAGGGCGGGTCGGACGGGATGAACTCGATCATCGCCTGCAATTGGACGGGCGGGAAGTAGAACAACTGTCGCGCGCGGTTTTCGAGGACGAACTCCTCGTGTGCCCGACGCGCGACGAGATGGGCGCAAACGTATCGTTGGGCGTCGGGGCCCGGGCCGACGAACAGGTACACTTCGGCAGGCAGGCCGCGGACTTGCTTCGCGCACATCCGGCACCCCACGCGGCGATTGTGCTCGCGAGCGTGCCGAACGGCCTCGGCCAGCGGCGGGCAGACGGCCTCCAGCGCGCGGTCGCCGGTGGCCCGGTGGTCGGCTTGCCGGCGCCGGCAGTCCTCTGCCCGGCGCAACAGTTCGGTGACTCTCGGCTGGGAGCTCATCCTCAAGGCCAGCTCCTCGAGCGTTTCCCGGCCCAGCTCCGCGCCGTCGCGCGCAAGCCAGACCACCCGGGTGGTCCCGCGCAGGGGCTCGAGCCGGAGCATCGCCGGCGCGTCGGTCTTTCGCCGCCAGCTCGCGGGACTCTGGACCACGCGGATCATCGCGTGCAAGGTCTCGCCGGCGACTTGGAGGGCCCGCTTGGCGTCGTCCAGGCAGGCGCGGTAGTCCCGTCGGAAGGAGTCGTCGTCGCATCCCGGCCCGACCGGGCACGACGGCTCGGTGCCCATCTGCCCGGCCAGCCTGGCGCCCCAACGGCAGGCGAAGACGGCCAAAAACGGCAGCACCGCCCCTCCCCAGCCGTCGCCCCCCCGGATCGTCCTCGCGTCGCCGAACAGCGGCTCCAGGACGCGGGAGAATCGTCCCACGGGCGTCCAGTGCGTCTCGTGGTTCAAGAGGGCCTCCAAGGAGACGCGATCGCCGGAGCCGTAGAGCCGGGAGTAGGGCCGAAACACGGTCGCATCGCCGACGAGGTTGACGAGCGTCGGCTGGTTGCCGGAAGTGCGGCGCGCGAGCGCGCTCGACAGGAGTGACGTCAGTTCCAACGCGTTCATCGTCTGGTTCTCCTTACCAGATGTCACCGCCCCGTCGTGGTTCGGCCCCCCTGGGCGGCCGTCTCGTTTAGCCGCAAGCCGAAGGCGTGCGTGCGGTCGGGGGCCGGTCTGCTCGGTTCGCGCACGCCTTCGGCTTGCGGTTAAACGACTATGCCCTCGCTCTTCTCGTCGTTCCCGCGCGAAGCGTGGGAACGATCGAAGTCTATTCCCCCTCGCCCTGTTCGGTCCACGCGGAGCATGCCAGCGTGACGGCGGTGCTGATCTCGTCCGGGGCCAGCACCGCTTCGCGAGTCTCCGTGCGGCGCGCCGAGGCCTTGCCCGAGGCGGAATCGGACGTGCAGATCTCGTCGGCGAGATCCCTCGGTCGCAGGGCCATGGCCAACCGGACCACGTACAGCAGCCGGCCGGGAAGGACCCCCACGCCCGGCACGCTCGCCGCCCGCATCGCCAGGTGCAAGGCCGCCCCGGCGAACGACACGCGCGGGTGCTCCGCCGCGACCAGCGTCCGCACGTCGTCCACGCTTTCCAGGCCCGGACAGGAAAGCGTCACCAGTTGATCGGTCCGCACCGCCCCGGGCCGGGCGACCAGGACCACGTGGGGCAATCGTGCCAGCTCGCGGACGACCGATCGGCAGGTTGGATCGGCCAGCTTGGCCAGCAGCTCCGCGTCGGAGACGACCAGCAGGTCCTCCTCGCCCAGCGAGGCCCCGGCGGCCAGCACGGTGTCCAGGGCGGTCTCCAACGGCCTTTGCAGCACGCGCTCCACCAGCAGCCGCGACAGGGGGAGCTCCCCGACCAGCGACCAGCCCATCCAACGGGCCGCGGCCGCCGCCATGACGCGCTTACCCACCCCGTCGGGGCCGACCAGTTGCGCCAGCGGGCCGGGGTACTGCTGCGAGGCGATCAAGCCGGCCAACTGCTCGCAGCGCCCCTGGCGAGTCTCCCCCAACAGCCCCGACGACGAAGTGATCGGACAGACGAAGGGAATCGACGCTCCGCCCAACGACGCGGTCTCGTCGGGCTCCTCCCGCACCAGGGCGCGGATCGCCTCGGTGCAGTCGTCGCTGTAGACCACCTTCCACGCGCGGAGTCCGTGCGTCTGGAGGTGGCCGAGGAGTCGCTGGGGCAGCAGGTCCCGGTCGATCAGCGCGCCGGGCGGGGGGCGCTCGGCCGCCACCACGAAGCCGTTGTCGAACCCCACCAGCTCCACGCGCCCGAACGGCGTCGGCTGGAGCACGTACTGGCGCTTGCCGTTGGAGAGCACGCGGGGAGCGTGATCGGGGAAGACTTCCCTTGCGGTCTCCGTCGCCCGGTTGTCCGTTTCCCACAACATCGGTTTCTCCTCGGCGCCGGGGGGATCAGGCGATCAACACCGGCGCGGCCGTCGAACCTCCGCCGAGCACCGGCTCGACCTTCTTGACCGTGTCGTGATCCGGCCTGGCGAGAAACGTCATCTCGAACAGGTTCGCCTCGTTCAGCGAGGCCGAGCGGAACTCCCGATCCAGACGCGTCCACAGCGGCTCCAGCGAGCCGGTCGCCCCGTCCTCCACGTCGTGGCAGAAGTCGCGGATCAGGTCTTGGAGCTTGCCGGGCGAGCAGTCGTGCAGGTCGCGGGCGCGGACCAGCGTCGTCGCGCCGCTGTGCATCAGCACCCGGGCCACGACGAACCCGCCGGCATAGACGAAATCCGCCACCCGACCGCCGAACTCGGACGCCGTCACGCCCAGCTTGTCCAAGGCGGCCGGCTCGACGCTGCCTGCGCAGACGCCGGCCATCTGCCGTCGGCGAGTCCGCGGATAGCGCCGCTTGCGGAACCGCCGGTCGATGGCGGCCGGCAGCCAACTGTCGCTCCGCGGGTTCATGGTCAGGTAGACGGCCACGCCTTCCAGTTCGCCGCTCAACAGCTCCTGAAAGGCCAGCCGCACCCGGCGGTCGACGGCTCCTTCGTAGCGGTGCTCCGAGTTGCCCAGAAGGGCGTCGGCCTCGTCGATGAGGATCATCGTGACGTACCCTTGCCGGGCGAGCCGCTCGGCCCGCTTGACCGCTCGGTGGATGGTCCGCTCCGTTTCGCTGTAGTACGAAGATCCGATATACGGGGCGGACATGCGGAGGATGGCGAGTTGGCGGTCCGCCTCGCGCGCCGCCTGACGGCCTGCCCGAAGCACCCCCTCCGTCTTGCCCGTCCCCGTCGGCCCCACCAGAAGCACGCGCAACGGACGACGCGACACCATCCAGCGGACGTCGCGTTGCCATTCCTCCCGGAGCCATCGGGGGAAGACCAGATCCGAAAGGACCGGGCCGTCCAACGGCGGAATCTCCAGCCAGTCCTCGGGCGCCTGGACCGAGCTTTCGACGATCCCCCGGGCGACCAGCCGGTCGTGCCGAACCACCACTCCTTCGCCTCCCTCCAGGTGGGCTTGGATCGTCTCGACCAGCTTGCGGTCGGCCAGCAGGACCGAGTGATGCTCGGGGCCGTCGTTGACGACCACGCAGCCGACGTCGGCGAAGTCGCTCTCCCGGTCCGCGCGAACCACCGGGTGCTCTTCGAGCTGCGCCAGCGGAAGCTGCGGTGCCGCGCCGAGGTAAAATTTGCCCCCGGAATCGGTGTAACAGAAAGACAACGGCGGGGGCGGCGTCTGGTGCGGATCGGCCACGCACACGCACTCGGCGACCGATTCCCGGCCGGCCGGCGCGGCGTAGAACAGCCGGCGCACGTCGCCGTTGTTGCCGAAGGGGAACGGCCGGCTCAGCACGCGGCTCAGCCGCGGCTGCTCGCCGAGCTGACGCTTGAACGTCTCCACCATGTCGACCAACTGGTCGCGCTGCGATCGGGCCCGGATCGCCTCCCGGACCGCGTATCGCAAGGCCCCCACGGGATCGCCGCGGAACCGGTCGAGCACTTCTCCCATGGCCGCCCGGACGAGCTCGGGGTTGTCCAAGGCATCGGGGTCCTCGGCGACTACCGCGGCGGCCTTATCCAGTGGGCCTCGAAGCCGCTCGCGCTCTGCGTCTGGTTTGCTCATCGGGCGACCTCCAGATCGATTTCTCCAATCAAGCCGCTCACGAAGGCGTGGGCGGCGACGTCCGTCCCGCACGTTTCGGCACGGGCTCCAAACATGGCGATGGGAAAGACCGGCCAGAGCGTGCTGGCGGCGTCGACGTTCCAGGCCGCCGTCACGTCGGGCCCGGAGGGGTTCGGGCCCAGGGCAACCCCGTCCACCTCCCGGGGATGCAGGTGCAGATACCCTCCCAGCCGCCCCCCCAATTGCCGGTGCAGCCGGTAGAACTGCCGGCCCTGCGTGTGCAGGTGGAACTGGCTGGCTTCGGCCGGCAGCTCGAACAGCTCCTCGACCACGACGAAGCAGGCGTCGTCGGCCAGGTGCATGCGGACGGCGGCGAGCCAGCCGCGCTCGACTTCGGCCTCCTCGGCCGCGGCGACCGTGAACGCGGCCCATGCCTCCGCTGGAAACACGCACTTCAGCCACGTCCCCTCTCCCACCCGGCGAACCACCCGACGCGGCCCCAACGGCTCGGCCGAAAAATCGGCCGGCAGGAGCAGCTCCGGCTGGGCGTCGACCGAGACGGCGAAATCGTCGTCCGCCCAATCGAGGGAGTTTTGCACCAGCGGGTGGTCGGGCTCGGGAACGGCGACGTGCACCGAGTAGTCCCGGATCTTCAGTTGCCGGGCGATCGACGTGCCGATCCAGGCGAAGTGGTCCACCGGCACGGCGATCGCCGCCAGCGGCGCATCGGCCTGCTCCTTCGGCCAGGCCTCGCAGCGGAGCCGGGGCCGGTCGGAGTCCAACGACTCGAGTTGGAGATGGAGCTGCCACGCCCGGCCGGGCAGACGCAACGGGTCGGTCGCCACCGCCCGGTAGGCCAGTTCCTTGATCAGCGGCCGGTAGCCGCCGCGGGCGACGTCGAGGATGCGATGCCCGACCACCTGCTCGCCCTGAACGACCAGCACGAGCAGGTGGGTGTCTGAACGGGAGCCGACCGTCGCGTTGTCTGCGCTCATCATCAACCGCTCCGTGATTGGGTCCTTTCCCCGCGCGGGAGCCGGGGAGGGGCTACACCTGATTCTTGCGCACCCGACGTATCTACGCCGGCGTCAACTCGCTGGCGATGGCGATTTCCTCGCCATCGGGCAAGTCGTCGAGCGGGGTGTTGGGGTCCAGCGAGACCCCTTCGTTGTCCACAAGCTCGAAGGTGCCGCTCAGCCCGGCTCGGGAGGCGAGGCGACTCGCCACCGATCCGAGTTTGGCGGCGCCGTTTTTGACTTCACCCGAAAAAGTTCGACCATCGAGGGTCTTGAAGGTCAAAGTCTTCATCGTCGCCACCTCCTTTGCGTACCGGACGCCGCCCGAGCGCCCCCGACCCACCGTGGGCCGGGCGAACGCCCACGTGACATCCGCCATCAACACGGCTCAGGTGTAGCCCCTCCTCCGACTCCCTTGTGAGTTGGGTGGCACGGGCATCTTGCCCGTGCTTCCAGGGGAGCACGGGCAAGATGCCCGTGCCACCCGCAGCAAGGCGCCGGCGGCCATCCACGCGTGGGTGCAAACACCCATCCCACGCTCCTACTTCTTCTTGCGCGGTTGACGAGCCGCGGCCACCGAGGCTCGGGCCGCGTCGACGTTGCGCGCGAGAAACTGCATCGTCCGCAGGTAGTGCTCCGCCAGGCGGCTTGGCGCGTCGTCCAGCCCCCGTCCGTGCGGAGGCCGGACGTCCTCTCCTTCGCCCCCCCATTCGTCTTCCTCGAATTCCCAGTCGTGCGCCTCCTCCGTCGGCCCCCACTCGATCGAGACGGCCGTCTCGTGCGTCCAACCGTCGTCGATCGGCACCTCCTCGATCCGCACCGGCAGCCCCACCGCGCTGAGCTCGCCGGCGTACTTCCGCAGCGCGTCCATGCAGACGGGATCGGCCACCGCGAAGATCGTACGCATCGTCGTCTCCTCCTCCAGTCACGGCGCCGTCAGGATTCATGAGTCCACTCGATGGCGTCGTCTTCGTCGTCAAGCTCGCCGGTGAGGTCCGGCCCGTCCGGACCCGACCGGCCGTCGGCCGCCGAGGCCCACGGCGTCGGCAGCCCCGGTCCCAGCGGCAACTGCCCTTCTTCCTGGAGCCGCTGGTAGTGGTCGCGGGCGTGGTTGTTGAGCGAGCCCCGCTCGCCGAACAGCCGCGTGCCGGTGAGGATCCGGCCGACCTGCCAGACGACCATCGCCAGGTCGTGCGTCGTGAGCGGACTCCACTGCGCGCTGCGCAGGTAGCAGCAGGCCCCGTCGCGACCCGCACGCACCGCCTCGACAAACTGCCGCAGCTCCCCGGGCAGGCCGGCCTCGTCCGGGAGGAAATCGCGGTGGATCACGTGGGAGCAGTACGGCACCACGCCGCCGACAAACCGCACCGCCGGCATGGCCATCGGGTAGTTGTGCGGCACGGCGACGAGCACCGTCCACTTGCGGTGCGGCTCGGGACGGCCGCGCCACACGAGCCCGGCAACGTCCAATTGCAGGACCATGTCCAGGCTCCACTGCCGCCCGCAATCGACCCCCAAGAGGGCCACGCGACCCGACCACGGGCCCTCGGCCAATGTCCGAAGCCTGCCGATATCCCGCCACTTGCGCTGATCGCAGACGTTCGGTGATTCACGCAGACGGTCGATCACGCGATGAACCGGCACGATGCACGGCCCGCGCACGACGGTTTCCGGGGTGGCACTCATAGTGATCCTCCTCCTAAGCTCGGTCCTGTACTGCCTTCTCCAGTCAGTGCGTATGCCCCTAACAGCTCATCCGGCCGCATCGGGGTGGCCGCGGCGTGGGGCCCCATGCAGCCGGCGACGCGGGTCCGCCCGTGCGCGTGTCGCGCGAACCGCCGGCTGCCGGGCGACTCCGCGTGGAGGTTCGTCTTCCGGCCGACCCAAGCGCAGCCCATGCCGCCGGCCGCCACGTAGTCGCCGCAGATCTCCGCCACCAGCGCGGCCGCGGCCCGCACCTCGCGGTCGAGATCGCCCCGAACCGGTTGCCCGCCCTGCCCGAGCAGCACGCACGGCTCGCTCTGGGGCAGGGGGAAGATGCCGCAGGCCGGGCAGGCGTCTTCCCAGCGGTTGCCCAGCACGGTCACCTGGGCCTCGTCGCGGTCGAGGGCGACCTGGACGGGCAGGATCGCCGGCCTCAGGGCGGCCGCGTGCCGCAACTGCTCCACCAGGCGGAGGCGACTGCCCCAGTCGTCCAGCCCGACGAGCACCACGAGCGGCCCCGCCAGCGGGCCCCCACCGTGCTCGGCTTCGAACGACCTCGCCTCGAACACCTGCTGCCAGTCCACCTCCTCCAGGTAGTGGCGAAAGACCGCGACGGTCGGCGGTGCGAGCCACTCGCCGACGAGCTCGGCCAGGCGCTCGACCTTCGGGCGCCCTGCGTGGCCGGCGTACTCGGGACACGTCACGGCGTTCAGCTCGCGAATCGCCGACGGGTCGACGAGGCCCACCCAACCGAGCCTTTGCGCCACGGCGCTCGACGCGACCGCCCGAACACAGGCCAGGTTGGCCGTGCCGCAGCCGACCGCGAGCAGGCTCCACCGGTTGGCTTGTGTCACCACAGCTCCTCCTCCGGGGGCGGCTCCTCCTCCCCGCCGAGCGGCTCGCCGCAGACGGGGCAGTTGCCCAACTGCTCGGCGACTTCCAGGGCGAACATACTATTACAGGACGAGCAGAGGATCGCCTCGCCGGCGATCGGTTTGCCGGTGAGCTGACACGCCCGCCCTTCGCCCGGCTCCACCGACGGCAGCGCCCGGCCGACCACGTACGAGACCTCGCTGCCCCCCGGCTCGAACACCCGCACCAGGTCGCCCCGCTCGACCACCTGAATCCGCCCCAGCACGTCCAGGCCGTTGACCAGCGCCCGGTAGCCGCCTCGCTCGGGCAGCTCGAGCACCAGGGTGCCTCGCCGCTCGGTCAAGCAGGGGGCATCGGTGATTCTTCGCCACACGGCCCGGTCGTCTTCTTCGGCTTGCGGTTCGTAGCAGACGATGGTGGTCATCGGGATGCCCTCCGATCGCGACGTTCTTGCGTGTCTCCCAGACGCCTCGAAACCTCAGAGCGAACAGGTTGCCGCCTTGGAGCCGGCGTCGGCCAGGTGCGAGCACTCCGGGTCGCTCGTCATCCGCCCCAGCCGGTTGCCGCGCCCGCCGCTCTGGCCGAAAAACCTCAGGTTCTGCGTGCGCCGGCCGGCCAGCGCCTCGCGCAGCTCGCTGACCAACAGCCCGGCCACGACCATGTTGCTCGCCACGATGCTCTCGTTGGCGGCCAAGGCGCAGGAGCTACTGCCGGCGTCCTCCGCCTCGGATGCCGGCTCGTCGCCCAGCCCGGTGATGCACCGGAAGCAAGCGCGGCCCGGCTGCTGGACGACGAGCTGCCCCCCGGCGACGCCCGTGCCGCCCGCGGCGTACGGCACGCCCCCCTGCCACGCCGCCTCGGCCCCGAGGAGCCGCGCGGCGTCGTTGTCGGGCGCCATGATCACGGCATCCACCCCGTCGAGCGGCTCCAGGTCCTCGGGCCGCTCGACGTGCCGGGTGCACGCCGCGTACGTGCCGAGCGGATCCAGGGCCTGGAGCTCGCCGGTCAACACGGGCGCCTTGGGCCGGCCGACTCCGTGGACAAGGAGGATCTGGCGATTGAGATTGTGCGGCTCGACTTGCGGATCGCCGTCGATCACGTCCAGGGCCACGCCGCCGTCGAGGGCGACGCCGATCGAGGTCCAGTTGCCCAGGGCCCCGGCGCCGACCTGCTTGATCCGGCGGCCGCGGAACGAGGCGCGACGGGGTGTTTCCGTCAGCTCGTCGACGAGGTCCTCCCAGGCGGCCGTCCGCGGCACGTCGATCCGCCGCCGCCGGTGGAGCGAGTAGAAGAGCACCGTTCGTGGCTCGGCCGGATCCTCGGCGATCGACGTGCCCGCCAACATGATTTCGTTCAACGCGGCTCCCGCCGCCGCGATGGCCAGCTCGGCACTCCCGGCGGGGATGGCCCGATGCCGGGCCAGCCCGCCCAGACGCGCAAGCGCCGTGGCGGGGCAGGGATGCCGCTCGACGATCACGCCGCCGGGCGCGGCCAGCGCCAGCAGGACCCGGACCGGCAGATCGGCCAGTTGCTCGAGCGCCGCGCGCCCGGCCGCCGGGTCGTTCGCGTGGACCATAATCCAGGGGTTCTGGTGGCCGGCGATCATGCCCGGGAGATCCTCGCCGAGGAAGCCGGGATCGAGGTAGTCGTACTCGACGTCGCCGTTGACGTTCTCGACCAGCGCGTCGTGGTTGCCCAGGAGCCAATGTCGGCCGCGGCCGCCCGAGCCGTGGTAGTCGCTCCAGACCCGGGCGATCCCGGCTGCCGCCGCCGCGGCTTTGAGAAAAGCCGAGGCCAGCGGGGCGCGCTCGCCTCCCAGGTCGGCGACGAACGTCTGCGCCCGCCGCTCGTGCGAGAAGGACATCTCCTGTCGCTGGTAGCGTTCCGGATCGGTCATGGGGCGTCTCCCGTTGGATGCGGCTCGTCCCGGTCGCCGGGCACGTCATGGGAAGCCTCGTCGCCGGGCTCGTCCCAGCCCAAGGCACGGGCGAGCGCCGGACATCGACAGGCGGCCTCCTCGAGCACGGCCGCCGGGACCTTGCCCTCGCGCTGGCCGCGCCGGTAGACGAAGAAGTCGGCGGGCGCTTCGAGCTGTTCGGCCTTCTCTTCCTCCGTCTGTTTCTGCGGATCGGTCGGTTCTGCCCGCTCGACGGTCGGGTGCATCTCGGCCTGGCCCCAGCCCCACCGCTCGCGAAAGAACCCACCCCGCGGCGCCTTCTCCTCCAAATCGGCGATCAGGTCGTTCTTCTCGTCCTCACTCAGCTCCTGCGGGCCGATCACGTGGATCTCGACCTCCTCGGACGTATGGTCCTCCAAGCGGGTCCCGCAGTGGAGGCACGCGCTGACGTGATGGACGGGGACATACCGGTCGCCCTCCGCGTTGTGCGTGGTGAAGAAACTTGCCTGGTGCCGATGCAGGAGATGGAGCTTCGCGTCCAAGGCATCCCCGGGCAGATCGGCGCGGGCGGTGACGGTGACCCACACGTCCGGGTTGTCGTCGAAGGTGATCTCGAAGACCGAGACCGGCGGCGGCTCATCCGAGTCGTCGGCCGCCCGGTCTTCCCCTTGCTTCGCCACGCTGCCTCGAACCGCCTGCCGGGTCTCCGACGCAAAGCCGACCCGCTCGGCCGCCAACTGGCTCATCAGCTCCAGGTCTGTGATCGAGCTGAACACGCCGAGGTAACCGTGGCTGTGCCCCGCGCCCAGAATCGCCCAGCCCTTTCTCCTGGCGCGACGACTCACGGCCAGGACCATTTCCGGCGAGGCGTAGCAGGTCCCTGCGGTGGCCTGCTGGTGGTCGGGGAGGAGGACGTCTTCGACGACCCACGGGCCCGAGCGCCGGGCGACCCAGTACCAGAGGATCTCCAGCCCGCCCTGCTTTGCGCAGATCAAGTCGGCCTTGGCCAACGCCTTGCCCGTGAAAAAAAGGGCCTTGCCGGCCCGCATCGCCGTCTGATCGTCCGGGGTGATCTGATAGTGGGCATCGTGGGCGACCACCGGCTGCTCCGCCGCGCGGACCCAGGTGTTCGAAGGCGACTCTCGGCGCTGGCGGCCGTTTCCTTTCCCGCCCGAGAACACCCCACACCATCCCCCGGCGCCGGCCAAGTGGCCCCGCCGACCCGGCCGGCCAGCCGCCGGCCCGGGATCGTCTTCCCTGGGGCCGCGGTTTCGCCGGGAGCCAACGCGACGTGCCAGTGCCGACATCATGCCGAGTAGCTGCATTGGGAACCTCCATCCACTGCCCTCCAAGCGAGAAGATACGACGGTCATCGATTCGCCCCTCACGCGTGCTCCTTCACGCGCGTGCGGAGTAGTAGGCACACGCCGTGTGCCGTAACCGGCGGACGGCACACGGCGTGTGCCTGCTACGGAAGTCGGGACGGTGTTTCCCGGCCGATCCTTGGTGAAGGGGCCGGATCAACCGCCTTCGTGGCTGACGGCGACGCCGACCTCCACGTCGGTCTCTTGGAGCCGCTTGACGATGTCCGCCCAATCGGCGTCCCGCGGGAGCCGGGCCTCGTGGGCCGAATCCTCTTCCGCGCTTTCGGCGAACTCGTCCAGGGCGACGCGGGGGTCCTGGAGCGTCGCCAGCAGGGCCCGGTCGCGAACCTTGTCCCTGGCAATTCGCTGTAGCACCTGGAGGGCATTGCCCGAGTAGTCGGCCACCTCGGCGGCGTCCAGCTCGAAGGGCTGGCCGCACCCGTGGGCGATCCGGAATTTCGTGTCCATCGGTTCTCCTCCTCGCGGTGAGTGCCCACTTTCCCAACGTTGTCATGCTTTGTGATCAGTCGGGCATAGGGTCCATTTACCCCAGATGCCTTTCCCGTACGGCACGGCATCCGGCGGACCGCACGCTGCGACCGCAACGGGCCGCGGACTGCGAGCGAGTCGGATCGTTTTCACCCTTCACCTCCGAGTCGTTCCGTGCCGAAACGAGATGGCGACCGAACACTCACAGTCATGATACACGCTTCCCACAGTTTGTCAAACGTCTGGTTGCCACCATCAGTCGCTTTTCGCTAGAAGTACGCATCGACCCAGAAACTGTTCATAAACGAGGCGAAATTGGCGGACATCCGCACGGGAGCCGCTTTAGGGCTTGCGCCACAGTTTGTCTCAACAGATCCAACGGTCCGCCGAGATCGTGGCGCAGGACACAGTGGCCGCCAGGTACCCAAACCGTGTGGAAGAGCAGACCGGGAAAAGCAGAGGCATCCCGGCCCCAGCCAAGATTCTCCCATCAAGGGACCGGTGAGAGCGGCGGAAAGCCTGCGCCTTCAGGGTCAGGGTCAGGGTATCCCGTTGCGCTCCAGGGGGGGCCGAGACGTGGCAGATTAGCTTCCCGACGCGATGTGCCCCCGGAAGGATGGGGAGCGACCGTGCCGGCGGCCCGGCCCGGGAACGACCCGGATCGCGTCCGGCGCTATGGCCTCCGCACCCCGGGGCAGCCCGCCCGGCGGGCCGTCCAAGGCCGCAAGGGGCAGGCTGCCCGGGGCGCGCGGTGCGCCTGGCTTCCGAGAATCGTGCGCAGGCGGGCGCTCCGCCTGGGGCTGTCACTCGATCACGCGAACGGGGTCACGCCCGGCACGGGGATGTCGTACGCGCCCGCCGCGTTCGGCTTGAGCGGCGGCTCGACGTCGAACCCGTACCGCTCCAGCTCGACCGAGTGCTCCGACTTCAGGGCGTCTTCCCAAGTGATCTCCTTGCCCGTGTTGCAGACGGCCTCCCCGAGCAGTGCCAACAGGGTGCTCCCGAACATATAGTTCCCGTTGTTGATCGGCTTGCCGTTGCGGATCGAGTCGAACAGCTCGACGTGCTCCTGGTCGGTCATGTTGCACTTGGGGCCTTCGTAACGCCAGGGGTTCTCCCCGTCGATGCTGTACTTATTGGCCAGCCGGGCGACGCCCTTGGTGCCGAAGACCGTGTCGGAGAGCTCGTTGTAGCAGCCGACGTGGTTGCGGCAGAGGCCGTACATGCGCACGCCGTTGGCGTACTCGTAGACGATCGCCTGGTGGTCGAACAGGTCGCCGTAGCTGGGGCCGAAGCAGTTCGAGCGCCCGCCCATGCCCCAGGCCTTGACCGGCGGCTCGTCGTGCATGACCCAGGCGCCCTTGTCGATGCTGTGGATCAACTGCTGCAGGACCTGGTCGCCGGCCAGCCAGTTGAAGTGGTACCAGTTGCGGAACTGCCACTCCGTTTCCGACCACTGCGGATCGCGCTTGAAGTCGGCCCGATACGGCCCGACCACGTACGTCTCCTGGATAGCCACGACGTCGCCGATCATCCCGTCGTGTACGCGCTGGACCGTCTCCCGCAGGGGCAGATGATATCGCCAGCAGAGCCCCGAGACGATGGCCAGGCCCTTCTTTTTGGCCTCCTCGCAGATGGCCGCCACGCGTTTCAGCCCGGGCACGTCGAGCGAGTGCGGCTTTTCGCAGAAGACGTGCTTGCCCGCGTCGATCGCCGCCCTCAGATACCGCGGGTGGAAGTGGGAGGTACAGGCGATGATCACGACGTCGACGTCGGTGGCGAGCACTTTCTGGTAGGCGTCGAAGCCGACGAAGCAGTGATCGTCGTCGACGGCCACCTGGTCGGGCTTCTGCTGCTTGAGCCGGTCGCGGCTTCCCTTGACCTTGTCTTCGAAGATGTCGGCCATGGCCACCAGCTTGATGTCCTCGCCGGCGTTCATCGCGTTGGCGGCCGCCCCGGAGCCTCGACCGCCGCAGCCGATCAGTCCGACGCGGAACGTGCCCTCGCCGGCGGCGTGGGCGCTTCGTGCCAGGGTGAGCCCGGCCGTCGTCGCCCCGACCAGGGCGCCGGAGCGGGCCAGGAACTCGCGTCGCGAGGTGGTTCGAGCCTTCTTCGCGTCCGATGGTGTGCTCATGATCACTCCTTCAAGCGTGGTTTAGTGGGCAGGTTTGACACGTCAGGTGTGCCCGCGGGGACCTTGCGCCGCCAGACGTCAAACCGGCGGCAATCGTCGAAAGACCTGCGTCATCGACGGCGTCCATCATAATGGGGGGCGATGGCAAGGGCAACGGTCGAGGGAAAGCCTGGCAGAGAGGCGTCAGCTTGGGGCATGGAGCCGTCAGCGCTTACGAGCACGTGCCCCTCTGGGTAACCGCGCCGAGAACTTGCTGCCAACCGTTGCCCGCCCAGGGCGGACGGCCTCGCTCCCACCCGCCACCGGTCAACGCAACACGGGGTTTAGGGGCGGCCGAAGAATAACTTCCCGACTTCAGTAGCAGGCACACGCCGTGTGCCGTCCGCTGGTTACGGCACACGGCGAGGCTGTGACCTTTTCGACCAAACGTGTGAAAGCAATGCTATCGCACCGCAAGATCTTGTGACGGTATCCGGGGGGCGGTTCTGGCCTGAGGGAAGAGTTGGTGACG
>Ga0307378_10003971_pt1 | contig 21397 bp, 1 predicted proteins | sample UN1MG_FD_202238 | JGI IMG/M metagenome (GOLD analysis project Ga0307378, IMG submission 202238) | Soil microbial communities from Risofladan, Vaasa, Finland - UN-1 | ecosystem: Environmental > Terrestrial > Soil > Coastal area > Acid sulfate soil | place: Finland: Risofladan, Vaasa | collected... | reverse complement strand
GCAAGTGTAATGTACCTGGTGTTAAAGTTGGTTGGCCAGGTTGCCAGGCAGGCTGTGCAAAGGTTGTACAAAATGATAAAATGGATAGTGAAAACAGAGTAAATAATTTTCTGATTTTCATATTTAGTATTTTTTTGATTTCCGAGGCAATTGACGTTGTCATGTCAGGTTGTTTTAGTCTAAATACTAAAATGCGGCCAACTTCGTCCACCGAAGCTTTAGCGAAGGTGGATTTCGGCTAGAATCAAGACTGTAAGATAATAAAAAAGGTTGCACGTTTTTAGATGCAACCTTATTGTTTATTAGGGCGTTCTATTGAAATTAGTGACTTATATGCTCATTATTTAGAAGTGAATGGTTAATTGGAGAAGATCTTTAGTTTAATTGCCTGTTATTCAGTGATTTGATAAGAGATATTAGCATTCGTTTTATAATATCTAAATCTTCACAAAGTGTGTCCTCCAGGGCAGGTTTTCTAAAACTTAAACTTTTAGAAATCTCCAATAATGTTTCAATCTCAGATGCAGATCCCAGAGCAATGTATAAAAATTGGATGAATTCCTTTGTAGATTTCCTTGATGATCCCCTGCCCTGTGAAATAATGTCTATTTCCCGACTAAATAATTTTTAAGTCGATTTCTAATATATCTTTTACTGTAAGTCGCCTTAAGATACTTCTCCCGGTGAATTGCATCGGCTTGATTTAAACAACATTCATAATAAAATACTTCAAATGGAGTTCTTTTCTTAGTTGATAAAACTTTCCCAGAATTATGATCCTCAATTCTTTTTTCTAAATCAGAGGTAAATCCTGTATAGAAATTATTGTCAAATTTGCCACGCAATACATAAACAAAATACATTCTTTTTAGGTTTAATATCCTATTTCACAGGGTGAACTAATATTGGTTGGAATGGAAACCTGCCCCGTGAACTATTCTCTATTCCACCACTCACTAATCCAAAGTTAGAGACTGATCTCTCTCTCAAGTTTATTTGCGTAATCTGTGTACGCTAGTGCAACAACGTAATATCCCCTACCTTCTTATATGGCCTACCGCTCGCATAATTACCCTCAACGTACCATACGTATACTCCCTGCATGCATAGCTTTCCCTTGTAGTATCCGTCCCAGCCGAAATTGATATTGTCACTCTGGAAGATAAGGACACCCAACCTGTTGAAGATCTGCAGCTGGTAATTATCTATCTGCTCCTTGATAGGCGGGAAGAACATCTGGTCGATCCTGTTGCTGGGCAGACTTGTAACATCTCCGCCTATCGGGCCATCAGCATTTGGCCTGAAGACAGTTGCAAACCTCAGCTCACCAGCCGGTAAAACTTTTATCCCCGGTAAAAGCTGATAGGTATCATAACAACCATTATTAGAATAGGCATGCAAAGTAACAGGGTAAACCCCCTCAATCATATACTTATGGTACGGATCCCTAACCATGGATGTGTCACCATCACCAAACTCCCAGATATAGTAATCGGCTCCCAGACTCTGGTTGAACAATCTTACCGCTTCATCATCCACATACACTGAATCAGGAATAGCTTCAAAGTATGCTGTTGGGGTTATGAATACGTTGATAAGTATATCCTTGTAATCTATTCCACCAGGACCAAATGCAGTAAGCCGTACCCTGTAAATACCTCCTTTAATGAATGTATAGGTAGGATTAGCTTCATTTGATATACCACCATCACCAAACTCCCATGAGTAATTAGTGGCGTATAATGAATTATTGGTGAAAGTCACAGTATACGGTTCACATGTCCCAGGAATGGAATCAAAATCAGCAATCGGTTGTGCAGGTAGAATACTTACGACATAATTAACACTATCAGCGCACTGCGAATTATTAACTGCCAGTGTCACATTATAGTCACCATGTACCGCGTATGTATGGACCGGATCAGTGGCTGTGGATATGTTACCATCTCCAAAGCTCCAGGCATAATTCCAGTTCCCTGAATTGGTTGCATTGGTAAATGTAACCGTGGTATTAGGGAAGGTCTGTGAAGGCGGACTGGCCAGGAACATAGGAACAGGAGCCGGGTACACGACTATATCCTTCTCGATCCATGCATCACAGCTGTAGAACGATGTTGTTGAGAGCCTGATGGTGTATGTCACAGTCGTGGTACCATTATTCACAAAGAGGTGGTTGATAACATTGGCTCCATATGTTGCCTGAGTGTCTCCAAAATCCCAGTAGTACTGGTATGCTCCCGGCAGGGACGACAATATTACATATTCGCCTGAACAGATGGTATCTTCACTTAAAATAAAGTCAGCTGAAGCCTGAGGGTGTATTGTTACTCCCACAGTATAGTCATCTGTACAACCATTTGCAGTTTCAACCTCCAGATTAACATCGTAATATAGTAATGATGATGTTGTATTTGTATATATGTGTGATACGTTACCGTTAGTATTATCAACTGGTGATAGGTCACCAAAGTTCCATCTGTATATAGAACCATTGGTTGAGGCATCTGTAAAGCTCACACCTAATGGTGGACACCCTGATGTTACATCCGGACTGAACAGTGCGGTTGGTCTCTCAACATCAACTGAGAGATTATCTGTTGCCATACAACCCTTATCGTCTGTTACAGTATAGCTAAGGCTGTATGTACCGGGTATATTGGAGTTAAACACAGGATCAACAATAAGGAAATTGCTCAGAGGGCCTGTTTGACCGGTCCAGTTATGTGTAATATATGTTCCTGATCCGCCTGATGGGTTCCCATCAAGTTGCAGATCTACTCCACCACAGCTAAATAATGGATCTATTCCACTAAAATCAACAATTGGATTGGCATTTACTATAATATCTACAATATCAGAATAAACGGTTAAACATTCTGCAATTACTGCAGCCCTGATCTGGCCACCTGCAGAAACAGGAACATTATCCAGTCTTACCTGTTGTGACTGGGTTCCAGTATATACAGGACCATCTGTGAGATTAATCCAGCCGCTACCATCATTATATTGCCACTGATATGAGATACCCGGACCTGTTGCATTTACCAGAACGGTAGTGGTTAATCCTTCACAAACCTCCTTGCTTACAGGTTGTAAAGTAATTACCGGCTCAGGGGTTACATTGAGTACTGCAAAATTTGAATAGACATCCGTATTACATAATCCAATAATAATTACCCTGTATATCCAACCATTCATCAGAGGAGTTGTATTTGAGACTGTAAGATTGTTATTTGTTGCTCCGGAATGAATTGCATCATCAACTACATTAACAAAACCCGAACCCTGATTTACCTGCCACTGGTAAGTAATTCCTGTTCCGGTTGCAGAGACAGAAAATCCAGCATTTGTATTCATACAAACAGTAGTATTCTCCGGTTGAATCGATATTACAGGATTTGTATTGACCCTGAGAATAGCATCAGAGGATGTTGCTGATACTGAGCAACCTGAGACTATAACATGATAGATATTATTATCCATTTGGCTTGTTACCCCAAAGATGTTCAGGGCCGAGGTGGTGGCCCCTACATATATGCCGTTATCTACAATGGGGATGAATCCAGCACCTTCATCCACATACCACTGATAGCTAAGGAAGGAGCCTGATGCAATCACCTCAAATTTAACCATGCCGAATTCGCATATCGTTTCGTTTACCGGTGAGGTGGTAATTACAGGAAGCTCTCTAACAAACACGGTTGCCATTCCCATCATGTTTACGGAAGGATACAGTATTTCGCAGCCATTGGCATCCCTTACCCTGAGTAACTTGTATGTTGTAGTTGCAACAGGGGACACAATGATGTCTGCTCCGCTTACGTATCCGGTAACAGTACCATGATTCTCAATATCGAGTTCAAACGGACCAGTCCCCGTACTAATATCTACAATAAGAACAGATGTCTCAGCAGGACAAATAGTTGCACCCCCTGAAAGTAATGCAACCGGCTTAGGATTAACCTTGATTTCTATTATGTTACTGTAAACCGGATAACACATACCCGAACTGACCATTCTCCTGTAGTACAGTGTTTCGTTTGCTCCACCCGGTGGTGTATAAAGGGAAGAATTCGCACCTGCCACATTAATAAACGTTCCGGCCGGACTTATTGAATATTGCCACTGATAAACGTAGGCCCCAAGTCCGCCGGCTGCTGGAATACTTTCTGTAATCTGTGCCGGATTATCGTCCTGGCAGAGTACCTGATCAGTTGCAATTGTTCCCGGACTAAGTAAGAGAGGCTGGGTTATGTTAATAGTTGCCTGTGCTACACATCCGTTTAAATCGGTAACTGAAACAGTTATTGAACCTACACCTGACCCAAAGAAACTCTGTGAATTAAAACCCTGAGGATTAAAAGTAGCAGTCGTGGTACTGGATATCACGTTAAAAGTATAAGGCAGTGTCCCGCCTGATCCAAAGAAAGTACCCATTCCATCCAGATCGCCAAAACAGTCAAGGAGAATGTCTCCGGTGGAGATCATTTCAAGAACCAGAGGCTCCGATATCATCAGATTCGGATATAGTATTACATTACATAAAGGGTTATCCTTATCACGTAGCCTGACATCATGTGCTCCTGGTAAAAGATTGGCATAGTTGCCACTTCCCTGCCATGTAGAACCTCCATCAACAGAATATTCGTAAGTGCCATTTCCTCCTGCCGGTGAACTTATGGTAATAATACCATCATTCATCCCGTTACAGCTAATGTCTGTTTTCGAAACAGTTGCAGATAGCAGGCCGGGCTGTGTAATTCCATAAGCATTATCAAGAATTACCATGCATGATATATTTGCAGCATCCCTGATAAGAATTTTGTATGATCCCGGAGTCAAAGAGGTAAAGTCACCAGAGGCTTGCCATGAGCCACCTCCGTTGATACTGAATTCATATGTACCATATCCACCAACAGGTGATGATATGGTTATTGAGCCATCGCCACCTCCGAAACATGTAACATTAGTGCTCGATATGCTTGCTGAAAGAGCTCCGGGCTCGGTTATTGCTTGTGAAGGATTAAGTGTGATTATACATGCCTGGTTTATTGCATCCCTGATTTTTACATCATAATTACTTGATGTAAGATTCATGAAAATGGATGATCCCTGCCAGGATGCTCCTCCATCAATGGTGTACTGATAGGAACCGCTTCCTCCTGAAGGAGTGCTTATTGTAATTATCCCATCCGGGGCACCGCTACAGCTTACCATCGTAGATGTTACTGTAGCATCGAGAACTGCTGGCTCACCTATAGAGAGTGCCGCATCAAGAACTACAATACAAGAGGTATAGACTGCATCCTGGATCTGAACATTATAACTTCCCGGAGCCAGGTTTGAAAAACTGCCTGAACCCTGCCATGTTGCTCCTCCATCATTGCTATATTCATATGTTCCATATCCGCCTGAAGCTGATGAAATAGTAATTGTTCCGTCGTTACCTCCATTGCATGTAACATCTGTTTTTGAAACAAATGCAGCAAGAACTGCCGGCTGATCTATTCTCAGTGAGTTGTTTAATACTATTACACAACCGGTATTGGCTGCATCACGAATCTGAACATTATAGAATCCGGGGTTCAGAGCTGAGAAATTACCTGAAGCCTGCCAGTTTGCTCCTCCATCAACCGAGAATCCATAAGAGCCATAACCTCCCAGTGGACTACTTATTGTAATGGTACCATCGGCTGCATTGAAACAGGTTACATCGGCATTGGTAACTGTAGCTGAAAGAGTTGGAGGCTCAGTGATAGCAAGAGCCGGATTCAGTGTTATCTCACATGCCCGATTTGCAGCATCGCGCATCATTACATTATAATTTGCCGGAGCAAGTCCCGTAAAATTGACGGAAGCCTGCCATATGGAGCCTCCGTTGATACTATATTCATAAGTACCATATCCGCCAAGAGGATTTGATAAGGTAATAGTTCCGTTATTGGCCCCAAAACATGTTACATCTGTAGTTGTTACTGTAGCCGATAAAACTGCAGGTTCTGTTATCTCAAGTGCAGGATCGAGAAGAGTAATGCATAATATTTGTGTCTTATCCCTTATCTGAACATTATAGAAGCCGGGTAATAGATTGGTAAAACTTCCTGTTGCCTGCCATGTTGTCCAGCCGTCAATGCTGTATTCATAGGTACCATATCCTCCTGTCGGCAGTGAAATTGTTATTGTTCCGTCATTGGCGTTGAAACATTTCACATTCGTGGCGGATAAGTTCGCTGTGATTGCAGCAGGCTCAGAAATAGTAAGAGCGCTGTTCAGTGTGATAACACATGCTATATTACCGGCATCACGCATCTGAACATTATAGATTGCCGGTGCAAGAGAACCGAAAAGTCCGGCTGCCTGCCATGTAATTCCGCCATCTATGGAGTACTCATATGCGCCTGAACCTCCAGCCGGAGCTGTAATATCTATTATTCCGTCGTTGGCCGTATTGCAGGTTACATTTGTTAGTGTAACAACAGCATTCATTACCGCAGGCTGAGTAATAACCAGCGCCGGGTTAAGTGTCACGTAACATCCTGTATTGGCTGCATCACGAATCTGAACATTATAACTGCCCGGACCAAGAGAGCTGTAGCTGCCGGAAGCTTCCCATGAGCCACCTCCATTGATACTATACTCATAAGTACCATAACCTCCTGAAGGAGCTGAAATTGTTATAGTCCCGTCTGTTGATCCGTAACACGGTACCTGCATGCTGTTCACTGTTGCTGTAAGAACCGGCGGCTCTGTTATTACAAGAGCAGGATCCAGATTAACCAAACATGCATTATTGGAGGCATCCCGTATCCATACATTATAGGTTATGGGTGCAAGATTCATAAATACATTTGAACCCTGCCACGTTACTCTGTCATCAATACTGAACTGGTATGAACCGCTGCCTCCTGCAGGAGTGCTTATTGTAATTATCCCGTCTGAGGTACCAAAACAGCTTACCATTGCAGGTGTAACTGTTGCACTGAGAACAGCAGGGTCGGTTATAATTAATGCAGGATTAAGCACCTCTATACAAGCTATATTGGCTGCATCACGGATCTGTACATTATAACTAGCCGGAGCAAGATTAATATAACTGCCTGAACCCTGCCACGTTGCACCTCCATCAATGCTATATGCATAAGTGCCATATCCGCCTGTGGCTCCTGTAATTGTAATTGTTCCGTCACTACTTCCATTGCATGTTACATTAGTACTGAGAACATTGGCTGAAAGAGCGCCAGGCTGAGTTATCTGGAGCGATCCGTCAAGTATTTGAACGCATCCCATATTGGCTGCATCATGAATCTGTACATTATAGTAGCCCGGGGAGAGGCTGGCGAAGTTACCCGATCCCTGCCAGGTTAACCCTCCGTCAACACTGTATTCATAGGTGCCATAACCACCAAGAGGACTGCTAATTGTGATAGTTCCATCCCCTACACCAAAACAGGTTGTATTGGTGCTCGTTACCGTTGCTGAAAGAACAAGAGGCTCTGTAATTGTAAGTGCCGGATTCAGTGTTACTTCACATGCCTGGTTTGCTGCATCCCTTATCATTATATTATATGATCCGGGAGCAAGACCGGCAAAATTACCCGAACCCTGCCAGGTTGTTCCACCGTTTATGCTGTACCCATAAGTGCCATATCCACCCAGAGGACTTGATATGGTAATAGTTCCGTTATTGGCACTAAAACAGGTTACATTGCTACTTGCTACAGTAGCAGTAAGAACCGCGGGTTCTGTTATTTCCAGAGCGGGATCGAGAACTGTCACACATAAAATATGCGCCCTGTCTCTTATCTGAACATTATAAAAGGTATTGGGCAGATTGGTATAACTGCTTGTCAATTGCCATGTTGTACCACCATCAATGCTGTATTCATAAGTACCATATCCGCCGGATGGGAATGAGATTGTTATTGTTCCGTCATCGGCATTGAAGCATGTCACATTGGTGCTTGATAAATTTGCTGCAACCGCATCAGGTTCGGTGATTGTCAGGGTGCTGTTCAGTGTTCTCACGCATCCAATACTTGCCGCATCGCGAATCTGAACATTATAAGTTGCCGGCGGCAAAGAACCGAAAAGTCCGCCTGCCTGCCATGTTAATCCACCATCTGTGGAGTACTCATATGCACCTGAACCTCCAGCCGGTACTGTAATATCTATTATTCCGTCGTCGGCCGTATTGCAGGTTACATTTGTTGGTGTAACAACAGCATTCATTACCGCAGGCTGAGTAATAACCAGCGCCGGGTTAAGTGTCACGTAACATCCTGTATTTCCAGCATCGCGGATCCTTACATTATAGCCTCCCGGAGCAAGAGAGCTGTAGCTGCCGGAAGCCTCCCATGTGGCGCCTCCGTTGATACTGTACTCATAAGTGCCATAACCTCCTGATGGAGCTGAAATTGTTATAGTTCCGTCTGTTGATCCGTAACACGATACCTGCGTGCTGTTCACTGTTGCTGTAAGAACAGCAGGCTGGGTTATTATCAGAGCAGGATCCAGTACTTCAAAACAGGCCGGATTGCCTGCATCACGTACCTGAACATTATAACTGCCGGAAGCAAGGCCTGCAAACAGACCTAAACCGGACCATGTGGTTCCACCGTCTATGGTATACTGATAGGTTCCATATCCGCCTGCCGGACTGCTGATTGTGATTATCCCGTCTGTGGCACCGAAACATGTTACCATCGTCGGGGTAACTGTTGCACTGAGAACAGCAGGCTCGATTATTATTAGTGCAGGATTAAGCACCTCAATACAAGCTATATTGGCTGCATCACGGATCTGTACATTATAGCTGCCCGGAACAAGATTTGTAAAAGTACCCAAAGCCGGCCATGTGATTCCTCCGTCAATGCTGTATTCATAATTACCATATCCGCCGGATGGGGATGAGATTGTTATTGTTCCGTCACCGGCATTAAAACATGTTACGTTTGTACTGACAATATTGGCTGATAGAGCTCCCGGTTGAGTTATCTGGAGCGATCCGTCAAGTATTTGAACGCATCCCGTATTGGCTGCATCGCGGATCTGTACACTATAGAATCCAGGTGACAATGATGTGAAATTAGCTGGTCCCTGCCAGGTTGCTCCTCCATCCACTGTATATTCATAAGTACCATATCCGCCTGCAGCTAAAGAAATCGTAATCGTTGCGTCATTTGCATTGTAACAGGTGACATTTGTGAATGTATATGATGCTGACAGCACTGCGGGCTGAGAAATAACCAGTGCACCATCAAGTATCTCGAAACATCCTGTATTGGCTGCATCACGGATCTGTACATTATAAGTGGCTGGAATAAGCCCGATAAATGAGCCTGAGTTTTGCCACGTACTTCCACCATTCACAGAGTACTGGTATGTTCCATATCCTCCCGAAGGTCCGGAGATGGTAATTGTTCCGTTATTAGTTCCGAAGCAGCTTACATTAGTACTTGCAACTGTAGCAGTAAGAAGCGCAGGTTCTGTAATTTCCAGTGCTGGATCGAGAACTGTCACACATAAAATATGTGCTCTGTCCCTTATCTGAACATTATAAAAGGCAGGGGGCAGATTGGTATAACTGCCAGTCAACTGCCATGTAGTACCACCATCAATGCTGTATTCATAAGTACCATAACCGCCGGTTGGGAAGGAGATTGTTAATGTTCCGTCATCGGCATTAAAACATGTTACATTGGTGCTTGATAAATTTGCTGAAACCGCATCAGGTTCTGTGATTGTCAGGGTGCTGTTCAGTGTTCTCACGCATGCAATACTGGCCGCATCGCGAATCTGAACATTATAGATTGCCGGTGCAAGAGAACCGAAAAGTCCGGCTGCCTGCCATGTAATTCCGCCATCTATGGAGTACTCATATGCGCCTGAACCTCCAGCCGGTGCAGTAATATCTATTATTCCGTCGTCGGCTGTATTGCAGGTTACATTTGTTTGTGTAACAACAGCACTCATTACCGCAGGCTGAGTAATAACCAGTGCCGGGTTAAGTATCGCGTAACATCCTGTAAAGGCTGCATCACGGATCCTTACATTATAGCTGCCCGGACCAAGAGAGCTGTAGGTGCCTAAAGCTTCCCATGAGCCGCCTCCGTTGATACTGTACTCATAAGTGCCATAACCTCCCGAAGGAGCTGAAATTGTTATAGTTCCGTCTGTTGATCCGTAACACGATACGGGTGTGTTATTTACTGTTGCAGAAAGTGCCCCGGGCTCGTTTATTATTAGAGCAGCATCCAGTTCTTCAAAACATGCAGGATTGCCTGCATCACGTATCCGAACATTATAACTGCCGGAAGCAAGGCCTGTAAACAGACCTGAACCTGACCATGTGGTTCCTCCGTCTATGGTATACTGATAAGCTCCATATCCGCCAGTTGCGCCTGTAATGGATATTATCCCATCATTAGCACTGTTACAACTAATATCAATCTTAGAAACAGCGGCATTCAGAATAGCCGGCTCATCGATTACAAGTGCAGCATCAAGGATTGTCGTACATGCTATATTGGCTGCATCACGTAATTGAACATTATATGTTGCAGGAGGAAGATTAATATAAGCACCTGAACCCTGCCACGTTGAACCTCCGTCAATGCTGTACTCATAAGTACCATATCCGCCGGTTGGTAATGAAATGGTTATCTTTCCATCATTCGCTCCGTTACATGTTATATCATCTTCAGCAACAGCTGCACCAAGAGCACCCGGTTCAGTTAACATAAGCAGAGGATCCAGAACTCGCACACATCCGGTATTAGCAGCATCCCGCATCTGTATATTATAAAACCCAGGGCTCAGAGCTGTAAAGTTGGCTGAAGACTGCCAGGTTGCTCCTCCGTCTACGGTATATTCATAGGTACCATATCCTCCAGCAGCTGAAGCAATCGTAATCGTTGCGTCATCTGCATTGTAACAGGTGACATTTGTGAATGTATATGATGCTGACAGCACTGCGGGCTGAGAAATAACCAGTGCACCATCAAGTATCTCGAAACATCCTGTATTGGCTGCATCACGGATCCGCACATTATAAGTGGCTGGAATAAGCCCGATAAATGAGCCTGTGTTTTGCCACGTACTTCCACCATTCACAGAGTACTGGTATGTTCCATATCCTCCCGAAGGTCCGGATATGGTAATTGTGCCGTTATTAGCTCCGAAGCAGCTTACATTAGTACTTGCAACTGAAGCTGAAAGAAGTGTCGGTTCGTTTATTTCCAGCGCAGGATCGAGAACTGTCACACATAATATCTGTGCCCTGTCTCTTATCTGGACATTATAAAATCCCGGTAACAGATTAATGAAATTGCCCGTTGCCTGCCATGTACCACCGTCAATACTATAGTCATAAGTACCGTAACCACCTGCAGGGGATGAGATTGTTATTGTTCCGTCATTGGCGGTTACACAGGTAATATCAGAGCTTGATAAATTTGCAGTGATCACAGGAGGTTCAATGATTGTCAGTGTGCTGTTCAGGGTTATCACGCATAAAATGCTTGCAGCATCACGGATCTGAACATTATAGGTTGCCGGCGGAAGAGAGCCGAAGAGTCCGGCTGCCTGCCATGATGCTCCGCCATCGATGGAGTATTCGTAACCTCCTGAACCTCCGCTCGGAGCCGTAATATCTATTATTCCGTCATCAGCTGTGTTACAGGTTATATTTGTAGATGTTACTACAGCATTCAGAATTACCGGCTGGTTTATCTGCAAGGCGTTATTAAGTACTATAATACATGTTGGTTCAATAGCATCACGCATCAGAACATTATAATTCCCCGGTCCAAGTCCGGTATAATTCCCTGCAGGTTGCCACGATCCTCCTCCGTTAATGGTATATTCATAACTGCCATAGCCTCCCGATTCTCCTGTAATATCAATTATTCCGTCAGATGCTCCGAAACATGTAATATCAGTCTTGCTTACTGTTGCATTCAGAACTGCCGGTTGGCTTATTACAAGAGTTCCGTCCAGTGTCAGAATGCATCCGGTATTCACTGCATCCCTTATCCTCACATCGTAGGTGGCCGGAGGCAGGCTACTAAAACCGGCCAGTCCTGACCAGGTAGACCCTCCGTTAATTGAATACTGATAAGTCCCCAGACCTCCTGATACTCCGCTAATTATGATAGTACCGTCATTAGCATTGAAACAGCTTACATTAGTACTTGTCACTGATCCGGCCAGAGCTGTTGGTTCTACAATATCAAGGGCTCCATTCAGAGTAATTTCACATCCCGTCTGAACCGCATCATGTATCATTACATTATAGGTGCCCGGAGCCAGGTTAGTGAAGCTTCCCGAACTTTGCCATGAACCTCCGCCATCAATTGTGAATTCATAAGTACCATACCCGCCTGTTGGTGATGATATAGTAATTGTACCATCATTTCCGGTGTTACAGGTAATATCGGTTTTTGCCAGACTGGCATTAAGAACAGGTGGCTCACTGATACTGAGAGACCCGTTTATTGTCATTGTACAGGAGGGATTCGCGGCATCCATTATTCTTACACTGTAGAAGCCTGCAGACAATCCGGTAAAAGTGTTGGAAGCCTGCCATGTAGATCCTCCGTCGATTGTATATTCGTAGGTTCCATAACCTCCGGCGGAACCTGTAATTGTTATTGTGCCATCTCCGGTTCCGTAACATGTTACATTAGTACTGGTAACAGAAGCTGATAAAACTGTCGGCTCAATGATTACAAGAGTAGGATTAAGGATTAAGAAACATCCCGGGCTTGATGCATCTCTGACCCGTACATCATATGAACCGGGGCTGAGATTAATAAAGTTGGCTGACCCCTGCCATGAAGCTCCTCCATTAATACTATACTCGTAGGTACCATATCCTCCGCTGGCTGAAGAAACTGTTATTGTTCCGTTATTTGCGTTAAAGCAGGTTACATTCGTACTTGCCACAGACGCTGTCAGTATGACTGGTTCCGAGATCACAACAGCCGGATCAATAATCTCCACGCAACTGGTTCTTACCCCATCCCTTATCCTTACATCATAACTGCCCGCTGAAAGTCCTGGGAAGCTATTGGATGACTGCCATGCCACTCCTCCGTTGATACTATACTCATATGTTCCGTATCCTCCTGCAGAGTTTGTAACAGTAATTATTCCATCGGCAGCACTAAAGCATGTAATGTCTGTGCTTACAACAAGAGCACTCAGAGCAGTAGGTTCTGTTATATCCAGACCATTATTAAGTGTCAGTACACATATAATGCTGAGGGCATCCCTCATTCTTACATCATAACTCCCGGGAGGAAGTCCGTTAAAAAGGCCTCCTGGCAACCAGGTAAGTCCGCCATCTATCGTGTACTCGAAAGAGCCTGATCCGCCCGACGCACCGGTAATATCAATTATACCGTCATTGGCACTGTTGCACGATATCATCGTAGCATTAACCGTACCGTTTATTACTGCAGGTTGAGTTAATGTGAGTGAATTGTTAAGTACTTTGTAACAACTAATAAATCCTGCATCACGAATCTGTACGTTATAGGAACCCGGTGACAGAGCTGTAAATAATCCAGTGCCCTGCCATGAGCCTCCGCCATTTATGCTGTACTCGTAAGTACCATGTCCGCCTGCCGGGGCAGAAATCGTGATTGTTCCATCAGTTGATCCGAAGCAGGTTATATTGGTGCTGTTAACTGTAGCAGAAAGTTCAGGTGGTTCCAGAATATCTACTGCATTATTAAGTGTTACTACACACCCCGGATAGGCAGCATCCCTGATTTGAACATCATAAGTCCCGGGACTCCGGTTAATAAAATTACCTGATCCCTGCCATGTACCACCTCCGTCAACTGAATATTCGTATGTTCCAAATCCTCCTGTAGCGCCTGTAATAACTATAGAACCATTATTTGCCCCAAAGCAATTGATATCTGTTGCAGTAACAGTAGCATTCAATACTGCCGGACCGGTGATTTCCAGTGCCCCGTCAAGAATCTTATCACATACAGGGCTTAATACATCACGCATCCTTACATCGTAGGTTCCGGGATTAAGTCCTGCAAAGGTGCCTGAGGGATCCCAGGTACCTCCTCCGTCAATAGTGTATTCATAACTTCCCGAACCACCGGAAGGAGCGGAGATTGTTATCGAGCCTGTTGACCCAAAGCAGAATATATCTGTACTTGCCAGAGTTGCATCAAGAGGACCCGGCTCGGTTAACGTAGCGGAACCCGTTGAAATACAACCCTGGGTATCCGTTACAGTAACATCGTAAGTTCCTGCCTTCAATCCTGATATATCCTCTGTGTTTGCCGTGAATCCCAGGGGGCCTGTCCAGGCAAACCCGAACGGGTTATTCCCGGTTGCTGTAAGATCTACTGCACCTGAATTGTCGTTATTACAGGTAAGATCTGTTTCGGTCAATGTTAAAGCGGGAGGCTGGTTTACAGTGATCACTGCTGAGCCTGAAACCACTGCATTGCAAGAGTTTCCATCAATTAAAGATGTAAGAATATAGGTTGATGTAACCGCCGGGGAGACCAAAACTGTATATACAGAACCAGGATGGTTGGGTACGGTAAGTGGTGTCGTTCCATCGGTATAAGTGAAAGTGTATGGGGCAGTACCGGTAAATGACATTGTAAGCATTGTACTCTCACCACCACAAATCACGGCATTACCGCTGATTATGCCGGTAGGCTTTGGATAATATGATACCACTGCTGAGCCAAAACCGGTGCTATTACATGCGGTTGCATCAGAAACATCAGTCAGGGTGTATGTCCCAGCCTGAGTTACGGTTAAAGTATATGGGTCAACCGGAGTACCGATTGGAGCCTGGGGCACCCCGTTCAATGCATAAGTAAAGGTATAAGGTCCTGTCCCGGCAAAGTCAACGGTAAGATCTACTGAGCTCCCATCGCATATGGTTCCGCCACCGCTAATTACTGCTGTAGGAAGTGGCTTAACTGTTACAAATAAAGGATTGTGAATTGTATTGCATCCGGCAATATTTGATTCTGTTACGCTTATTGTTCCACTGACATTTCCCAGAACTACTGTAATTGATGCAGCTGATGGGTCACCAATTATTGCCGATCCGCCGGGAATTGACCAGTTATAGATAGAACCCGGCCTGTCTGTTACGCTGTACACCTGTGTGCTGTTAGCACAAACATCCGAAGAACCTGTAATATCTTCAGGAGAGGCCTGGGTATGAACCTGAACAGGTTTTGTGGACAGATCTCCGTCGCAGATAAATGTGTTGGTCTCATAAACAGTGATATTACCGGAACCAGCAGCAGCAGCAGCATCTACTATTATTGAATTCGTATTAAAATCAAATGTCTTTGTTCCGATAGCTGCATCCACTGTCCAGTGGAAAGTTGATCCAACGGCTGAAGCTACATTATATACAATGTTCACCTCTCCGATACATATATCGGCACGTCCGGAGATTGCTTTGGGCATCGGTTCGGGATCTATTGTTATTACAACCGGTATTTCAGTCCCTGAACAACCTAATAAACTTACTGCGGTAACTTTATAGGTAGCAGTGATCGGAATCCCTGATGAGTTATGGATCTGGTCGTTAATATGGATGGTGCCGGCAGGATCGGCAGCTACGTTTCCTCCTGTTCCCTGACCTGAAAAATCTGACATATCAGGTGCCAGCCAGCTAAAAAATGTCCCTGCAGGAATATTTATGGGAGACAAAAGAATCTCTTTCCCTATTGCCACATCGCTACAGACTGTCTTTGTCTGTGCAGGAACAATATAGGGTTGTGGTCGTATAGTGATCTCCACATCAACAGTAGCTCCAAAGCAATCCGGAGCATGAACCGGTTGTACTTTGTATATCACCTTTTTATCCACACCGGTAATATTCAGGTACTTATCATTTATAAGATAAGCGGCGGGTGCTGTAGGGTTTGAAATAAGTGCATTCCCTGCATCGGCTGAAAGTCCTGCATCCAGAATAACCTGAGAAATATTATAATAATCTGCAGGTACACTGCCCAATTCTTCAAGGAGTGTAAGTCCAATAGCCTCATTACTGCAAACTGTTAAATCCAGACTTGCATTAAGAACAGGCTGAGACCCAACAGAATCAACAATAGTTTCAGGTTCGCCTGCACACCCGTCCTTATAAGGAGTAACTGTATATGTTGCAGTTCCATCCGCGCCTGTAGTATTGATATATATATCCGAAATATTGCTCATGGATGCCGATGCCCTGTCAGATCCCCCGGCAAAGGCCGGATCGACCGGATCAAGTACCGGAAATGGCCATGTAAAAGTTACATTATCCAGAGGGTTGGTAAAATTAACAAGGTTAATATGATAATTCAGAGCATTACCCGAACAGGCATCTGTAAACTGTCCAGGTGCTACCACCGGTTCAGGTTTTATATTAACAATAACATTCTGAATATTGCTGCATCCATTTGCGGCAAGAGTATACTGATATGTTACTCCGATTGGTATATTGGTCAGATTCCTGAGTGTTTCGTTTGGGTTATCCGTTCCCGAAGTTGGTCCTGCCGGGGTTATCCCTGCAACATCCGCCCGTGTCCAATTAAAGGCAGTTCCAATTGTCGCGCTTGTTGGTGTATAGCTGAAGAGAGTATTACTACATACTGCAGCCGGTAAAAGCGTACTGGAGAGTGTTGGAGTAGGATTGACAGTAATCGTAAAAGTCTTTGGAGTACCTGCACAATCCAATGATCCGTTATTAAATGTAGGAGTTACTTCTATAGTTGCTGAAATAGGTGTAGTTCCGGGGTTGGTTGCTGTGAATGAAATATTTCCTGTTCCATCTGTACCCAGACCGATATCTGTATTATCGTTCGTCCATTCGTATGTTGTTACTCCCCCTGTGTTTTGTGTGGCAAATGCCACTGAAGCCGCACCGTTATTACATGCCCCCAGATCTGCAGGCTGATCAACCTGTCCTTCGGGGTTAATTGTAATCGTAAATGTCTTTGTAGGTCCTGCACAATTTGTTCCTCCGTTATTAAATATTGGTGTAACAATAATGGTGCCTGTCAACGGAGTTGTGCCGGCATTGGTGGTAATGAATGAAATATCTCCCGTTCCGTTAGCCGGAAGACCAATTGCCGGGTTACTGTTGGTCCAGTTATATGATGTAGTACCACCTGTATTTATGGTTGAAAAAGAGGCTGCACCCGTACTTCCTTCACATAGTGTCAGATTTGATGGCTGATCCACCTGTCCGGTCGGATTAACAGTAATGGTAAATGTAATAGGTGCTCCAACACATATTGCCGGTAAATTGGTAAATGTGGGGGTCACCTCTATTGTTGCAAAAACAGGTGCATTTGTTACATTAATAGCAGTAAATGAGAGTATATCACCGGTACCACTGGCAGCAGCAAGACCTATTGAAGTATTAGTGTTGGTCCATGAATATGTTGTTGTTCCTCCCCCATTCACAGTTGAAAACAAAATATCTGCAGTACCTGATCCGTTACATACAACCTGGTCTGCCGGCTGGTTTACCTGGCCTGCAGGATTATAAACAATAGTTACATCCTCGTCGGTACTGCATAAACCTCCGTTGCTAATTGTCCACTTGAAGACATATGAACCGTAAACACTCACCGTGGCTGTGGCTCCCGGAGTATTTGCATTTGGACTGAAGGATACTGTCCCCGGTCCGGAAATCTTTGTCCATGTTCCCTGACCTACTGCAGGTGTGTTGCCTGTAAGAACAGCTGCTAAAGTGCCGCAAAGATCCTGATCAATACCTGCAGCAGCTATCTTTTCAAAATCTGCTGTAATGTCTGCAGAGCTTGAGCATATTACTCCATTTACTTCAGTCCATCTCAGAACATAACTGCCATAGGCATCAACAGTAGCTGTAGCTGATGCCGTGAATTCGTCGGGAGTGAAGGTAACAGTTCCAGGTCCGGAAACCTTTGTCCATGTACCTGAACCTATGCTGGGAATGGCAACAATATTTGTAACAAGAGGGCCGCATGTAAATTTGTCAGAGCCTGCATTTGCAATTGGCATCTGGTAAATGGTAAAGGGAAGCGGTGCCGGTAGTCCTGCACCTGATAAAATATTACTACAACCATCCTCTACCTGTGTTATTTCTACTGTGTGAGGGCCAATGGCAATAGTACCTATACTTGCATTGGTGCCGCTGACATATCCTGTTATATCCGGTTGTACAACACCGTCCAGCTTATAGCTAATAGTAAATGGTGGCGCTCCCCCTGTAATATCTAAATTTATATAGCTTGCTCCATCGCCAAAACATGCATCATCAGGTGAGTTGAGTACGCCCAGGGTTGGTAACGTACCTATAGATATCGTAATATCATCACTTGCAGCCGGACATATCCCCGCCGGATCATCTGTTGTAAGGGTTAGGGTTACTGTCTGGGCAGTTTGCTCTGCTGCACTAGGTGTATACACTGCATTCAATGTTGTATTGTCAGGGTTGTATGTTCCTAATCCTCCTGTCCATGTTGCGGTTGAAGCACCTCCGCCAATAACTCCTGCCAGAGGGACTGTAGCTGTGGCGCAAATAGACTGATCAGGACCGGCATCAACAGTAGCCTCATAGCTCCATTCTATGGTTTGGGTGTCTGTGGCGTTTGTGCCTGTGCATGCTCCGGTTCCGGTAAGTGATAATGTTGCAGTAAAGCTTCCCGAATTCACTGTTGGAGTGAATGTCGCATGCGCCGGATCAGCATTCTGTATCCATGTCCCAAGTCCTGCACCACCTGACCAGGTCTGGTTGATGTATGTTCCTGAGGATGATGCCCCTGTCATTATTATAGGTGCCAGTGGTGTTGCGTCGCACCTGCTGATGTCAGGTCCGGCTTCAACAACCGGTGTCTCTCCCCAGGATATTATCCTTGTATCTGCCGGATTTGTTCCTGTACATGTTGCGGTACCTGTAACTGTAAGAGTAGCTGTAAAAGAACCGGCTGTTACAGACGGTGTAAAAACTGCAAGAGCCGGATCAGCATTTTGCGACCAGGTGCCAAGACCTGCTCCTCCTGTCCAGTTAACTCCGCTGTAGCTCCCGCTGGCAGCAGCACCGGTCATTGTAAATGGTGCAAGGGGGGTGGCATCGCATCGCGAATTGTCAGCTCCCGCCTCTGCTATTGGGGCCTCGCTCCAGGATATTGTCCTGGTTCCAGTAACCACAACACCACCACATGCAGCGGTACCGGTAATAGTAAGAGTAGCAGTAAATGAGCCTGCTGCCATTGTCGGGGTGAAATATGCAAGTGCAGCATTTGCATTCTGAGTCCATGTTCCCAACCCCGCTCCCCCTGACCAGACAACAGAAGAGGCTGTCCCACCCTGGGTTGCTCCGGTCATATAGATCGGATCAAGAGGTGTAGGAGTACATAATGAGATCGGTGGACCAGCATTCGCTGTTGGCAGACCATTTACGGAAAGCAGTGCCGGATCCGATTTGAAACGACATCCACCCTGACCATTGGGAGTTTTCATCTCAAGCCGGTACCAGTAGCCGTCATAGGTAGTGCCAGGAGTTGTAATTAGAAGGGTATTTGTATTAAACCCGGTATAGGGGGCGGCGGCTCCCACCGTGGTAAATGAGACTCCGCCGTTAAAGCTAACTTCCCACTGCCACGATGCAATATCCTCAGTTGTGGTTGCAAAAAAGAGTGCATCCTGGTTTTCACAAATAACCTGGTCTACAGGTTGCGTAACATTAAGTAATGTATGAACTGTAACATATCGTCCCAAAGATGTATCACTGAGGCAATATGATGGCGAAGCGCCAACGGAACTAACTGTATATGATCCTGATTCTGAAGGTTTCGTAATGATAATTGTATCGGAGATCCTGCCAGGCAGGAGAACTCCGTCTCTGAACCACTGGTAACCGGTTACCGGAGGAGTTGCCGCCGCCGATGCCGTAATTATGTAAGATTCAGGGGGTTCAACATCGTAGCAGATATCGTTTTTATTGGGATAGGTAAGGGTTGGTGTGCTGGGTTTTGGACTTATTGTAAGGGTAACCGTGGCTGCAGGGCTTTCGCATAGTAAACCAGCCAGATCCCTGTCTGTGACATAGTAATCATAGCTGCCTGGGAGTGTTTCTGTGGGGAGGTATGATAATCCTGTCCCAACCTGAGTAGTTAGACTGGCATCGGAATACCATGTAATTGTTCCGGTTGGTACACTGGAGACCGAAAGAGTCGGGTCGTCATCAATACACACTATCCTTGATTCAGCTGTGGGAGCAGAAGGCGATGCAACAACCTCTATATCAACAAATGTATAAACATAATCAGGATCGGCCCAGTTACATTTATTCCAGTTTTTAAGATAAACCCTGAAAATCTCACCCGGCAGGCAGGATGATGGGATAATTATTGCCTCACTTAGTGATCCTGAAGCATTAGGTGATGGAGAGAACCTGCCACTAGCCTTTGGCGCATCACCAAGAGCTGCCACGCTAACAGTACCTGAAATTGTATTAACGGGATTACCTAAAAGATCCTGGCCATAGAGCCATTCGATATTTCTGGGATCGCTGTTTGGTACCGGGGTCAGTCCGACTGGTAATGAAGGGCTCTGGCAATTCCATGTGCTGTTATCACGGAGAGTTATTATTGTCTCTGTTCCGGCACATACCTCAATTATATTGCTGTCTGTTGCATCATTTACAATTTCCAGGACCCCGTCACCGTCAGCAAGGATGTCTCGTCCATGGACAACTGCAACTGTCTGATAAGAACTGCTTTTCCCGCATGGATTTATTACCGAACTGGAAAAAACATAGTTACAATCTGTTATAGATGTGTAGGTGTGGGTCCTCACCGCCAGCGGAGGAATATCGTTATCCGCAACCGAGGTATATAAATCTACTGTCCCATCGCCCCAATCAAGGGTCCATTCTGATCCTTTAAGAATCCCATTTAAATTTGGATCTGCATCCAATAATACAACATTAAACCTTGCATCTGCACCAATGTTAACACATGATTCAAACTGTGAAAATCCTGTAAGGATATCGATATTGGGGCATGGGAGGGTCGTAACATTAATAAAGACTACAGTGGAAAAAGTACCGGGAGTTGTTTCGGCTACGAGAATAACTGAGTATTTATGGCTAGGTGTTACCAATTGTGTTATTGGTAACCCTTCAATTCTGACTGATTGGGGTGTTCCCGGGGTAGTGAAAGAAACATCATCATTTTCAATTATATCACCATATGGCAATGATCGGGTTGCCCAATCTTTAACAGTAGCACCTGGAAAGGGAGTAGATAACCAATATGGAAAAGCAACCCAATACACTGTGGAATTTACTGTAACATCGAAAGTCAATTGCAAGTGTAATGTACCTGGTGTTAAAGTTGGTTGGCCAGGTTGCCAGGCA
>Ga0307378_10003970_pt1 | contig 21403 bp, 18 predicted proteins | sample UN1MG_FD_202238 | JGI IMG/M metagenome (GOLD analysis project Ga0307378, IMG submission 202238) | Soil microbial communities from Risofladan, Vaasa, Finland - UN-1 | ecosystem: Environmental > Terrestrial > Soil > Coastal area > Acid sulfate soil | place: Finland: Risofladan, Vaasa | collected... | reverse complement strand
AATTTTGTCTTGATGAAAAAGAAATGCCTACATCCTGGTATAATATTTTAGCCGATTTGCCAGAGCCACTCCCACCTCCTTTACATCCGGCAACAGGCAAGCCTATCGGGCCTGATGACCTTGCTCCTCTGTTTCCGATGGCTTTAATTGAACAGGAGATGAGCACCCAGCGATATATTGAAATTCCTGAAGAAGTACAGGATATTTATCGAATGTGGAGGCCAACTACCCTTCATCGAGCGTGGAGATTAGAGAAAGCACTGGATACTCCCGCTAAGATTTACTATAAGTATGAAGGTACCAGTCCCCCCGGAAGTCATAAACCCAATACGGCAGTAGCCCAGGCTTACTATAATAAAAAAGAGGGAATTAATAGGATTACTACAGAAACGGGGGCGGGGCAATGGGGCAGTGCTTTATCTTTTGCCGGTGCCTGTTTCGGTCTGGAGATTAAAGTATATATGGTTAGAATCAGTTATATGCAAAAACCTTATCGTAGAATAATGATGCAGACCTGGGGAGCAAATTGCATTCCCAGTCCCTCTCCTGAAACTCAAGCCGGGAGGGATATGTTGGCTAAAGATCCCGATTGTCCGGGTAGTCTTGGTCTGGCCATCAGTGAGGCAGTAGAAGAGGCAGTAAAACGTGATGATACTCATTACTCCTTAGGAAGCGTATTAAACCATGTTTTATTACACCAGACCATAAATGGATTAGAAGCTAAGAAGATTATGGAACAGATTGGTGAATATCCTGATATTATTATTGGTTGTGTGGGAGGCGGATCAAACTTTGCCGGTCTTTTCTTACCATTTGTAAAAGATAAGATTGAAGGGCGAAAACCTGATTTAAAAATAATAAACGTTGAACCGGCAAGCTGCCCGACTTTAACCAGGGGTCCTTATAGTTATGATTATGGTGATGTAGCAGGACTTACCCCTTTATTGAAGATGTATACTCTGGGGCATGGTTTTATTCCTCCACCTGTTCACGCTGGCGGATTAAGATATCACGGAATGGCCCCGATTATCTGTCATTTACTAAAATTAGGATTGGTGGAAGCCCGGGCAGAACATCAATTAGGCACTTTCGAAGCCGGAGTGACTTTTGCCAGAAATGAAGGGATTATCAGTGCTCCGGAAACAAATCATGCTATCCGGGCTACTATCGATGAGGCACTTAAATGTAAAGAATCCGGAGAGTCAAAAACAATACTACTGGCTCATAGTGGACATGGTCATATGGATATGGCTGCTTATGAAGCTTACTTTGCCGGAAAATTAGAAGATTATGCCTATCCCCAGGAAAAAATTGAAGAGGCCTTAAAAGAACTACCAAAAGTTTAAAAGGAGATAACTATATTAGGGGATTTCCCTATGCCACCCTGTAATGAATTTGGTGGAAAAGGAGATCCCCTAATAAATCAGGAGAGCCCTATAACCCTCATTACGGAATCGGTAAAAAAATCAGGTAAAATTTATACCTTTATAATATTCCTTCTAAATATATCCATTTTCTATTATCTATTTTTTTCATAAACACATTTAAATCAATATTTTATTTATTATTTTAAAAAAGAAGGAATTTTAAAGATTAATGTAGTATAAAAATAAAAGAGGAATAAGAAAGATTTTATTTAAAATTTAAATATAGTATAATTAATATAAAATTATAGTAATAATAGGAGGCATAAAAAAGTGATAAAAATAAGAAATATCTTATTCACAATTTTAATAGTTATTTTATTTACAGCAAATTTAGGATTTTCAGCAGAACTACCCAGAGTAGCAGTTATCGGATTTGACTCAACTGCTCCGGGTTACATCTGGCATATTAATTCAGAACTTTCTAAAGCCGCTACAGATTTAATGATAGATGCCTTGATAAAGACTGAGCACTTTCGGGTATTCGAAAGAATTAAGTTAGATGCTATCCTGGAAGAACAAGATTTTCAGGTTTATTCCGGAAGAGTTGACCCTTCTACTGCGGTTAAAATTGGAAAAATGCTCGGTGTAGATTTGATAGTTACAGGAAGTGTGACCAGTATAGTTTACCAGAAATCAGGAGGAATCAAGTTAGGACCGGTAAGTCTAAAAAAATCAGCTGCTTCAGCAACGATAACCATAAGGGCTATAAATGTGACCACTGGAGAAATTATTTTTTCTGAAGTAAAAAAGGGAACCACTTCCAAATCCGGAGTATCCATTCGTATTCCTGTTGCTGGAGGGTTGGGGTTATCTTCTGAATCGGTGGCAGATATTTTCTCTGCTATAGAAGATGTCTGTCAGCAAGCTGCAGTAGAATTTGCGGCAAAGATGGATAGTAGAGCAATAGTAGTCTCTTCCTTGTCCTTAGAAGGATATGTAGTAAAAGTAGAATCAACTTCAAGTGGGGAAATAACTCAAGTGTATATAAATCTGGGGGAAAATTCTGGCATCACGGTAGGAGATGAAATAAAAATATCCCAGGAAGGAGAAGTCATATTAGATCCTAAAACTCAAGAAGTTCTGGATAGAGAGTTAATTTTAATAGCTCAGGCAAGGATAATCCAAGTCAAAGAAAATATTTCTATAGCCCTGGTCACTACTAAATTCTCTAATCTATCCATAATGCCCACTGACATTGTAGAAGTTATAAGATAAAGATGAAAAAGATAAAAGAGTTTCTTGAAAACAAGAAAAGTAAATAATATGACGAAAAAGTTAAATGTGCAAATCAAATATCCTGAGATTGGAATCTGTGGCCTTTCTTGCAGACTTTGCCCCCGTTACCACACCGAAAGTAAATCTTGAATTATCCATTCGATATTGGATGAAATTGCTGAGAGAAAGAATTATTATTTAAAATTAAGAAAATGAAGAAAAAAGATAATTTAATTAGGAATAAATATGAAAAATTTAATGGAGTGGATACAGGAAACTATAGGTTTGAGCCCCGAGGTACAGATTAAAATATTTGCTTCTTTGGTTATTGCCTTGGTTTTATGGATTCTTTACTATTTGATTATAAAGATAGTATGGCGCCGGACTGAAAATGTACGTACTCGTTATACCTGGAGGAAGACTTCTGGCTATGTAGTAATTGTTTTGGGTTTGTTTTTAGTAGGGCGTCTGTTGTTTAGCGGTTTTCAATCTATAGCTACTTACCTGGGTTTATTGTCAGCCGGTATAGCCATTGCCTTAAAAGATGTAGTTTCAAATTTCGCAGGCTGGCTTTTTATTATAAGCCGGAGACCTTTTTCTGTAGGAGACCGGATTCAGATTGCGAATTATGCCGGGGATGTTATCGATACCCGGGTTTTCCAATTTACTCTTTTGGAAATCGGTAATTGGGTGAATGCCGACCAGAGTACTGGTCGAATTATTCATATTCCTAACGGCATGGTGTTAAATGAGGTGCTGGCAAATTACAGCAAAGGATTTCAGTATATCTGGAATGAAATTCCGGTCCTGATAACTTTCGAAAGTAATTGGAAAAAAGCCAAAAAAATATTACAAAAAATTGCTGATAAGGATGCTGAACAATTAAGCAAAGCAGCTGAGAAGAGAGTAAAAGAAGCCAGTAAAAAATTTATGATATTATATTCCAGACTTACCCCCATTGTTTATACCAGCGTGCAGGATAGCGGAGTCTTGTTGACAATACGTTATCTTTGTGAACCTCAACGCCGTCGAGACAGCGAGCAGGCAATTTGGGAAGATGTTTTAAAAGAATTTGCCCAGCGAGCTGACATAGATTTTGCTTATCCTACCCAGCGTTTCTACGACCACCGCTTAGAGGGTGAAAGGAGAGCTAAAGATATTGCTAGAGAGAGGGATGTAAAAGAGGCAAAGATTAAAATAGAAAGTTAAATTGATCAATGAATTAATAATTCAAAATAATATGAAAAAAAAGGAGTGTTATTTGTATGCAGTTACAATTGATTGTGGCTATTATTATAGCTATTCTAGCTGTTGTTTTTGCCCTTCAGAATGCAGTCCCAATAGCGGTAAGTTTTTTGACCTGGAGATTTGAAAGCTCATTAGCGCTGATACTTTTGATTACTCTTGCTTTGGGGATTCTGATGAGTTTGTTAGTGTCAGTTCCATCTGCGATAAAAAAAATGAAGATAATTTCCAGTCAAAAGAAGAAAATCCAGAAGCTGGAAATCGGCCTACAAAAAGAGGCTGGAAGCAAAATAAAAGAGGAAATTGAAAGCGAAGAACCAGAACCGCCTTTAGAATAACTACCCCATTTTCCCCTAAATCAATCATTGTTTTTTTAAATGAAAAGAAGGAGTTGTAATTTTTTAAAGTATTTAAGGAGTGAATTATGAGGAAAAATAAAGTAAAAGAGAAACTTCTAAGGGGAGAATCAGTATTAGGAATTTGGCAGAGTATTAATTCAATAGATCTTACTGAAATGTCAGGTTATTCAGGATACGATTTTATTATTTTAGATACAGAACATGGACCAATGTCTGCTGAATCCTGCATACCTTTGGTTTGTGCGGCTGAGCGAACTAATATTGTGCCAATAATTAGAGTAAGTGAAATTCAAAAAACATATATTTTAAAGGCATTAGATGTGGGGGCTATGGGAATTATCTTTCCTATGGTCAGCACTTTAGAAGAGGCTAAAAGAGCTGTATCTTTATCTAAGTACATTCAAAAAGGGGATCAAAAAAGAGAACGATTCAGAGGATTAATAAATGTTAGCCGGGCAGCTGGATATGGCATAGCTGTCGATGAAAAAAGTCACATTGAGACTTCCAATAAGGAGATTATACTAATTGTTCAATTTGAAACTAAAGAAGCAGTTGATAATCTGGAAGAAATCCTCAAGCTCGAAGAGATAGATGTAGTTTTTATTGGAGCTGCTGATTTATCCCAATCATTAGGTTTTCCCGGAGAATATAATAATACGATAGTAAAAAATACCATAAAAGAGGCAATTAAAAAGATAGTAAATTCGGGTAAAGCAGCTGGTGTGGTAGCTTTATCACCTGATTCGATAAAGTACTGGATTGAATTAGGGGTAAAGTTTATTACCTGTCACCAAACCATGATTTTATCGGAAGCATTAGGTAATTTTGTAAATAGCTTTAATAAAGTTGTTCATAATTATTTTTCTTGCAAATCCTGACTAATCTTGTTATAATTCATAATTAAAAATGATTTTAATCTTGTTAGAGAATCCTGCCAAAGGACCGTCCCCTGGCAGGGTTTTTAGGAGGCTTATTTTTATGCTGGTAAATTCCGTTCTGGACGCAATAGGAAATGTTCCTTTAATTCAATTAAAGAAGATGTCTTCGGGAAATGTATTTGTAAAAGCTGAACATCTTAATCCCGGGGGGAGTATTAAAGATAGAGTAGCCAAACACATTATCGAAATGGCGGAAAAAGAAGGAAAGCTTAAACCGGGGATGACCATTATTGAGGCAACTTCCGGGAATACCGGAATTGGCTTAACTTTAGTGGGAGTGCAGAAAGGCTATAAGGTTATTTGTGTGATGCCGGAAAATATGAGCGAAGAACGGAAGAAAATAATTCAAGCCTTCGGGGGAGAGATTATCTTTACCTCAGCTAAAGGGAGCCTGCCCGGAAGCATAAAAAAGATGCGCGAGATTACCGAAGCAGAACCGGAGAAATATTTTGTTGCTGATCAATTTGTAAATCCCCACAATCCTGAAATTCATTATCAGCAAACCGCACCTGAAATCTGGAAGGAAATGAATGGAAAAGTAGATGTCTTTGTAGCTGGAGTAGGAAGCGGGGGAACCCTTCAGGGGATTGGAAAATTTTTAAAAGAAAAAAATCCTAAAGTAAAAATTGTAGCAGTGGAGCCAAAAAATAGTTCTGCCTTATTAGGACATGAACCAGGCCTTCACCAGATTCAGGGGATCGGTGACGGATTTATCCCCGATGTATTGGATGTAAAAATGGTAGATATGGTATTTACGGTTACTGATGAGGAAGCTATTGAAACCACTCGCCAGCTTTCTAAAGAAGAAGGATTGTTAGTAGGAACTTCATCAGGGGCTAATGTCTTTGCTGCTTTACATGTAGATAATGGCCGAAACCGGGTGGTGACTATACTGCCTGACCGTGCAGAAAGGTATTTCAGTACCGCCCTTCTTTAGCTCTCATTAGTTTGTTAAAGGAGCATTGTCCCTTGACAAGTTTTGTTTTAATAATTCTAAAAACACTTCCACTGTTTTAGGGTCAAACTGAGTTTTATTTCCTCTTTTAAGCTCCTGGATAGCTGTTTCTTCGGTTAGGGTTTTACGATAGGGTCGGTCGGATTTCATGGCATCATAGGCATCGGCTACGGCCAGGATGCGGGCACCCAGGGGAATGTTTTCTCCGGATAGTCCATCAGGATAACCTTTGCCATTATACCATTCGTGATGGTGTCTGATTAATGGCCTGATTGGTTGTAGCAGTTCTATAGGAGTAATAATATTCTCCCCAATAATAGGGTGTCTCTTTACTTCATCATATTCCTCGGCAGTTAGACCGTTAGGATTATTCAAAATAATTCCCCTTACCCCGATCTTTCCGATATCGTGCAGGATTGCGGCATATCTTAATGATTCTATTTCTTCTTCCGGTAGACCCAACTTTTGGGCAATTTGTACCGCGTATTCCATAACTCTTGCTGAATGACCATGGGTATAAGGGTCTTTCGCTTCTATGGTCTGGGCCAGTGCCTTTACTATTTCAAAATAACTATCTTGGATTTTTTGATATAGGCGGGCATTATTAATCGTGACTGCGGCCTGTTCAGAAAAAGATTTAAACAAGTTTATTGTATCAGTTGTAAAGGAAGTGTTATTATCTAAATTTATTACTCCTTTTACTTCCCCTTCTATGATTATAGGGACCATTAGAAGCTGTTTTAACTTATAATCTATCTCCTCTTTTTTTGAAAAACGTTTGTCTTGCTCTAAGTCTTTAATGTATAAGGGCTTTTTATTTTTGACTACCCAGCCAATGGTATTTTCGTCTTTAGCAAAGGTACCCTTGCGAATGATCTTTTCACTCAGATTATAAGCTGCTTTAATGAAAAAAACATTCTTTTTTTCATCTAAGAGCATAACTGAACCTCTATTGGCACCACTTATTTTCACAGAAAAATCTAATATAACCTTCAAAATGTTATCTAATTCTAATGTTGAACTGATAGAGCGGGAAATCTGGTAAAGTATGGATAACCGGTCTTTAGATTTTTTTAACTCATTGGTTCGTAATTTAATTTTACCTTCTAACTTATTACTCCATTCTTCTAATTTTTTCTTGGCTTGTGCTAATTCATCATTTTTCTGTTTTAGCATCTGAGCAAAATCTTTACCAGTAAGAAAAATAAATATAAATACTAAGCTCATCACTAAAATCGTACCTATAATATATTGGATATCTTTATAAAGATAAGGGGTAAATTTAATAATTTCTTTGTGTGGGATATAACCTAAATATTCCAGAAAAACTATCAAGCTAAAAAAAGTAATAGCCATAAAGGTGATAATTAAACCTTCTTTGGGTGTAGACAAAATGCTTACATAAAGGATGGTAAAAACATAAAAAATGGCTCCGATCCATAGGACACCCCCTGTGTAGTAAAAGACCCCAGTCATAAATAACAAACCTATAATATAATGGATAAAATCTACTTTTTTTAATGTTTTAAGGTAAATTTTTCTTTTTTTTAAAATGTATTGAGATAAATAGCTTAAGATAAACCAACTTAAAATTAGAATATAAATTTCATTATAAATGTGAATATGGAAAAAATATTTTAAAATTAAAGTTGTAATAAAAAAAAATGTTAAAACAATACACCTATAAGTAAAAACAGTTATTAGTTTTGCTTTTATATTTTCGAGCTCTTCGGATTTAGGATTTTGATTTAAATTGATAGTTCCACCACCTACTTTTTTTATAAAACTCTAGTTGGGTAATTTATTTTTACATATTATTAATTAATTGTTACGAGTTTCTTTTAGATAAATATGTTTTCTCTAAAATAAAAAAAGTTGGTAGTCTGGCGGTCATAGCATTAAAATACCTGAGACCCATAACTTTGCGTCCTACCCTTTCGGATAGTTTGCCTTTTTCAACTTTATAAAATAGTTGTTAAATTAAAAAATATCCCTTATATTATATATTATTCCCCATATCCACTAAATTTAGACATAATTTTGTAAATTTTTTATATCTCCTTTATTTAAAACACTTGGAATAATTGGATGTATCGAGATGTCAAATGTTGAGACTCCTCTGATTCTGACTTTCTTTAAAAGTCCTTCATTGTGAATAGAAAAGGAAAAACAAATAAATAGGGATTTGTAAGAGATATTTCAAAATTAAATTAAAAATAAAAAAAATATCAAAATTATACAGCTATTAGTAAGATCAATTATTAATCTTTCTTTTATATTATTAAATTCTTCGTTTTTAAGATTTTGGTTTAGATTGGTAATTATCCATTATCCTTATTTTAATTTTTAAGTAGAATTCCATATAATAAGAAATATACTACACATTTCCTAAAAATCCTTCTTTTTTATCAATATTTTCTGAAATTTTGTCAGTTGTCAATTAATCAGGTATAAAATGTGAGGAATAAATTGACATTGCAAATATAATTTTTTGGTATTATAATATTAACAAAATATTAAAAAAATTTATTAATAAAATAAATTTTAGCATCGGTCTTTCTTATTATAACCCGGCTAATCCTCAACCAGTGGAAAAGTTAATCCATCTGGCTGATCAGGCGATGTACGAAGATAAGAGTAAAAAGAAGAAGTAGTTGAGATTTGCGAAAAAATTTCTCCGCCCTTAAAAGAGATAGAAGAAAAGCACTTCGTCTCCTGCCATTTATATGACTGAAAAATATTTTAGTCAACAGAAGGGAGTAATCAAATGAAAAAGATTAGATGGGGTGTCCTGAGCACCGCCAGAATTGGTACTGAAAAGGTAATTCCCGCTATGCAATTGGGCGAGTATTGCACGGTTACCGCCATTGCTTCACGCCAATTGGAAAAGGCACAAGCAGCAGCCCCTCAATTAGGCATAGAGAAAGCTTATGGTTCCTACGAAGAACTGCTGGCTGACTCCGACATCGATGCTGTTTACATTCCGCTTCCCAATCATCTGCATGTACCCTGGGCCATCAAAGCACTGAATGCCGGTAAACATGTTTTGTGCGAGAAACCCATTGGCTTAAGTGCGGCCGAAGCTCAGAAATTACTGGGCGTTGCCAGGAAATTTCCCTGGCTAAAGGTTATGGAAGCATTTATGTACAGGCATCATCCACAGTGGCAGTGGGCAAAGCAAAAGGTTAACGAAGGAAAGATAGGCGAAGTGCGGACGATTCAATCATTTTTCTCCTACTACAATACCGACCCCGATAATATTCGCAATAAAGCTGATATTGGCGGAGGGGGACTGATGGATATCGGTTGTTACTGTATTTCACTTTCGCGGTTTATCTTTGGGGCTGTACCCTGGCGGGTCTGCGGTATTATGGAAGAAGACCCAAATATGAAAGTTGATCGTCTGACTTCTGGCATACTGGAGTTTAGTAGTGGTATTTCCACATTTACCTGTGCGACCCAGCTGGTGCCTTACCAGCGGGTTAATATCTTTGGCACCAAAGGGCGGATTGAAATCGAAATACCTTTCAATGCTCCGTCTGACCGGCCGTGCAAAGTATGGTATGGAGATGGTAACAGGATTGAAGAGGTTATCCTGGAAGTTTGCGACCAGTATACGATTCAGGGAGACCTGTTTTCCCGGGCAGTGCTGGAAGATAGAGAGGTCCCGGTACCTCTGGAAGATGCTGTGGCAAATATGCAAGTAATCGAAGCAATCATCAGCAGTGCCAGGAGTAGAAGTTGGATTAACGTTGGGATAGGTACCTTTGCCTAACGGTTAACCAAATTATCTTGTATCTGTATTTATTAATGTTGTGTCATTCCCGCGAAAGAATCTATCCTTTCCTCTCCATCTAAAAACCGATAACCAAAAACAAAAAACTTTTATTCAAAAGAAGGATTTTTCCTCATCCTTGTCGTATCTTGATAATAGTATTAATAAAAGCATTTATTAATTAATCTCAAAGAGTAGGGGTAGTGAGTCAGTTTAATTATCTATGAGTAGATCGCTAATCCAGATTGTAAGCTCTATATTTAATTAATGAAAGGAGGAAAAAATCCTATGGAAAAGAAAGAAGAGCGCCGTTCCGAAAAAGAAAAAAGAACAGGGGAAGACCGCAGGAAATTTGATGACCCAAATTATAAAGGACCTGAACACAGAAGTGGCCAGGACAGAAGAACTGGCCAAAGAAGAAAAAATGAAGGATGCAAAAAAAATTAAACTAAAAAAGTTGGTACAAACTTTTGTGGGGTAGTAAGAGGGGCTTTTAAAAAATTTGTAGAATTTACATAATATTACTATTTATTAACCCGAAGGGCAGAATACCACGGGCTGGTCCGTGTGTATCTACATCGATACAGATAAACAAGATCAACTATTGTTTTAATATTCGATAAAATGAATAAAAATAAGAATTTAATAGGAGGTGCGAAATGGGAAACGTATACAAAATTGTCGAAATTGTGGGTACCAGCGAAAAATCATGGGAGGACGCAGCAAGAGTTGCATTAGAGACTGCTTCTAAATCGATTGAGGAAATTAGGATAGCCGAAGTAAATAAGCTTGATATCAAAGTAGAGAAAGATGCCAGGCTAACTTTTAGGGCAAAATTAGATATTTCATTTAAATATAAAAAGTAGGAATCGTTAGCAAATATTGTCAAAAAATACCAACTCTCAAGATTTAGATTAAATATTAACTTAATAATTAATATGAATAAAAAGAGTTAATGAGCTCTTTACTTTACTATTCTTTCTGTATAGTAAGAGTGAAGTTAGGAGGTATTTTTTTTCTTTTTAGGTTTTAAATATAAAAAAAATGTCAGGGAAAAGAGTGTCTCCTTGACATGACTGAAGTGTCAAAAGAACCGTCCCCTTGACAATCTTATAGGAGATCTAAAAAAAATGAAAGATACGAAAAAGACCGAAGAACAACTCATTGCCGAATTAGCAGAATCAGAAGAAAAATACCGAGCTATATTTGAAAATACTGGTACAACTTTAATAATTATAGAAGAAGACAAAACAATTTCTATGGCAAATACACAATCTGAGAAACTAAGCGGATATTCTAAAGAGGAAATTGAAAACAAGATGAAATGGACGGATTTTGTCATCCCAGAAGATTTAAAAATGATGAACGAGTATCATACCGCAAGGAGAAAAGTCGGAGAAAAACCTCCAACCGAATATGAATTTCGCTTTATAGATAAAAAAGGTGTTATAAAAAATATATTCTTAAAAATAGGAATAATACCCGGTACAAAAAAAAGCGTAGCTTCTTTAATGGACATCACCGAGCACAAACAAGTAGAAGAAAGGCTCAAAAAGACCATGGATGCAGCCATTAACACTATGTCAAGGATAATAGAGGTCAAAGACCCCTATACCTCCGGCCACCAGCACCGGGTCTGCCAATTAGCCATCCGTATTGCCCAAGAGATGACACTTCTTGAAGATAAGGTTGAAGGAATAAGGATAGCCTCTCTAATCCACGATATCGGGAAGATTGGCCTGCCCACTGAAATCTTGAGCAAGCCCACCCCGTTAACTGATATAGAATTTAGGCTAATCAAAGAACATTCCCAAATAGGGCATGATATCTTAAATTCTATAGATTTCTACTATCCTGTAGCAAGAATCGTCCTTCAACATCATGAAAGACTAAATGGTTCAGGATACCCTAATAATCTGAAAGGTGATGAAATTGTCTTGGAAGCCCGCATTTTAGGAGTAGCTGATGTAGTAGAGGCGATGTCTTCACACCGTCCCTACCGACCTGCCCTCGGTATCGATAAAGCCCTGGAAGAAATCTCCCAAAACAAAGGCATCCTCTATGACCCGAAAGTGGTAGATGTTTGCCTTAAGCTCTTCAAAGAGAAAAAATTTAAATTTGAATAAACGAAGGAGAAAATCTTATTTCTTCTACTATTTAATGAATTTTTTCATTTCTTATTTTGTTCTTAATACTAACGACTATTTTACTTTACAACTCACATCTTGTAAAAAAAACTTTTTCTTTTGGCCTTGTATCGATTGTTTTTAGTAACCAAGAAATGATGCTCTTTCATCAGTCGATAGATCCTCTAAATAAATATTAAAGTAAAATCGAAATTTTATTTTTATAAATATAGAAATCTTGGCATTTATTTTTTTTCCAAATTATTCTTTTTTAATTTGAAATTTATAAATTTTTTATAAATTTTTAATAATATTTTTAGAAACATACACTATAATACAATAAGATTAATATATATATTTTTTAGGTGAGGTAGAGACGATTCAATAGGAAAAGTAATAGCGTTTATTTAATAATAGCTAATTATTTTAAAACCAAAATGAATGGATAATATTAAAAATGATTATCAGAAAACAACTATGGCTTTCAAATTTTATTACGATTATAATTACCATATTTTTATTAATTATTGTGAGTATTCTTATCGGTAGAAATTATCAAAATATTTCAAAGTTTGGTTTGCCTCCAAAACATTTTGGAAGAGAAGAAGAGACCAGAAGGTATTTAGACCTTTTAGAAAGAGAATTACGCATAGCAGATGGGATTGTAAATCGTGTATTGAGAGAAAACCCTGAAGCATTAGAAGATATTAAATATATTCAACAATTGGATACTTTTATGAATGCATCTAATGGCGGTATTGTTATCCGAAAAAATAATGAAATACTTTACTATTCTCCTTTTCTTTCAAGCCTTGATTTAGATAAAGAAACAATAAATTCACAAATTCAGTCATTTCCGAATAAGAAAATTATTAATTTTAGTGAAAATATATATTTGGAAAAGTTGGATTTTCGCTTTTCTGATGAATCCAAAGGCGAGGCTTTAATTGTTAGTGATGTTACTTCTACTTTAGAAGATTTGGTACAATTCCGATATTCGGTTTTCATTATTTTGATTCTTTTTCTTGTTGCTATTGCTATCATCAGCACAATCACTACTTACATATTATCAAGAAATATCGTTAAACCTCTAACTCAATTGGAGAATGCTGCCCTGCAGATTAGAAAGGGTAATTATGATTTTAAAATAAACATCACTGCAAAAGATGAAATCGGAGATTTGTCAAGAACCTTTGAAGAAACAAGAAAACAATTAAAGGAAACTGAGAAAATAAAAAGAAAATATGATAATAACCGTAATGAATTGATTTCAAATATATCACATGATTTGAAAACTCCCATTACCACAATAAAGGGATATATTGAGGGAATTATAGACGGTATTCCCAGTTCAAAAGAGAAAAAAGACAAATATCTTCAAACCATTTATCAAAATACTGTAAATATGGAATCTTTGATTAACGAATTATTCCTGTTATCAGAATTAGAATTAAAGGAACTTCCTGTAAATTTTGTGCCGGTAAATATCAAAGCTTATTTGACTGATTGTTTTGAAGAATTAAAGTTTTATTTAGCGGAAAAGGGAATTACTTTAAAATTTGATGCCGATTATAATGAACAAGAAAAGGTCTATGCTGATAGAGAAAAGATAAAACGAGTCATTTTAAATATCATCAATAATGCTGTGAATCATAAGGCAAGCATCGATCCGGTCATTGCTATTAACTTAATTGAAAAAAAAGAAGAAGCCCAAATAGAAATTCGGGATAACGGCCAGGGAATACCAGAAAAATCATTAAAAAATATTTTTGAACGTTTTTATAAAGCCGATAAAGCCCGTTCTACTAATTTGAATGGAACCGGTTTGGGTCTTTATATTGCCAAAAAAATAGTAATAAGCCATGAAGGTAGAATTTGGGCAAAAAGTCAGGAAGGAAAGGGCACCAGTATTTTCTTTACATTAAAGAAAACCCATGACTTTTCGAAAATGATAAAAACGGAGAAACAGCAATGAAAAGAATACTAATTATTGAAGACCAGCAAAGCATCGCCGAACTGGAAAGAGATTATCTGGAAATTGATGGCTTTCAGGTTGATATTAAAAGCAATGGCAGAGAAGGACTAACTCAAGCTCTGGAGCATAATTACAACCTTGTTCTATTAGATTTAATGCTGCCCGATATGGACGGTTTTGATATTTGCAAGAAAATTAGAAAGGAAAAAAATATTCCCATTCTCATTATTTCCGCCAAAGGAGAAGATATTGATAAAATTCGTGGCCTTGGGCTGGGGGCTGATGATTATATCAGTAAGCCATTTAGTCCAAGTGAGCTGGTGGCTCGAGTGAAAGCCCATTTATCCCGGTTTGAGCGGCTTACCGGACAACAGGGTGCGATGAGTAAAGAAATTCGTATAAAAGATTTAATTATTAACCAAACTGCCCGTCAGGTCTATCTCGGGGGTAATAAAATAATTCTTACCACCAAAGAATTTGACATATTAAACTTCCTGGCATCTAACCCCAATATTGTTTTTAGCAAAGAAACCATCTATGATAGGATATGGGGGAATGATTCCTACGGAGATATTACTACTATTGCCGTTCATATTAAAAAAATACGGGATAAAATTGAAAAAGATCCTCAGAGTCCTCGGTATATTGAAACGCTTTGGGGTTCCGGTTATCGCTTTAATGCATAAAAAATAACCCACCTGTAAATCATTTACAAGCGGGTTATTTTTTATGTGTTATATTATAATTTTATTTCTAATTTTTATTTCGTCGTACTCGCTATTAAAAACCCTCCGGGTGGTCTGCCTAGTTTGTTATTATTTATTCATATCGTAGTGCATCTACCGGATTCATCTTTGCTGCCTTCATTGCCGGATAAAGTCCAAAGAATATACCGATAAATAAGGCAAAACCGAAAGCAAGTCCGATGGAAAGAGGAGCAATGACCATAGGCCAATCACCGTATTGGGATAAAAAGTAAGCCGCTGCATAACCAAATCCAATACCCAAAATTCCGCCGAAACTGGTTAAATTTAATGATTCCATTAAGAATTGAAAAAAGATATGTGTATTCCTGGCACCCAGTGCTTTTCGTACACCGATTTCCCTGGTCCGTTCGGTTACAGAAACCAGCATAATATTCATAATTCCAATTCCACCAACCAGAAGGGAAATAGCAGCAATTCCTCCAAGCATTATACTCATGGTTGCGGTGACTGAGCTCACTGTATCAAGAATCTCATCTTGACTGATAATCCGAAATTGTTCCTGATCTTCATCATCTAAAAATTTAACCATAAAATTTTTCAGTTCATTGACAGCGGTGGATGCTTTTTCCGATGAGGCAGCTTGTGCAATATAGGAAGTAACGAAATCACTGTTGGTCAATTTATCCATCGAAACGGATAAAGGAATGTAAGCCCGGTCATCCAGGTCTCCGCCCATGGAGCCCCCCTTTTCCTTCATTACACCAATTACTTCAAACATATAGATCTTTCCCTCACAGTTCACTTTAATTCTTTTGCCAATGGGATTATCATCTTCGAATAAATCTTCAGCCATTTGAGAGCCCAATACTATGACTTGTCTTCTTTCCCCATCATCATTCTCACTGATAAAATTACCTATATCCACTTCATAATTATTCACTTCGGCATAGTCGATATTGGTGCCTAAGATAGTAGCATTAACATTTATATCATCAGAAATTAATCTTCCGCTAACCTGCTTCACCGGAATCACTTTTATGACCGAAGGACAAAATTTTTTTATATAATCGGTTAATTCCAAAGAAAATTTTTCCTGAGAGCTTACACCGCTGACCCTTCCTCCCTGTCCTCTTGGTGCTCGGGGATAAACGGTAATCATATTGGAACCAAGATTAGCAATACGGGAAGTGACTTGCTGGGTTGAACCGGTACCTACAGAAACAATTGCAATAACTGCACCTACGCCAATAATAATTCCCAACATGGAAAGGAAGCTGCGCATTTTATTTGCCCATAAACTCTCCAGGGCAATTTTTAAGCTTTGCAAAATCATACTATCACCTCATCTCTATCGATTATGCCATCTTTTAAATGAATCACTCGCTTGGCATATCGGGCAATTTCCTGTTCATGGGTCACCAAAATAATGGTATTTCCTTCATCATGTAATTTATCTATCATTTTCATAATGTCCTGACCGGTTTTTGAATCCAAGTTTCCGGTCGGTTCATCTGCCAAAATAATAGAGGGACGGTTGACTAATGCCCGGGCAATAGCCACCCTTTGTTTCTCGCCACCCGATATTTCATTAGGTCGATGCTTTAATCGATCACCTAATCCTACTTCCTCCAAAGCTTGAGCAGCAAGTCGTTTTTTATTTGTTGAATTAGTGTTATTATAAGTTAAAGGAAGTTCCACATTTCTTAAAATAGTTGCTTTGGGTAGTAAATTAAATTCTTGAAAGACAAATCCAATTTTTTGATTACGAAACAGAGCCAATTGATTGTCGTTCAGTTTACTAACATCCTGACCAGATAGAAAATATTTCCCTCCGGTGGGATAATCCAAGCAGCCGATGATATGCATCAAAGTTGATTTTCCCGAACCGGAAGGTCCCATGATGGAAACAAATTCTCCGGTGTTAATTTCGAATGACACACCTCGTAAGGCTTCAACATTTACCTTTCCTAAATGATAGGTCTTCTTTAATTGTTCAATTTGAATTACTTTAGACATATATCTTCACCTCTTATCGGTGCATCATAGGTATGGGTAGACCACCCCTATTAGGACCTCTGTTATTATTAGAATTGTCTGTATTCATCTGGTAATTATTGACAATAATTTTGTCGCCCTCTTTTAATCCTTCGATCACTTCCAGGTAATAGCTGTCACTGATTCCGGTTTTGACCGGAGTAGGTACTGCTTTATCGCCTTCAACTTTTAAGACCACCGAATCACGTCCCATTGTTGCGAGAGATGTAACCGGAATAAGCAAAACATTTTCCGCTGAGCCGACAATAATTTCTGCTGATGCTGAAAATCCGGGTTTGAAAAAATTCGACACTTCATCCATTCGAATGGTCACCAGTACCGTTACTATGCTACTTTCTGCTATGGCATACTCTGCCACTTCCACCACTTTTCCGGTAAAAACCTTCTCATCTAAAATATCCAATTCTACTTCAACTTCCTGACCGACTTTAACCTCCATGCAATCCACTTCACTGACTGAAACTTCAAATTCATAAGCAGTGTCATCAATCAGGTAAATAATATCATCAGTTTTTTCAATGTTATCTCCTTCCTCGACATAAATCTTGATAATTTTACCAGAGAAAGGAGCTTGAATGGTCTGTGCTTCAAGTTTTTCCAGAGCCAAATCCATAGTCAGCTTCTTTTCTTCTTGTGTCAGATTGGGAGAACCATTGATTTTAGCCAGCTCGTATTCATTTTTTGCCTTTAAATAATTTAATCTTTCCTCTTTATCTTTCAAGTGAACCAATTCTTGTCCTTCTTCCACAAATTCACCAGTCTGTACCAGGATTTCTTCAACAGTGCCTCCTGCTGTTCCGCTGCTTTGCAAATTAAGATTGATAGAATTGACCGGCTGGAGAAAACCACTGGCAGGAACTGTCTTTTTTAAATTTCCCAATTCAACCTCAATCACTGATGCCAAATCAAACGACTGAATTTGATTTCCGGAATTTGCTTCTGTTTCGGATTTGGATTGCCAATAATTGAATCCGAAAAAACTGCCTGCCCCCAAAATTAATATGACAATTATCCATAAAAACCATTTCTTTTTTCTCATTCATCTGTCCTCAACTTTCCTTGTGTTATATACCTAAAAAATGTGCTAATCTTAAACGATTAACCAATAATATATCCTGGGTTTCTTTAACTTTCAGTTCTTTTTCTGCCAAGGCAATCAGCTGGTTTTGCCATTGGGTAGAAGAAATGATCTTTTCCTGATACTGTTTTTCTAAAATATTTTTTGTATATTGTTCTTGTTCTAAGGCAGCTAATTTTGCCTGTAAATTAAGTTGATTATATTTGTCTTGATCTATTATTTGATTCATTTCAAGTTGTAATGTTTTTATCAATTGGTCGAGCTCTTTTTCTTTTTGAAGAATGGTTGCTTCAGCTCCTTTTTCTTTTAATTTTTGTGCTCCTCCATCGGTTAGATTCCAGGATAAATCTAACATAGCATACCAGTAATCGTCGGAAAAGTCATATCCGCCATTAATATTAACTTGTGGTTTACCTTCATTTTTCGTCCATTTTACTTCTTTTAAAAAACTTTCTTTATCTATATAAGCATTCTTTATTTGATAATGTTTTTCTAATGCTTGGTTGAATAAAGTTTCTTGTTTTTCACTCTCTAAAGTTAATTGCTCCATGTTTGCCCTTAAAGTGGCTAAATAAGCAGGTTCTTCCTTGAATTGAACCTGAATATCTTCCGATAGATTCAATTCCAGGTACCCTTCTTTCTGTTGTTGAACAAGATTTTGCTTTAAATTAAAAAATTGATTCTCAGCTTCCATTAAAGCTATTTTTACCTCGGCTTCTTGCTGGTAGCCCCCTTCACCTAAGCGAATCTGTTGCTGTACTCTTTCTAACTCTTCAGTAGCCAACTGAAAACTTTTTTCGGCAAGATTAACTTCTTCTGTCAAGCGGACAAGAGCGAGATAACTTTCAATAAAATCAATTTGTTTTTCAGCTTCCTTCCAGGCTAATTCTTCGACTTTCTTTTTTAAATTATTTTCAATTTGGAAGATTTGTTGTTCGCTCTGGTTATAAGAATCTGGGAAAATTTGTTTTTCGAGTTGGATGCTTGCATTAGCACCCTCCATGATTCCCTCGAAAGACATATCTGCAAAATCATTTTCATTCCAGGAGATATCAGCCGAAATATTTAAATCATCTGCAATAGTTTTTTCAGCTTTGAGTGTAATCAGACTGGTATCGCTTTTTCCCCCTCCAAGCTCCCATATCGGAGTAGCACCTACACTAACTTGTAAGGCTTTATCTGCATCAAGGATTGCCAAATCTCGTTCTAATGTCTCGATATTATATCTGATTTCCTCTAAATCGTAATTATGCTGTATTCCCCAATCAATAGCTTCTTTCAAATTTATCTCTTTGGCCAGTAAGACGCTTGGAAGGAGTAAAATACTTGTTATAATAATAGCTGCAATGAACCTAAATGTTTTTTTATTAAATTTCATTATTATATATCTCCTTTATTCAAATTTCCCATGATGGATTGTAAATTGAGTAGGGCATTGTAATAATTACGAACTGAAGAAGCTATCCGATATTCTGCTTGAAGAACACCTATAATAGCAGATAGTTCATCATCTTTACTTGCCAATCCTGCTTTGACTTGATTGCTGATGATTGTTTTATTTTCTTTTATTTGATTTAAGCTATTTTGACTTAATGTAATGTCATTTTTTGTTTGCACATAATTTTGCCATTGAGATTGTATTTGATAATCCAGGTTTTGTTGGGCAATTTGATGGTCCAGCTTTGTTATGGCTAAATTGTTTTCCAATTTATTTAAATCTATCTCCGGAGTATCCGAAACCTTGCTTTTCTCTAATTCCAGGCTGGCCAAATCGATTTCCAGATTGTTCATTTGCAATGCCACACTGTTTTGTCTTCCCTTTTGCAATGCTTCCTCTAATTCAATTTCTTTAAAACCGGGGATATTTATTGCCACTAACTCAAACTGACTTTTTGAATTTAATCCTAAGGTCACCCGAAAATTTCCCAGCAATTGCTGATAATCTAATTTTGCACTTTCAAAGGAAAATAATGCAACATAATATTCATTACCCTGTACCAGGACATCCAGTTCAACTTTATATCCGGCTTTGACCTGAACTTTTATATATTCCAGGGTATTTTTTTCCAGCTCTAACTCTTTTTCCTTAACTTGCAAGTCTTTTTGAGCTAATTTCAATTGGAGATATTCATCAACGACTTGAATGATAAGGTCTTCTTTTTTCTGTTGATATTGCTCTTTTTCCTGGATGAGTAATAATTCATTTTGTCTTTCTAATAAATTAGATTGGGTTAACAGGTTTTCAGCTTCATTCCTTTTGGCATCGATTTCTGCATTTTCCAACAGATAACCGGCTTTCTGGAATTCAAGATTATTAGTTAATGCCATTTCTACAGCTTGAGGGAGATTCAGCTTTATACTTTCCTGAGCAGTAATCTGAATATTTCCTATCACCATAATACCAAATAACAGAAATACAAGAATAACCAGTTTTTTCTTCATGATTTACCTCCTGATGAAAATAAATTTAAAGATATAATCTTTTATTTTTTACCTATTTTAATATTATAATCTAAAATCTCTATAAAGCAAAAATTAAGTTTTTATAAAATGAAAATTAAAATTTTATTAACTCTATGGAAGATATGGGGTCAAATCTTTATTCTTGACAGTTAATTAAATTATTTGTCAAGAATAAAGATTTGACCCCAAGAACCCCAAGAACTTCACAAAAAACAGAAACTTTTTATTTTAAAAAGAAGGATTTTTTAAAACCTTTGTCGAATTAGTTTTAAAAATAGGAAATAGAAAGCTTTCTTTGAGAGGGGAAATAAAAAAGGAGGTCAAATATGTTTTGGGGAGTATTAGTGGGAATTATAGCTATGTCCTTTTTGGGTTTTATTCCTTTATTCGGCCCGCTTCTTGCTGGTTTTATCGCCGGATTGATTGTTAGAGGAGCAGGAAAGGGGGCATTAACCGGTTTTTTAAGCGGGAGTTTCGGAGGAATATTGGCATTATTTATCCTACCTAGTTTAGGTGGTTTTGTAGGCACTGTTTCTGGTGGATTATTTGGAGGGGTATTAGGTGGAACGTTTGGGGCAATAATAGGAGGAGGAATTTTTATATCTACCCTTTATTTCGGTTTATTAGGATTAGTCGGTGGAGCTCTGGGAGGGCTGGTTAGATCCAGGTAAGGCAAATAAAAGGCAGATTATTGCCCGGAGCCATCAGAGAGAGAAGATATTCTATTCCGATCAAGATAAAACATTTTTAAAAAAATTCCACGATTAATAATTTATTGTCAATAGTCAGTGAAAATGTCACCCCAAAGGTAGTAAATCAGTCAGTGAAAATGTCACTTTTAAGGTCAAAAACTAAAAAGAAAAACTTTGTTAGTCTTTTCTAAAGGCGGATTAATTTAAATCAAATTAACTCATGCCATCCGGGATCTGCCAGGGGAAAAAGGTGCCCCCTTATCTACTCCCAACCTTTGGGGTCATAGATAGCGGCAACGAGTTCCCTATCACTTTCTTCGTAAGTGAAATGTTCTATCCCGTTTTTCCAGGGATGGTCATCTTTAACCTTTATAAACCTTTTAACCTTATCTT